>JGI26470J50227_1000102_pt1 | contig 39528 bp, 57 predicted proteins | sample FreactTroBogLake_FD_50227 | JGI IMG/M metagenome (IMG submission 50227)
ATGCTTTATAAATTATTTAAATTTTTATTCAGGAAACAATTTGAGGCCGACATTCAAGAGGAGGTGTCAAGGTGGGTCCTAAAATAGTATGGAAAATTATTTATTTCTTTCCGGATTATTGGTCCTGGGTTTGTGGAGTGCGCTTCTATTTGTTTGGATTAAAATCTATAAACAAACCCAACCGAAAGAATGGATGCAGTATTACGAAGTGATGACAGACAAGGACTGGGAACTATTAAAGTTCCAGCACAGAGTGGCTAGGGCGATGATTACGCTTGCGGTCATCTTCCTCTGCTACGGCTTGGTGTCACTAATAATCAGTTGAATATCACCAATTTTCAGTTCTCGGATACTTTTAACACCGCTATTGAAGCCAAGGTGACGGCCGAACAGAACGCTCTCGCCGCTAAAAACAAGCTTGACCAAGTTAAGTTTGAAGCCGACCAGCGTGTCGCTCAGGCGCAAGGTGAGGCCGAAGCTATCAAAATCCAGGCTCAGGCTATCCAAGCCCAAGGTGGGGCAGAATATGTCAAATTACAGTGGATTAGCAAATGGGACGGTAAGCTCCCGTCCACTTCATTGGGAAGTTCTAACGGGGTAATTCTTGACTTAGGCTCTCCGACAACTAAATAAAAAAAAGAGGAAGATTATTCTTCCTTAAGGGAAATTCGTGAGGGTGTGGGCGTATCTCACATTCGGTCAAGCCATTGGCGGACTAAACAATAATAATTATTCAGGCACGACACCACAAAAGCTGGTATGGAAAGGGATAGGGTGTGAATATCCCCAGCTTCCAGTAGTATAATTATTATCTTTGTCTAGCAAAACTGATAGCCCTCACTTTTCCTTAAGGCGGAGTAATACGCCATTTTACAAACAACGGATTATCTAGGGTAAACAGTTATCGGTCTGGCTGCGCCAGCAATGGCCGTCCCTATAATGATAATCTAGTAAGGAAAGCACGACTCAGAACGTGCTATCACGAAACAGGCCTTACTGCTTGGTAAAGCATACCCATCAATAGAGAGTCTAAAGCTCTTGAGGTGTTGACCGCTACGGGGAGGAAAGTTAAAAGCTAAACAATGGGTCGTGCCATTGTCCTCCCCGTAGGATTTAATTGTTTGTTGCCACCAGTCGTCATTGCTAGGGTAGCTCCCGATACGAAAGCCTTTGGCCTAGTGAAAAACAAGATGACTGGCGTTAGTAAATAATAAAATCTATCAATTTTTATTAAATTGATACTTATTGACAACATTTTATGCCTAAACTTACAACAGACCTCCGCTATGTTTCCAATTGTTGCCACGCCGATATAGGAATCAGCACCATTCCTAGAGGGAAAGGGCGAGAAAGATATTTCTGCAAGAAATGCCAAAAACCCTGTAGGCTAATTATGGTTAAACCATTATCTGATAAAGAAACTCAAAAGGCCGTTGTGAGCGCACTAGAAAACCTTCAAGGCAAAGAAACAGAAAACCGTCAAATCATCACCGACCTTATCCACATAGGAATGCTTAGACAAATTATAAATGAAACTCCCGGAATAGACCCAAATCATTTATTCACTAACGAACAATTATTAACTTGGTTAAAAATTAACTAGTATGTCAAAATTACAAAACATCATTAAATGGCTTTACATTAACGGGAAAGACTGGCAATGCCCGCAAGAATTTAGAGAAAAGTTTATTGAAATGCTAGAGAGTGAGTTAGAAGAAACTTCACCAATCCACAAATCAGTGGAAGAATTTGTCAAAGAAGTAAGCGAAACAAAAACGAAGTCCATCACCAAACTCTTAGAAAAAGGAGTAAAACTACCAGCTTGCGATGGGAAATTATACATCTCCAACGCTAAAAAAACTTTTAAAAGTTGGATTGACGAAGATTTTAATAACTGGGAGTTGGATAAAGCTATCTTAAAAACTAAAGAAACCTTATTAGAAGTCAGAGAAATACTCGAGGATGGAACTTTTAAGAATCTTTTTGGCTCATTAAGCGAGGATTTGGATAAACTGGTAATGACTCAGAGCCAAATCATTCGCTTCTGCGAAAAACACCCGACTCTATTAAGACAGGACGGCTACGGAACTTTCTTTTTAATAAAAGAAAACAACGAATTTTTCGTGGTCGGCGTGCGCGTGAATGCCGACGGCCTGGACGCTTGCGTCAGCCGCCTTGAGCACGGCCTTGTTTGGGACGGTGAGTACCGCCATCGCTTGGTTGTTCCGCAACTTGTTGCTTAGTCACTTATAATCCTTGAATCTTAGAACCTTAGACACTTAGAAAAATATGATTATTTTTTGGAGATGATATTACTACGAATTAAATTTTACTTTCACTCCCTATCCCCTATTGTGGAAGAATGGTTATAGAGCATATTTAATTTGGAGGTGTAAGTGGTTTTGTATAATTAAATACTTTCAGTAAAAATAATATGACTAAAGAAAAAATAATGGAGGAATGGAAAAATTGGGCTTTTACCCATAAACAACATCTCGGAAGAAATTGTGATATAAAAGAAATTGAAAACTTCATCTCCACCTTCCTAGACGAATACCGCGAGGTAGTAATCAACGAATGTATCGCAGCGTTACCCGAGAAGAAAATAATCCACGACCTTGACCAACAAGTCAACCAAGACTTTGACTACACATCTGAAGATATAAAAAACGCAGTGAACGAGTCAATCAGAGAAACTAAAGAAAAACTAATTAAACTCATTTAATTATATGGAAATTTTTTACACAAAAGACGAAGACGAATTATTAAAGGCGGTAGGTTGTGATAGAGATAAATTTTGGGAATATATGAGTCTTGACGACTGGGACTACGCTTTAGTTATCAAGGGAGAAATAAGGCCAAAATATCTTCCAGAACGCTTGCTCACTGGAGTTTGTAGTAATGATTGGAAATATTTTCCAGATGAGAATAAAACGGTAGGGATAGCTTATCACGCATAAATAACCAAAGAAAAAAGAGCCGAGGGACTCTCTTCCCTCTTAATTTTAAAACATATGAACACGCTAAAACTAACAAAAAATGATTTCAAAGACACAAATTCTTATTACAAAGAATACATTGGGAAAACCGATGTCAGTAATTATGAAGGTCATATTGAAATTGAGGGAAATTTGGGCTGGGTAAAATTTAATGGAAGTTTAAGAGCCACTGGAAGAATTTTTGCCGAGGCTGGATCGGGCATTAAGGCTGGCTTGGGCATTGAGGCTGGCTCGGGCATTAAGGCTGGCTGGGGCATTAAGGCTGGCGAGGGCATTAAGGCTGGCACTGGCATTAAGGCTGGCTCGGGCATTGAGGCTGGCTTGGGCATTGAGGCTGGCTCGGGCATTAAGGCTGGCGAGGGCATTAAGGCTGGCACTGGCATTGAGGCTGGCTGGGGCATTGAGGCTGGATTATCAATCACCTGTAAACTAGCAATTTCCTGGGGTATTAAAATGTTCGCTGGTATTTGCTGTTGGAGAGAAATTAAAGAAGAAGAAAAGACAATTACTTGCGGAAAGTTAGAGCCAAAAGACGGAGCCGTAGTTGAATACGGAATAGTCAAAGAACTAGGAATGCCAAACGAAAAACCAAGTCTAAGTGGTAAGACTGTAAAAGTAGAATTAGACGGAGTTAGCTACGAAGCTATTATTAAATAATCCCTCTTTAATGTTAAATGATATGGATAATACAATATATTTTATAGAAGTTTGTTTTAGAAAAGGTTTTGGTATTGATATTCAATTTGATAATGGATTTGTTGGCAACGCATTTATAATTTCACTACCATTTATTGCTATTGTTTTTAGAGTTCCAAGAAAAAGTAAAAATGAAAGAACCGCATACCCTTGGAAGTGGTTTGGTTTCTATTAATCCCCCAAGATAAATAAGTAAAAATATGATATATCTAATAGTATTTTCAGCGTTCATTATTGGAGCAATCGGACACGAATTTGATATGGCTAGAAATTTTAGAAAAGATGGAGATTGCCACGCTTGGTTTTTCAAAATAAGTAAATAATCTAATAAACTAACCTCTAATTTTATGACAGCAGGAGATACTTGGGGCCAAATAGCGGATAGTCTTGACAGTTCAATGGATGTGTTCGGTCAAAGACACTTATTTGCCACCTCTAAAGACAAAGAGTCTTGGAAAGAATGGATGAGAAAGAAATTTTCAATAAACTAACCTCTAAGGATATGGAATTATTCCTAAACATTTTCCTGCCCATTATCTTAATAGTCTTATCAATAATTGGGGTTTGTTGCGTGTAATTTTAAACAACTTAATATAGGAGGAAACAAACATTGATTACAGTATTTTATTCAAGTCAAAAATGGTATTGCCTGCTAGGACCAGAAGAATACCGAAAAATGAAGAAGGAAACGCCTGATGTGGAGATTAACCTTTACATCAAGTCTATCCGCTTAAAAGCAAAGATAGGGGAAACTTATATCTTTGAAAAGGCTCCCAAAGTTCCACCTAATGAGGACTTTGAGTGTCCAGAGAAAGAAAGGCCAACCAAAAAGGAAGGCTTAACAGGGGCGTTAAAAAAACCGCCTAATCCTCACGGATAGGCAAAATGGGGATGGAGGGCAAACAATAAGTTTTCCCTCTCCCCTTTCTATTATGAAATACTTAATCATATTCCTACTCTTATTCCCCCTCACCTGTCACGCTGATATTTATACCGACCTTAATGCTAACCGGACTAAGCCATTAGTGATAAGCCAACAAATAGGTAAAAGTGTTAAATACAAGGTTCAGCAAATGATAAATAATAAAAAACTATCCCACGATAATCCCGATGTTTTATCGGTGTTTAAGAAGTTCAATGTTAAATGTGAGGTTGCTGGTGAGATATTAAGTAAAGGATACACCAGTAAAGAAGTAGTCGCCGCCTGGATGAAGTCATCCGCCCATAAAGCCATAATCATTGACCCAGATTTTAATAAGGTCGGGTGCTACTGTGAGAAGGGATATTGTGCGTGTCAATTTAGTAATTAACTATAAAACTATGGAAAAAGAGAAAGAAAGGGAAATATTTTTTGCTAGAATACATAGGTTGACGGAAGCTTGTAAAAGATTTAGGAATAAAGAATTTGGAGAAACACAAATGCAGAGTATATTAGTAAAAGAAATTTTAGATGCTCAATTAGAGCAAGCGGAAATAGTCAAAAAAATGATAAAAAAATAACTATGAAATTATCCAAACTATCTAAATACTTATTACTAGCCTCTTTCGTCGGTTCTTTCTCGGAGCAAATGCTTATTCCTTATTGGTCGTCTTTCGTTGGAAAGATAGGCGGCGACCTAATGGACGCTGGGATTGGTTTCGCTATATTTTCGATCGCCACGGGGATATTTGTCGCCACGATCGGGCAGTCTAAATGGTTTGCTGACAACACTAAAAAAATCCTTCTATGGGGATTTATAATCTCGGGACTAGGGGAGTTTAGCTATCTTCTGGTTTCTAACAAATGGGAGCTATTTTTCGTCCAATGTATTGTCGGTATTTCTGTTGGTATGCTCAACCCGGCCTGGGATAGCCTTTACACCGAAGATGACGAAGAAGCTGGTAAGAAATGGAGCTTTTGGAGCGGTGGGGTATCGTTTGTTGTTGGAATAGCCTCGCTAGTAAGCGCCGGAATAGTGTATTGGCTTAATTTTAATACTTTATTTATAACTATGGGCTTAATAGACGCCTTGGCGGTATATTATGCTTATAAAGCAGTTAAAAACGTATGAAACAAGCAATAATAGAGGTTTTAATGTTTATTTCCCTAATTACTGGCGCCTTTATGGTTAATATACCCCTAGGAATAGCGGCGATATTCGGGTGTGTGCTTTACATTATCACGCCATAAAACGCCCCAGGATGAATAAAAAAAGGACGGACAGTAAAATGTCCGTCTTTTGTATTTAATCGTCAATTTGGGCTATTGTGGCCTCTCTAGGAGCTTCATTTCACGTATGGCGTTAAGCCTCTCTATGGGGTTAGTCTGGTAATTGGTCAAAGCAAGGTCAGTCCGGCCACATTTCCCCGGATAATGAATCCGTTTAAACTTTGAACAGGCCTCTTCACAGGCCGACTTTAGGTCGTAATCGTGGGCGACAACCACCCCAACCTCTTCGGCATAGCCCGCCAAATAGTAAAGACATTCTCCCTCTTCGTTTTCTTCCTCTTGGTAAGTATCGTAAGGGTAAAAACGGCTCTCGTCAGTATCGTCGTCGAAAGTAAGGGGCAATCCTTGAACGGGGATGTCTATGTTGCAAGAAATAGAAGCCCCATATCCTAAGCGGAAATGACGGCCAAAGTTTTCTATATTTCCAAGCACCCAGTCAGACATAATTTCGCTAAAAGGGGAAATGGCTAGGCTTAAAAATAACGACGGATGAGCGTTATACCCAAATCTTGCGCAAAATTCAAGGAAATAATACTTATTATCAGCGACAATTAGGTTAAGGTCTAAAAATCCGGTATAGTCCCTATATTCAGGAAGTTTTACCAATTTCCAAAGAGTATCTTTTAAAATTTTACATTCCAAATCCATTACAAAACAAACATCTTGAGCGCAACCAATCATCTTGCCGTAATCTCCATTATATTTTCTTTTACATTCAAAGTTTCCTTGAGCAAAAAACGGCTTTCCCTTATAAACAAACATTTCCACATTTATCTCAACCCCTTTAACTCTTTCTTGAAGGATGTAAGGTGTGCTATTGTTTTGAGATTTTAGGAAGTTAAAAATCTCTCGGTTAGCTTTCGGGTCATTATCGTGGTCGGGGCAGGTTGTAATCCAAGACTTGTTGTCTGGCTCGTCTGGCTTAAACACCCACGCCCTGTCAAAGTTTTCGTCTAGGAAGTTTAGGCCGTCGTCAATGCTAGTAAATTCTTGCGTTTCTGGAGTATCTAGGCCGGCCTTCTCAATCAATGAAACGCCGAAGTCTCGGTCGTGCTCCATTTGGTCGCTAAGTTCTAGCCCGCCGAATACCATAAAGCCTTCTTTTTTTAATTGTTCTGCCGGAAATGGCGGTAAATTGCTCATATTTTTATATGTCTTTTATAAGTTTCTGTTTTTTTATGGCACTCGACACACATTGTTCTTCCATTCTCTAATTTAGTCCTTAACTCGGGATAAAAAGCAAATTGTTTTATGTGGTCAGCGTGTAAATTACCTCCTTTTTTACCACACCAAACGCAGGTATAATTATCTCTTTCAAAAACAGATTTGCGCCAAAGTTTATATTCCAAGGTTTGTCTATAATGCTTGTTGGTCTTAGTTATTCCCCCCTTCCAGTTGGGATGTTTGTCCCCCTTGACGGCTTCCGACTTTTTGATGATACTTTCCAAACTATGATGTCTCCCCAGCCAATATTTATGTCCAGTCATCATTTCCCGAAGAATCTGCTTATGCTCTTCGGTCAAGTGCCTTTTCCCTATCCTAGATTTATTAGAGCAAGTTCGGCACATAGTGGCTCTATGGACTATTGTTTTTCCGCATTCCGAGCATTTTGGTTTAGATATTCCCCCCTTCCAGTAAGTTGAATTTTCTCCAGTAAGAAATTCATATGAGCATTTTTTACAACAAAATCTAGCAGTATTTCCTCTTGAATTAACTACTTGGAATATTGACCCACAATTTTCACATTTCTTTTCTATCATTACTATATTATACTACAGTTGAAAATTTTGGTCAAATATCCAAAGATAATCCTTATATTTATTCCTATCTTTCCACAATTCCTTGAAAGGGATGCGCTCAAAAATACCCTCTCCGACTTTCTCAAGTTTATCCAAATCTTCTTCGTCTTCTTTGGGGATAAGGGAAAAAATAACTTTAGTATTATGCTCTTCTCTAGGGTTTCCACGACCCGCTGCGCCAGATAAGAGCATTTTAGCCCAGCCGGCGCCACTAGCGTCTTGAGAAACGATGATGAAGTTTTTTATGGCTTTAGGTTTTGTCTCGGTTATGTTTATCATAAATTTTTCTTTATTTTTCGCTCTTCTTATTCGGCAATTCCTTTTTCATTTTCTCCAGCAGAAACTTCTTTGCCCTTAGGCGTTGTGCCTGATTCTTGGTTGTCATATTCTTTTAATTGTTTGTTCACCTCGTCAAGTTGGGCCTGTTCTTTGGGGCTAAACCAATCAATCTCATCGGGGTTTAATATTTTTTAGTTCCCCAAAGGCAAAACACCTTTTCCGTTAAGTTTCATTCCCTCCCTAAGCTTATGAGCGGCGGAAAGTTTAGCGGCCTGTTCAGTCTCTTGAGTGCTGACGGACTTAGCCGGCAAATTTAACGGAGTGTTGATAGAAACATTAGGTGCGCCCTCTTCCGGGGCAGGTAATTGTAATAAAGGTTTTGGTTTCGCTTGTAATCCTGCCTCAATTTCTTTGCCCTCCGGAGAAGCCTCTTCAATAATTTCGAAAGCCTTCCTGAGAAGGTTGCTTGGGTTGTTTAAAGACTTATAAAAAGCCATTAGACTTTTACTAACAGTTCCCTGGACAACTGCACCAGGGTTAGCTGTTACTATTCCCCTTAAAACCTCCCCAGAAGCTAGGGAGTCTCCTAAAATATCAAATAAATTCTTTGGTGCCTTTTTTGCGTCTCTCAGCGCCATATTCATCACATCCTTATCAATTGTTTTGAAGTTACCGTATTTGTTCTTTAATGCCTGATAACTTTGGCCTGTTTCCTCCTCAATAATTGAGTCTAAGCTTCGTCTTAACCTGGACGCAACGAAGGCCTTGGCCTCATTGGCCTCGTTGCTTATTCCTTGTATTTTAACCCCCTGTAAAGCCTTGTTGGCCATTTTAATAGAGTCCTGCGCTTCCTCTAAGGTATAAGAATCGCCGTCTCTTAAATTTTGGGCATCTTGGGTTAATTGCTTGTAGGCAGACGGATATTCGGTCTTTAAAACCTTATTGCCATTTATTAAACTTTCTAATTCATCAGCTATCGGGTTAAGGTCAATTTTGGCGGCGTTTCCAGCAGATTTTTGCAGATTATCGTAAGCTTTAAAGACTAACTTTTTGCCCTCATCAACCGCCTGTAAAGTGCCGTCAACGGCATTTTTCATTTTACTTATTTTAGTCACCGCCTCGCCAGTTTCCTGGTCTATGATATTCATCTTCGGCAAATGGGCGACAATATCGCTCATCGCCTCAGTAGCTTTCCTTTGGTAAGCCTCAAGACTACCGGCGTTTCTAATAGAGGCAGTGCTAGGACGGACGGCCTTAGTAAATTTCTCGGCCACATTAGCGCTTTCTTTCTCGGTTAATCCGGTAGCGGTTTCCGTTATAGCTTTCCTTTCAAAAAAGTTCTTTATACCTGGGACTTCTGCCCCTAATTCCTCTAATCCTAAAAGATTAAGAGTATTACCAACATTCTCTGCTGTATCAGCTAATTCAGGGTTTTTAGCTTTCCAATCTTCGTATTTTTTACCTCCCTCGGAAATCAAAAGAGAAAGACCTTCCTCTCCTTTTTCGGTTAAAGAGTTTAATTGGCTATGGAGTTCGTTTTGTTTTTCTTTCGGCAATGCTTTAACGGCCGTGTTTACGATATTCTTACTAGCTTGTAATACTGGACTAACTTCGGCTATCTTGTTTACTATCTTGCCTATAATCGGGGTAGATTTTTCTATTACCTTTCCCAGTAAATCACCGACAAGACCGCCAGCGGCGCCCGTAACCTGTAAGGGCGCTTCAACGGCTAGTCTTTCAGCGGCGGGGCCGGGTTGGCCTGCTTTTAACAATTCTCCAGCCTCGGAAACATTGCGCCCAATACCTTGGAACATCTTTTTGCCTCTATTGAAAATATCTTGAAAAGCTCCGCCTACTGCTCCAACTACCGATTTACCGGCTGGAGTTTCGGTCGCCTGTTTAACTTGGTCTTGGAAATTTCCAATAACTCCTTTGGGCGCTGGTTGGACCACTCCTTTTCCGGGGACAAATTCCATACCGGCTTTTTTTGCTATCTGTTGGTTTTTTTGGTCTTGATTTTGTATTCCTGGCCCGGTAGAAGGTGCGGAAACTGGGACTTTCCCTGCGTATTTTTGAGAAAGACGGGCAAGAATATCATTGTCATTATTTATCATTGGGTCTTTACCGAATAAAGCTCTGGTTTTATCTATCTTATCCTTTAATGAAGGTGAAATTTTTGCCAAATTATCTAATATTTGGGTATCAGAATAACCTTTTTGGCGAGAAGAATTTACTTTTTCGTCAAAACTTTCAAAAGTGCTTAAAATTCCGCTCCCTCCTTCGTGCTTATAAATAGCCTTAACAACCTCTTTTTGTTTCACTGGGTCTAAAGAATTGTAAACATCTTGAGCGTTGCTAGGGTCAACTTGTTTTCCGCTCAATTTTGCTAATGTTGGTATTGTGGTGGTGGTAGCCCCTTCGTATTTAGCGGGGTTAGCATACCAAGAAGATATTTGACCTTGTTTTAAAATTTCCTGAGAAGCCTTGAAGCCTACGGTTGGGTTGGCATATTTTATGGTCGGGGTTGCGTCGGTGTCTATTCCGGCAGTAGTATCTCCGATATCGTAGTCTTGGCCTTTTTTATAGCCTAATTTATCCAGTTGAGATAAAACAACAGGATAAGCCTTGTTGGCTATTGGATTATTATTTCTGTCAGTCCTCATCGCCATATATTTTTTTAGTTAATCCCAAATTTTGTCAAAACTTGCGTCCCCACTGGTATTGCCACTAAAATTTTCAGTCGGGGTTGGCACGTTAGCATTTCCTCCCGTTCCTCCGTTAGAGATAATATCAGTCAAGTTTACAATAGAGTCTGATTGGCTGCTCTTAACGTTTTCCATATCTTGTTTGATTGTTGCTAAAGTAGATTCAAATTGTCCTGGGGCCATAAATGAACTCACCATCTTTTCTGCATCCTTAGTGGCGCCATCAGTTAAACCGGCGGTAGAGGCAGCGGCGCCGGAATTAACCTTGGCGTATTCACGAACGCCGGTATAAATTGCCGCTTCAGTTGCGCTCAATTCAGCGTTGCCGACGTTTCCATTCAACCAGTTAATAAACCTGTTTCCAGCCGGGAAAGAGGTGGCTTGTCCATACTTATCATAAAGAGTTTTGGCGAGGTCAAGATTTTTATTAGCCGTATTTTCAGCCGCTTGAGTAGCAGAATACAAAGTTTGCATTTTTGTTAAACCAGACTGCGCGGCGGTTGAAGCGGCCTTTTGAGCGGCCAAAGCCTGCCCGGTTAGTCCTTTAGCGGTAGCAGATTGAGCAACGGCGGTATAAAACTGGGCTCTCATTGCCATACCAGCTGCGCCCATACCAAATGAAGGGATGGCGGTGCCAGGTGAAGAAATATATTGATCAGCTAAGAATTGGATAGTGTCGGCGTCTAAAGTAGCGCCACTACCTTTCTTGGCCATTTGGTAGGACAAAATATCTCCGGTGAAGCCAGAAGCCTTGGCGGCTAAATATTCTTTTACGGCCGCGGGAGCTTTGGCGTTAGCAGTCCATTGGTCAAAACTTAATGGAGTTCTCCCGGCCGAGTTCTCTTGATTAACGTAATATTCGTAGTCCTTCTGATTGGTGGTATTTCCGCCCGCAATCCCTGGCGTAATATCCTTATAAGTTCCGTCTGGTTGCTGTTGTAAAATCTTGCCGTCTGAAGTGGTTGTAGTAGGGCTACCAAGATAAGTCTGGAGAGGCATATTCACGGTAAAATCTTGTTCGGTGCTTTTACCGGTCTTAGGGTCAAAAGTAATTCTTTTAATAACGGTCTGCGAACCGTCTGCTGAAGGGGTCGGGACCTCTTTAACCGTCGGGCGGTTAGGATTGTTGACATTATTATCAATAGAAGCAGTCATTTGATAATCAGAATATCCAGTCTGGTCTAGTAATTGTTGATAAAAGTCTGGGTCGGCAGTTTTAATATCAAGAGCTGATTTGCCAGTAGAAGCCAAGGTGTCTAAAGACTTAACGGCGTCCGTCTTAATTTTATCCAAGGAAGCCCCCTCGCTAGTAGCCATAGCCATAGCGTTGGTTTGGATAGTGTTATAAACTCCGGCAATATCGCTAGCCTCTTTTCCTGTTATAGTCTGTTTATTAGCGGTAGTAATTGCTCTAGCGGCTTCTTTTGAGCCTGCGCCTGTTTCTGTCCCAAATTCCCCGCCCATTAAAGCAGCGGCGTTAGCGGAAGACTCCCTAGCTGCGCCGGCAGTATCTTCTTGAGCCAAAAGACTGTTGTAATATTGTTCAATAGCGGAAATACCACTTTGGGCTTGGGTGGTTAATTGGCCATAAGCATCAGTCTCTAGCTGATTATAATCTTTTGGTGTAGCGGCGGGAGCGCCCGGAGTTGGCGTGGGGGTAGGAGTGGGAGTTGGCGTGGGAGTTGGTGTGGGTGTGGGACTTGTTTGTCCAGCAACGATAGGATTTCCACTAGCGTCTATTTTACCATTAGCAAAATCGCTCATCTGCTGGGCGGTAAAGCCTTGAGAATTGACTGGCTGACCTTGAGCGTTAGTCTTTTGGACTGGCATCGGATTTCCCAAAGGCAAAGCCCCCGTTGGTGTTGGGGTGGGAGGATTGATTTTATTATCCGTGGTGTTTGTGATTGGTTCCGCCATATAGTTATATTATTATTTTACATTTCTTTTTACTCTTTTACCGCCGGTGATTTTCTTAACATTTTTTTTGATTTTCTTGTATGGTAATTTTTTTCCTTTCGGAGTTTCTGCCTCAAATTTTTTAGCCACTTCTGGCTCGTTAATATGGAGGTAAGCTCTTTGAGCTTGAGATTTCATTGGCATATATTTTAATTTAATTTACTTATCACAGCCCTCTTTTAATAAGGGCTGAGTAAATATACTAAAGTTGTATTTCTTTTTCTAATCCTGGATTACCAGTGTTTCCTCCTGGAGCAGGTGAGCCAGACGAAACATTGGATGTTATAGTTGTTTTTTGTTGATAAAATATAAGAATAAACCCTCCACTACCAGAACCTCCAGCACCGCCATCGTTAGCAGATGATCCGTTTGTTCCCTTAGGGCCACCAGCACCGCCAATGGCTTCAACATTTAAGTTTATGATAATTCTAGCGGCTATCCAAATAAAACCTCCGTTTGAACCTCCGCTTCCACCACCACTATTTAAAATGTAGCCTTGTCCATTGGAAGCACCAGAGCCACCACCGCCTCCGCCGGAGCCAGGCATTGCGGAATACATTGATAAAGTTCCGTTTATAACCTCGTATAAGTTGGAATAATTAAAAAGAGAGTATGGGTAGCTGGATGCGGCCGAAGTAACTGTCCCTGCTGCGCCTCCAAGTGTCCCGCCCGCTGCTGCGCTTCCTGCTGCGCCAACGCTACTGGTAGCCATTAAAGAATGAGAAACGGAAGTCCCAGCCGAACCAGTTTGAGGATTGTTTTGATTTCCAGCTGAGCCATTCCCTCCAGATGCGCCTGTTGCAGGTATGGGAAGGGTTCCTGTTGAGTAAGCAGGTGTAGTGGTTGCTCCATATCCTCCAGGGTTAGACGGAGCTCCAGCCCCCCCCTGGTTACCGTTTGGGCCGTCGCTAGCGATTTTCCCAGTTCCGATTGTGTTTAAAGTATTCTGAACAAATATTTTAAAGCCGTTTGAGTTTAATGTTATGCCGTTATTGACAGTCAAATTGCTGTAATACATATCCCTAGTAAGGGAAGTGTTTGTTGCTATCGTCACATTGCCGTCAGAACCTAATCCATAAGGAAATGAGAAACCAGAAGTTAGACCATTAAAAGTATAGTTGGTGCTTGTTCCTGCCAAGAAAGAAGGGTCAATGTAGCCGTTAGAATTGGTTATAACGGCATAATTAGCCGTAGATGTGCCGAGTGTCGTCGAGGAAGCATAGGCCGATTGTAGAGCTAAATTTGCCCCTGTGGAGCCCGTAGAAGAAGCCGAGGCTTGTTGGGTTGGAGTAGCACCCTGCCAAATACCTTTTACAATGGTTGAGCCGTTTGGGGAGCCCGAATAAGACACGCTATCAACATAGCCTTTAGAGGCAACCATTTGGGGGTTAGTGAAGGTAGAAGTGGCCACGCCCGAACCATAAGACAAGACATTAGGGATGGTATCCGTTCCGTTTAAAATACGCCCAAATTGTTGGAGAACAGGGAAGTCGGTTACTTTTACGTCAGCGCCGTAGCGGTGAGCAAATTGTAAGACGGAGATAGTGGAAACGCCGTCAGCACCAATCCCACGCTGTAAAGAGGTTAAAGCAGTCCCAGAGGCGACACCGCAAACATATTCGGCGGTATTTAGACCGCTGTCAATTGTGAAACAGTAGTTTCCTGATAAAGAAAATCCGTCCCTAGTTTTTCCTGATGCTAGAGTTGCGGAAGTGGCCGAGTTGAGCATCGACGAGGCAAGAGATGTTTCGAAAAGCGAAGGGGCTTGGTAAATGGTGCCAGTTCCACCGAGAACATTAGTCATCAGGTGGTATCCAAGAGTAAAATACCATTGAGCGTCATTGGAGCCGACAACGGTTATTTTTTTAGTGCCTTCATTGTTTATTAAGGTCGCCAGCTTTTGCGGGCTAGAAGCAATCGAAGCCACCGGCATTAAGGCGACGAGAGCTATTAAGAAAGAGATTAGTTTTTTCTTCATATTTTTATAGTTATTGAACATTAGCGTTTAAAATGTGAGAACTTTTATACCGTATATCCTTAAAAGTGTATTCATCAATACTTAAATACCCTACTCCAGTCCCGATAATCTGTTGCCCGTTAGCGTCTAATTTAGGTTCGGCACGGAATATTACCTGAACTCGGTTGAAATGGTCAGAGCCGACTACTATTTCTGCCTCGTAAGGGTAAGCATAAACAACCCCACCGCCACCGACAATATTAGTTCCGATAGTCGGGCCACCGACTTCAATCGGCACGCCCTGATTAACATACTTCCCGGAGCCGTCTATCGAACCCAGTAAAACTGGTTGACCGCCGTCGAAAGAAAGATAGACATTCAAGTTTTGGCTGGGAGAAATCAAACCCTTAACAACAAACTTATTGAAAGATTTTATACCGATAGCGCCAAGAAAGGAGGGCGCAGACTTCCAGTAATTATTGATATTAAATCCAAGGTCATCAAAACCAGAGAAAAGGACTAACGGATTTGACGATATGCTATCACCAGCAAGTAAGGCCCCGTTATAGTTAGCGTGGCAAGAAGCCCGATAATCAAGTAAATCATAAAAGCCAGTTTTCTTATTTTGGACATACATTCGGTCGTTGTTCGTGTTCGGTATGCCGTTATTTAAAGACTCGCAATCCAAGATGTAGTAATCGCCCCATTCATAGACCACGTCCTGATTATGTCCGTTTAAAGTGAGGTCAAGCTGGTCGGAAATAGACTCTGGAATAATGGCCGGATTAGCGTTAGAAACAGAGGCCGACATAACTAATTGGCGAAGTTTCGGATTGGCGGAGTTTAAGGTATCTAAATAGATAATTCCGTCGCCCGTAACGAAGCCAGAACGCCAGTAGGGGATACCGACATCGTTTCGGTATATAGATTGGTTAATCTGGGTGACATCATTGGATGTCATAATAAGCTGAAAAACCCCGAATTGATGAAAGCAGAAATATATGCCAGAGAAGCCAAATACATTCATTAGTTTTCCCATTCCAAGCTGTGCGCTTAGATACCCTTGGCTTGAGATAGTCGGAGTGCCGACAAGAAACTTAGCCAAACTTTGGGTAGAGTCATCTTCAAAATAATTTATAACCAAATTTCCTGATAAAGGAGCGGTGTTGAAATTCAAAGTATAAGCGCCAGTAATGTAATTGATTGTCCCAGTTCCTCCCAATTGACTAAAAAGATTTCCAGCTTGGTCATCGGCGAAATATTCCGTCTTGTGGATGTTTCCTCCAGATGAGTAAGCGGTGAAAGAGGTGCTATCAATACCGACAATTACATTATTAGCGTCCACCACCGATATAACTTGCGTGGTGATATTGTTTATTTGCGTCATTCCCACAACATCGGAAATAATCACCGTATCGCCGACAGAAAGACTGTGGGAATTAGCCGTTATTTTTGCCGAATAATCCTTGGTAATGGCGGAAATGGCTATTGTTGACAAATAACCGCTAATCTGAACGCCAAAAACGCTCTGGTGGATATTGTCTATGGCCAAGTTGCCAGAAAATACCTTGGTCACACCGTCAGTTGCCGGGCCGACAACCCCGGTCTTAGTAGTCATCGGGGGGCTAGTAGAAGCATCAGCGCCGTCAGCATAAGAAATACGAAGATTTAAAAGGTCTTTCGCCGTTTTTCCTATTCTATTCCACAAAAACAATCTTCCCTGATTAAGACTGATATAACCTCTTTCTTCTATGCTATTCAAGTCTAATGGATTAGCTAGATTAGACAAGTTTATCTTTACGATAGAGGAATTAGGAGAAGAAAGAACAATATAATACCCAGAAACGCTCTGATAAGGAACGATAGCGACATCATCGCTTTGGGCTGGTGTTCCTAACAGGTCCGTCCCTATCTCGGTGTAGATATTATTAGTAGCGTCGTAATAAAAAATCTTCTTCCCGACAGAAAAGACCGGGATTTGATTGCCCGCCTTGTCTATACCTACTCCTAATCCAGAAATAGGAAGAGTTCCAGCCGACAAGGAGGCCGCTAATGGCGCCATACCACGCCTTAGCTCTATATGGTCGCCGTAATACTTACCGTCCTTTTCGGCGGCGCCGGTCAACCAATTCAAAGCGTCCGGGGAAACGCCAGGCGTTAAGCCGTCTAAATTCTTGATAGAAGTATTTATTCCTCCGAAACTAGATACGGTGAAATCGGGTAATCTTCCTTTTGTCGCTTTTGCTTTTGGCATAATTTTAACCGTTATTGTCGCCCACTACCCGACTGTTGAAGGGGGCATTATTTCCACTATTTTGATAATCAACGCCCTCTAATTGGCTTTCCTGCATTGTGCCGTCCCATTCAGTCATCATCTTGAAGATATTTTCAGCCGATTTTCCTATCATTTCGCCCTGTTGGACGTTCACTACATCATAGTCAAACATCTCCCGATACATCTTAGCCACATCGAAGGCTAGAATAGGAGCAAACTGTCCAGGAAATACCCAGGAAGTGTTGTCCGTGATATCCGCCGAGCTTCCGATGTAAAATTGGTTAAGAGTGTAAGGCTGGTCGAGGATACCGCATAAGAAAAGATGTTTGTTTGCTAAATCTATGTAGAATTTTTGGTTATCGTCCTTATATTCGGCCTGTCTTTCCAAGGTAATCTCTTGATACCAGCGGAAAGTGTTGCCGTCCAAGGATACCCCGACAATAGAGCGGTTGGGGGAATACCAGTTTAGGAAATTGGACGGCAAAGAAAATGGCGTCTGATACATACTGTTGCTGATCTTGTTCTGCTGAGGGGTAGCGAGTTGAGTAGTGTCTTTAGTTCTTAAAATCACCCAAGGGCGAGATTGCTCTCGGTTAAATTTGGCAAGGTTAAGCAACCAGTAGAAGATTGTTTTATCCATATTATACCCAAGGAGTAAATTGGAAGTAAAAGTGTATAAATCAGCGCCGGTGAAAGTCATAATTTTATTCCAAGCCCTCGGTCAAAGACACGCCGAGCTTTTTATTATAATTTATTTGGGTTAGAGCATTGATAAGCACTTGGTTGTTGTCGGCCCCTTTAATATAGCTCATTAAAGACTGGCAAGGGGAGTTTTTAATATCCATATTCGGGCCGGCGGTCATCCCGTTCAAAATAATTGCTTCATCAGCTGATAAAGTAGTCGAGCCGTTTGCCAGGCCGTAGTAGGCCAGGAAAGTTGGATAATCGGGATAAAGGCATTTCTGTTGGTTTTGAATATAGTAGATGTTTGGATCGCCAGATTTCTTGACGTTTTGGTTGTTGTATTTGTTTAGGAAGACGCCTAACGTCGCCGCAATACCCAAGTCGGTGTAATAGCCGTAATTGTGGTTATCCAGGAAGTCCATATCAACATATAGATAGCCGTTATCGCCCCAATTTGCCCCGTAGGAGTTTAAAATCTTATAAACCTTATAGCCGTTGTAATTTAAATTATACCCCACTATAAGCACGCTGTGGCCTCCCACGATGTATCCTAAAGTCTTGGAAATAATCCAAGGAGAAGAAAAACCACCGCCCTGGTTATAACCTGAATACCAATCAAGGCCAGTCGTAACAGTTTTCCCATCATCTAAAAGCTTTAAAAGGTCATCCCTCCCGGATACTTTCCAATAAGTAGAGATTTTATGCTGTGAGGCAAGCACCTGGTTGGAAGGGAGTAAGGAAATCTGGTCGTAAGTCTTACCGACAACATCTGAAGCGCCGGGAATAATTCCATATTTCTGCAAAGCACTTTGTGGGGCGTCTATGGTGGCCTCGCCATCAGATGTAAGCATTCTATTGGCTCTCATCCAAGAAGTAAGAGATTGGACTTCCAATTGGGTATTCTCTGCAATCATCCTTTGATGAGAAGCTGCACATTGAGTGCAAATATTGTTTTGGTCTTGGTTGATTATCCAGTCAGGGTTAATTTCATTTGACTTGCTATTATATTTCGGAGTATATGATTCGCCGAACAAATTCCAACCCAAATTTTCCGTCTTAAAATCTCTCCCGTCTTCAATCCCCTTTACTAAACCAGAAGAATACCAACGCTCGAAAACCCAAGGGAGAAAGTGTTTAATTTTATATGATAGTTGCTGTAAGTCCATATAATTATTGTTTATCTCGGCTGGCTAGCCTCAAAACGTTATTATTAGTCGTGTCTATCTTTTTGGATATATCGGAAAGCTGGGAGCAAATTTGGTTGAACTCCGGCCGGCTAGGTGAATCTTTCTGAACGATAGCGTCCACTTTAGCGGCGTATCCAACTACCCAGTAAATAACAAAGGCAATTACGGCAATAGCGCTTATTGGGACCAGCGTTTTATTGGTTATCGCCCCAAGTTTTCCTTTAGACATAAAAGATAAAATTAGTTTTGCGAAGGTGTGCCAGAAAAGAAGTTTTTGATTAAGTAGCCAACAACCGAAGTGACCGCCACTAAACCTACTTGTTTCCAGTCAATGTTTCCACCATTTTGAAGCATTAAATAAATTGCTCCCAAAATGCCAGAGAATACTGCCACAATTAAACCTTTGGCGGCGTCTCTCCAGTTAAGAGAAAAGATATTAGAGTTTTGCATATTATTGAGCAGGAGTTTCCGCAGGAGTTTCCGGGGTGGAAGTCGGGGCGGTTTCCTGATTAGTTTCTATCACGAACAAGGACTTAATGGCATTGAGTTTAGCCAATTGAGCAGTCGGGCCGACTAGCTCATTGTCCACCATTTCGGGCGTGTAGGATTGAGAGCCTATTACCTTGCCACTAACATCTTTTGTGATTACCACGACAATGTTGTAGTCGGGCAGTTTTTCGTAAGTTTGATTCATAGTTTTAGTTAGATTTAATAGTAAATGACCCTGAATTAAAAATTATATTTGCTCCAGAGCTTTGATTAACAATACCAACCGATATATTATCTGCTGGGTTTAAAACGCTTATTCCTTGCGCATCTAGGTTGGTGTTTCCTGCTCCGTCCACCTGCGCTTGCGAAGGGGCAAGATTGACCGGTGCGCCATTTACAAATATACAGGCTTGGATGATATCTCCAGGATTACCACCAGTAAGGTTGACCGTATAATTAAAAGTATAAGAACTCTTAGCCGGAGAGGTTTCCCACCAATTGTTAAACGAAAATCCTTGCTGGTCTTGTCCAACCCATCCTCCCTGTATTTCTTGCCAAATACCAGCACCAGGATTGGGGATGCTATATCCTGGGTTCCATTGGTTATCCATTGAGCCCCAGTAAGATGGAGCAACATTTATCGGGACACCGTTTATATAATAATTCCCAGTAATATTCACATCTCCGGCGATATCGGCCTTGTAGGCTGGGTAAGAAACCCCCACACCCAAATTTCCGTTATAAAGAGAAATATCCGAATTACCACTAAAATTTCCGAATAACAATCTTCCGCCCGTATTACGATAAGCGATGTCCCCGGGGACAGCATCAGTAAACCACTGCCCGTAAGAATAAACATAAGCTAGCCAAGGGTTTGCACCGGGACCGCCCGTGCCGATACCTGACGGGCCAGTGACCGGCATATCAATCCAGTTTCCGCCAGACCCACTCCAATCGGGAGTAATAACAGTCTGGCTAGAATAACCGATGCTTAGAACACCAGCTTCACTCAAATTCATTATGACATTAGAGGAGCTATCCGCAAAAGATATTCCGTTTCCGTCGGCTCTTAGAAGGCCACTAATTAAATTTGTCGCCCTCACCACGCCGTTAACATCAAAAGTGTAAGATGGGGTAGTTAGAATACCAATACGGCTGTTAGTGCTATCTAGCTTGAAAATTGAGGTCGTGCCGTTAGCCTTAGTAAGGTTGAAAGCATTTGTGGAATCAGAGGGGGGAAATAAAAGATTGGTCTTCACACCATTAGTAAAAGCTTGTGCTTGAGATGTTGCGCCCGTGGTTGCGCCAGTAGCGAGGAGACCAGTTGAAGTTGAGAGCTTGTTATTGAAATTCAGCCAGTCAGCAGAAGAGAGAAGGCCACGAACCGTGCTAGAAGCGGTCGGTAGATTAAAAGTAAGCGTTCCAGTGGAAGTCGCTAGGTTAAAATCAGTTCCGCTAGTCCCTGTGGCGAAAGTAAAGGCGGGGCCATTAACGCCGTTGATAATAGTAGTAGAGCTTCCCCCACTTGCGTTAGCCCAAACAGGGGTGCCAGTAGCGGAAACAGTTAAGACCTGAGTGCTAGTTCCGATAGGCAATCTAGTAGGAGTTCCTGCTGTTGAGCCGAAAATCATATCACCAATAGCTGTCATCGGGTTTGACATCCCCCTAGTCGGGGCATAGTCGGCCATAATAAAACTATTAGCGATAAGGACGCCGGAAACAACGGCAGTAAATATCAATAGTTTTTTTAAGGCTTTATTCATATATTCCTAGTAATTTTTTTGCTTTTAATAGATTTTTATTATCCCCATCATAAACTCCCAGAAGTCTTTTTGCCTTGACGATATAATCATCAGTCGGCTCTTCGTCTTGGGCTAGTTCTTTTTCTGGCTCTTGCTTCAATTCCTGTATTTTGTCGAAGTTTCGGCGCATTTCGGCCGACATTCTTTCGATTTTCTTATCACTTACCGTCCGACCGCTAGAAATTAGCTTAACAAAGTCCTCATTCATCTTTCTTAGGCGCTCTTCGAGCCTTTTTATCTGCTCGCCGTCCTTTTCTGCTGATTTCAAGACATAATCTTCTAGTAATTTATGTAGTTTCTCGAAATTTTTAAACGCTCCACCGTGTATATCCTCGTATTTAACCAATTCCGACTTCATTGCGTCGCTTTTTTCGTGTAATTCGGTAATAGAGTCGTGAAAAGTTTGAAAGTAAGGCTCCATTTCACGCCGGAAAGCCATTGTGTGCTTATCGAGTTCTAATCCGTGGCTTGGTTGCTGGCCTTTTATCTCCGCCCTGATGATTTCCGTTACATCTTCCTTAGTCAGACCGTCTGAACCAGCCGAAAATCCAGCCGAGGGATTGAATAGGGTGGCAACTAAATGCTCAACGTTCTTACAATCATAAGCTTGAGAGAGAGTGGTATATCCAGTGTCAGTATAAACATAGTAGGTAATATCAATCGGTTGGCCCATTGGGCCGTCATTAGGGGTGATGTAAGAGCCTGTGTAGCGATTTCCTCCCGAGTTGGTGAGATTAACCGTCTTCCATATCTGCCCCGTGTTAGAGAGCCTAATAATCGCCCTAATGTAATAGGTCGCAGAGTCAGTCGGGAATATCTGATAGACCAGGGGATACGTCTGTTGTGGGTTTAACTGGCTCATTCTTTTAAAAAGTTATTTTTCAATAGTCAAAATTGTGCTGGTGCTAGAGGAAGCAATACCGTTAATCTGGCCGGTGAACATACCGCCGGCGCTAGGGACATTGAAACAAGTATTAGCGGCGACAACAGCTCCCGAAGTAGTTGCGGCAGCGGTGCCATAAGCCAAATAAACCTTATTTGCTCCGTCGTTGCAAAGAACGGCATACTGACGGCCAGGATTGGCGCTCAATATCTTTGTGGTTGTTGCAGCGGAAACCGCAGCTGAGGCGTTAGTCGCCGAATTAAAGACGTTGGGCAGGCCAGAATCACCTAAAGTTTTCGGCCCCTGACCATAATGAATCACAATGCCGATAGTTGTTAGTATGGCAAGCAAGATTATTACCGCCAATGCTTTTAATGTTTTCATAGTTTTTTTAGTTAATTAGCAATATCTTGCCCCCTCCCGTTAAGAAGAAGGGGCAAGGATTGATAACTAGGGTTAGTTAGCGATGTTCACTACAAGCAAACGATAAGTCGTAGCAGTGTCTCTAACCATACGGACCAAGGCGGTCTTACCAGCGGCAATAGAAGCCGAGGAAGAATAACCGAGAGTCCCACCAGCGCCGGCAGCGATAGTCGTCGAAGTGGCCGTAGAAAGCCAATTCAAGTAATCAACCGAACCAACCGAAGGCAAGCAAGCGGCGAAGAACGCCGTGGAAGTTGCCGGGAAGGTAACGGTAGTCGCCGCACCGAGCGGAGTGAAATTGATTAAAGTGCTTTGGCAAGCCTGAGCAGCGGTCAAAGTATAGGTTGCCGAACTTGTAGAAATGGCAGCAACGCCGCCGTTTTCCACGAAATCATTAACCTGGTTCAAACTTCCGTTGGCAGTAAGATTGCCAGAAGTGGTGATAGCGCCAGCGCTGGAAACAGACAACTGGTTTGTCGTCCCGGCGTTAAATCCGCTAGTGAAGTTAAAGGCTTCGCTTTGGACTTGAGTTCCGAGAGACGCGGGAGTGTTATTGTGAAATAACAGACCGCCGACAATCGCACCAACGATGAAACAGATTACCCCAATTATGTATTTAACTTTATTCATATAGATTAAGGGTTAAAATAGTTAATTAGAGCTTAGAGAGCGACGTTGACGGATGTGCCGTTAGCACCGTAGCTAGAGCTGTCGATTTTGACATCGACAATTTGGTAGGATTGGTCATTGAAGACTTTTACGCCATACAAATCCCAAGCTACTAAATCGTGAGCGACCTGGCCGGAAACTGGATTTTCGTAGATGTGCGGTTCTTTCTGCATAAGCAGGGAGACAGAATCGGTAGTCGAGAAAATCAAGTGCTGGCATTGGTAGCCCCAAGCAGCGGAGTTGGAAGCAGCGACGTTAGCTACTGGGACATTGCCCTGACCCTTTGCGAACAAGTCAAGATAAACACCAGTCGCGCCGGTAGCGCCACCCAAAGAGGCGGTGGTTCCCTGTTTAGCAACCAAGTTGCGAAACAGTTTCTGTTGCCAAACGGTCAAAGAGCTATAAACAAAAGGAGCATAACCAGCGTCAGATGCTTCAGTGATAGCGGTGTAAGGAGCGTTCAGGGCGTTCGCCAAGTTGGTAATAGTCTTGGCCAAGGTAGAACAAATCTTGATATTACCAGCGGTAGTGCCAAGAGTGGTTTTGAAAGTGAAAGTCAAAGCCTGGGAAGTTCCGTTGACAGTTACGCCATTCAATAAAGTAATGGTGTCGCCGTCAGCTGGGTTGCCAGTTCCGCCGTAATAAACACCTTCCCAAGGAAGGGTATTACCCTGAAACAGGTTGAAGCCCATAAACATACCAGCGTGGCCGTTGCGGGAGATAGTATCGCCAAGAACAGTAGTCTTACCACCGATGTATTGGAGCAAAATAGTATAAACCTGTGGGCTTAAACCAGCAACCAAAGCCTGGGAAATTGATTCCAATTTAACATCTTTGATTACGCTCTTGTTCGGGGAATAATCCACGTTCAAGAGTTGTAATTGCTGAATAGCGGTTGTAAATAAACCCTGGACGTTGTTGATACTGCAAGCGATTGGCTTACCAGCGGTGCCACCACCAAGATTGCCAGAGGCGTCATCTAAGTAGGAAGCAGCGCCCTGTTGTAAGGCATACATAACTTCAGCGTCAACCTGCAACCAAAGGGCGTTAGCGGCCTTTTGGGTGTATTTCATCTGAGTTGGCAGATGGTCTTGCAATTCCTGCCATTCAACAACCTGGAAGGTAGCCTCGTCTTTGATGTTGACGGTGCCAGATTCGTTGGTGTTGGTGAAAGGTTGAACGGAATAAGAACCATTAGCGCCCATACTGTTGACCGAAAGGTCAGAAGCATATTGGCGGTTGAAAGTAGCACCCATTTTGAGGCCTACTTTAAATTTTTCGGTAGCGAAAGCACGGAACATTGGTTGCTTGGTGTGAGTAACCTGAAATGCTCGCTCCCAAACTTGCATTAACGAATATGTGTTAGCCACAATATTGATTTGTCAAAGAAATAATCTAGTTATTCCTTGAGTGGGATTAGTTTGTTAATCCCAAAGGTGTATTTAGTCGTCAGGATTGGTGATATTCCAGCCGTCCTCGTCATCCATTCTACGGGCTTCTTTCTCCATTTTATCAAACATATCTAGCAAATCCTTCTCAGGGATTTCCGAAGACTTTTTGCCTTTATACTTTTCTTCTAGGTCAGATTTCTCTTCTCTAGTTTCGTGGTAAGTATCTCTCGACTCGAAAGAGTGAGAAGGTTTTGATTTGAAAATTTGGTTAAAGATAGAACGATTTTTTAAGTAAACGGTCGAAAGCTCTTTGTTGGCAAACTGCGGGGCGTGAGATAAGTCATCCATAGCTTTTTTGGCAAGCCTCATCTGCTCTTTGGTGGCTCCCTTGAAATCGTCAGTCAAGACGTCTTCAATTTCCTCCCACTCAGATTTGAATTGCTCATCCTCCTGCCTGTTTTCTAGGTCGTCCTTCAGCTTTTGAATTTGAGCCGGAGTAAGGCCAAGACTATTGCGTTTAGATGTTGCTTCGGTGATTATCTTCAGCTGCTCAATCGTGCCAAGTATTTTTTCCTCTTCGGCGTCCGCGCCGGTAAGGCGGATAGCCAGCTCTCTGAAATAAGAATCGTCATCAGGCTCTTCTTCTTTCTGTTGAGCAGGCTTCCCTTGGGCTAATTCCTCGAGCTTGCGGTTTGTTTCTCTCAATTCTGACCGTAAGTCATTATACTTTTTGTAAATACTAACCTTTGGTTTAGGCTTCTTTTTGGATGTTTCGTTCTCCTCCTCTTCGGGTTCGTCTTCATCATCCTCATCGTCGCCCTCTTCTTCTTCTTCATCGTCTTCCGATTCCTCTTCGTCTTCATCTTCGGATTCCTCCTCCGATTCGTCCTCGGCCTCTTCGTCAACGATTTCTTCTTCTTTCGGCTCCGGGTCAACTATTCCTAGTTCTTCACCCATTCGCTCGAAAGCGTCTTTTTCTTCTAACATAAAATTCCTTGTTAAGGGGCAGTCTGAAGCCCCGTTTATTATTTAGACTAGCAGGGAGTTAAACTCTCCCGTCCTTGGTAAAGCAGTGGGAGCTGCTTATTAAAATTACTTTAAACTCTCTTCGTGTTTGGCCACTAATTCAGCCAGAGCCGGAGTCTTGATATTCGGGAAGAACTCAATCCCGTAAGATTTGGCTTTCGCCTTTAAATCATCCCTGCTGACATAAATATCGTCTGGGATGTTTTCCTGTTCAAGGTCGGAGACGGTCTTGCCGTTCTCGTCTAAGCCCTCCACGTGGTCAACGATGTGGGCATAGCGCTCGACATAGCTCTTGGCGACATCCTTGTAATCCTTGCCGTGTAGCTCTTCCGAGAACTCCCGGACAAGCCCGTGGGTTGGGACTGGTGTTTTGTGGTGAATCTTAATCATAAGGTTAAGCGGCTTTCTCACCCATTTGTTTCAAATTGGGTTTGACTCCGTGTTTATCCATTGCTGGTTTCTTGGCTCTTGGAACTCTCTTGTCTTTAGTGACGGCCTTTACCGCCTTGGCGATGCCTGCGTTTGGTTTGTGGGTGGCAGGTTTGATACCCTTCTTAATTTTTTTCATAGTTTTATTTATTTGCTTTTTTAGTCATAGCGTTTTCCTCGGCCAAGGTTGGTCCTGTGCGGAAGTATTGGCTCTCTTCACCATTGGGGCCTGGCTTACCCTGATATTTCTGGACAGGGGCGGTCTTGCGTGGGACACGCTTGCCTCCGGTTACTTTATCAATTTGCTTTTTAAGCGGTGCGCTTTTTGGAGAAGGCATTTTCTCTCTTCCCATTCCTACTGGTTTTGGCAATGATTTATGCATATCTTTTAAATTATAGGCTAATATTGTGGGCTTTAGCCTCCTCCTCGATTTCGTGGTCAATCAAGGATATTTGTTTATTATTTTCTTTAGATGAAAAGTGAAACAGAGTTAACTCGAGAACGTCTTTGAAAGTGAATATGTTGGCTCTCTCTGTCGGAGTTAAATCTCTGTCAGTCAGCAGTTGGTCGTTCAGCCTAGCAATCTTCTCCTCCAGCTCGGCCGCCAATTTCTTTACCTTCGGCATATCTAGGAAGTTTTGGTCGGTCTCTAGGGTGTTTAGCTGGTCATTCCAAGAGTTGAATAGGGCGAGGGTTGACGGGTGCCAGTCCTCCGACTTAATCAATGTTTGTAGTTTTGCTCTAGTATTAGACATAATTACTGTTGATTAACTTGGACTGGGCTTGGCTCTCCCTGGTTTCCAGTCGGTTGGGGGGTCGCCTGGGCTGTAGGTGCGCCCGGGACTCCACCTGGTGCGCCTTGCGCTGGCTGACCCCCTCCTGGTGTTGGTGCTCCTCCTGGTTGAGCGGGCGGTGCGTAAGGCTTTAAACGTAAGGCTAGTTGAGCCATATTTTCCATAACAACCTGATTGTGAGCCATTACATATTCAAGAAACTTGGGGTATTTTTCTTTTAAGGCCATTCGGTGAGCGGTGGCGAAATCCATAATCTTTCTTTGGAAGATAGTGGTGGCACTCCAACAAACCTCAACCTTCTTTCCTTTAAGCAATTCTTTAATCGCTTCATCGGCGAAAGTGATTTGGTCTCTTTCTTTCCCTTGGCCTCTCAAATCGAGAGCGTCCTCGACCTCATCACTTTCATATCCGCCAATATCAGATAAAATCTTCCTAAGCTTCCAGTCGGGATTCATTCTTTGAGCAAGGGCGGGGTCTTTAGATGTCATATCCAAGGCTTTCTCTTTCTGCGCCTTTCGTAAAGCGTCCTCTTGGGCTTGCTGTTTGGTGCTGATAATATCCAAATCGTCTTTAGTCAATTTAATTTCTTTTAATTCATCAACAAAACCATAGCCTATCTCCGGGCCGAGCATATCAATCGCCTCGGCTTCCGACATATTGTCTTTGAGGCCAGCGATGTGGCGCAAAGCAATCTCTCCCCAGCATTCGGTATAAGAGTGGGAGCGATAGTCAATGCGCTTAGTCATCTGCTGGATTTCAGCATAGACAATGTTGTTTGTTTTCTTTCCTCCTTTAGAGACACCAGGGGCGTTCTGGTAAATACCAGTAGCCTTTCCAGTAAAATCATCAAGCCAGTTAATCATATCAATCGTGCCACCGATTTCAGGGGTTTGGAAAGCAAAGGTTGCTTCACTAAGCTTCCTAACGCCTCCGAAAGTATTTACAGGGACGATACAATCAGGACGGCTCTGCGCCTCGTCCAGCTTGGCGACGTTGGTAATCATATCCTTATCATACAAACGGGCGTTCATATTGCGCTTCTGGCGGTTGGTAAGGTCTTGGTTGAAAAGGTCAACCACGGACACGGCGATCGGCATTAAGATGTCAGCCAGGATAGAAAGGCTCCAAAAGTTCTGGTCGTCCTCGTGGGTGGCGTAAGTGGTGTAAGGGTAAAGGCCGGAGCTGTTAAGCTCTTTAAGTTCTTCACATTTAATCCAAATCTTATTCCAGGGGTCAAATAGAATAGTATATCTCTTGCCGTATTTAGTGAGGTGCCATTCCACCAGGTTGGCCGAAGCCTCGCCGATGTAATTGTTAGCGTCCGGGTCAAGATTCAAAGACTTGAAGCGAGCCATATTCTGCTGTTGGTCTTTGGCTAACTTCTCTTGATATTCGCTGTCTTGAATCATCTCGACAAGTTTCTCAACCTGCTTCTTATCGTAGTATCCCTCCTCGGCGCCTTTCAACAATTGGTCTTTAGTTTTAATAATTTGCTCTTCACCGCAAAACAAATGGCGTTCAAGGATTCCTCCTCCAGCGGGCTGACAATGAAAGTATTGTGGGTTGACGGCCTCCAGGTTGTTTTGGTAAGGATTGGCAACAGAAAAGTATTTAAGTATTCCCCGGCCGTAGGTAACGGCAAACTTCCGACTGATTCTATCCTTATAATCCCAACGGGCGGAGTTGCGCAAAGACTTTTTAGCAATGTTAATGGTCTCATTTATGCCCTTTACAGCCTTTAGACTCTTTCCGCTGGCATTCTTTACCTTAATCGTTACGGGGTCGTCCAAATCGGAGCATAGGGTCTCAAACAAGCCATTAAGAACAGGAAGGGGAACATTGAACTGGGTGCGAGACTTAGCCTTAAACTTCCCATTAAGCATTTCAAGAGATTCATTGATTTTACCAAAACGCTTCTCCTTGTAGTCAGAAGAGGTTTTTAACTGTATCATCGCAGTCCTTAATAGGTTTTCGGCTAGTTTTTCGCTAATCATAGGTCATCATATCCATTCCAGGGAGCTTGTTGATACTCCCTCTGTGGGTTTAGTTTTTTGTTGTTGCCAACCTCCTCATAGATACTGCTGGGCTGGTAGGCAGGCTGGACGTAATCATCTTCAAAAGGTTTCTTGGCAAGCTGGCTCTGGTAGGCGGCGGCGTCAGCCACGTCATCGTGAACGCCCTTTGGGAAGTCTAGTAGCTCTTCTTCAAGCTCTTGGCATTGGCCTTTAATATGGTAAATGGAGCCGGATTGATATCGGTTGATTAAACCTCTTATTCTCGTCTCCTTTTGCTGTTGTTTGTGTTTTAACGGGACGATATTCAAGAACTTGCTTCTCTTTCTCATCTCGTCATCAAAGAACGGCTTAACGGCTTGTGAATAGACTGTCTCTTCAATCCCAATCGCTTCAAATCCATATTTCTCGTGTAGGGCGAAGATATTGTCTAATAACTCTTTCGGGTTAATCTTTAGCTTATATGTAATGAAATTCCAGTTATTTTGATTATCAACAAAGTTTAGAACCATACCGGTAAAATCCGCAGCGTCTCTCTGGCTCACCGCCGTATCAATGGAAAGGTAGCGTCGGGTGCTTAACTTCAAGACCTCTTCTAGCGTCCGGCTCTTAAACCACTCTTCCTTGAACTCTTGTGTTTCGGCTGACATAGGCTCTTGTTGATATAAGCTGGCCCAATCATACGGGCCGACTGTTCTTTTAATATTCTCTAAGGCAGGCAAGTCATACTTCTCCGGCCACAAGGCCTCGCCCTCGGCTCTGTTTGCCTCCTCTTGCGTCGCAATGGCTGGGAACTTAATAATCTCCCAATGCTCGCCGCCATTCTTCTCGGCTTCAATCAGACGGCCAGCCAAATCATCTTTATTCCAACGGGTTAAAATAAGAACAATTGCGCCGTCTTTCTCCAGTCTCGTGTAAGCGGTGGATGTGAACCAGCTCCAAACCTTTTGACGAATCAATCGGCTATCGGCTTCCTCTCTGTTTTTAAACGGGTCATCAATCACAAACAAATTTGCTCCTCTTCCGGTGATAGCCCCTCCGACACCTGCTGAGGTATATCCTCCGCCCTCGCCAGTCAACCACTTAGCTTTGCTCCGACTGTCGTCTCTCAGTTTGGCGTTAAATATCTCTTGGTATTCTGGGCTATTAACTAGGTTTCTCGTCTTGTATCCAAAGTCTTGAGCTAATTCAGCGGAGTAGGAAGCGATAATAACCTCGTGAAAGGGGTGGCGTCCAAGATACCAGGCAGGAAAGTTAATTGAACCGAGTTCTGACTTGCCGTGTCTAGGTGGGACGCAAAGGATAAGTCTTTTTATCTCTCCTCTCTCAACGGCCTCCAATTTTTCTGCTATCTGATAATGAATCCAGGCGGGATTGTAGTTGATATTTGTTAGGACGCAGAAAGGTATAAGCTCATTGGCGCCAATAACATTAAGCGCCTCTATTTCTTCCAGTTCTTCCGGCGACAATTTGTTTTGCTCTTTCATATCGCATTTTATCAAAGGTTATAGTGGCCTCGACTTTATCTGTTGGTTTGTATCCGGCTCGGTCAAGAATATCCTTATTGGCGTTCAGTTTAACAACTTCACTCTTTGCTGATTGACTTAGTTTCACGATTCTTGTTGCCGCTCCATTAGCCTCGCCCTCCAAATAAGCCTTTATATCAGGTTTTGTCAAGTTTTCACTTCCAATGCTGGTGGCTGAGCGTTTATTCTTTGTTTTATACACTCCGAGGACTGCTTCGGTGGCGTTTCCGGTCTCCAAATACCTATCGGCAAACTTCTTCTGTTTTATAGTTATTCCTCTCGCCATATTTACTTAATTCCCATTAGTTTCTTAACACGGCTATCGTTCTTTAAAATGCTTCCCTTTAGAACTGAGATAAGCTCGTCCAGTTTCTTGGCCGCTTTTTCATCTCTGCTCGGATACTTGGCTCTCATATCGGTAAAGAAGGTCAGTATTAGATTGGCGTCGCTTTCTCTTAGCTCTATGTTTAATATTTTATCCATATTATTCAGCTTGAGCTTCTTCAGGTTTTACTTCTTCGGTTGGCTCTTCAGGGGTAGCTTCAGCAACGGCTTCAACCTTGGTAAGTGGGGCTTCGGGAGCTGGAGTAATATCTTCTCCATTAGCTACTTTGTCTCTTAAGTTAGAAATGAAAGCAATTTTAATGTCAGAAGCCTCTATTTGGTCAATGGCGTTCTGTTTGCGTTCTTTCATTAAGTCTATATTGCTAGCCAATTCAGAGTTGTCAGCAGAAAGGTCGGCTGGTGCATTAAGCTTCTCTAAAACGGCATTACAGCTTTCAAGGTCGATAATGGCTTGTAGCTTCTCACCGGTAATAGTGGCGAGCTGGTTGTCTAGAAACTTCAAAGAAGCGAACTGTAAGGGGTCGGAATTGTAAGCAATAGTGATATTATCAGGGGAAAAACTGACAAAAACGTCGGTGTCATTCACCTGTTTAAGATATTCATTTAAATTTTCGTCCTTCTTGTCAAAAGTCTTTACGATTTTCATAATAATTGTTTTATTATTTATTATTTAATAATTTAATTTCTGCTTTTAGCATCGCCTCTCTAATCTTTTGTTTAGCTTCCACTGTTTGATGCCCTCCAGTAAATCCTTTTCCTCTATGGTTTGCTCGCATTTTTTACTTAGATTCTTCAGTATGCTTTTTGCCAAAAAAATAATTTTCTTCTCCAAATCTCCTAATTCCAAAACTTGGGTTATCTTTTCCAAACAATCTTTTTCCTGGATGAGAAGTGCTCTTTTTCGGTCCTTCTTTTCTTACCCAATATTTTCTCTGGATTTTTTCTCCTTTCAATACTTTTCTAGCTCCGAACCAAACATCCATATTTTTATTACGAGAATTGACCCAATAGAAACGAGTCTTTGGGTTTTATTTCTCGTAGTCGATTTTTGGCACTGCGATAGTAACCATTTTGAAATCAATTTGTTTTTTGTCCTCCCCATCCCAGTCGAAAAGGATAGGAAGGAAATTCAGGAAAATAAGCAGCTCCTTGCGGAGAGAGGGGGGACAAAAGACAAAAGAAAGATTTGGCACCTCCCAGCCTGAGCCGAAAGGCCGTGGATTGTCCACGAGGAGTTTCTGGCACCGTGTTTGTCCTTCCTTTCGGAGTGTCGGGATTAGAACTTCTTTCTACCTGCCTTCCAGTATAGCAGGTTTTCTAAAAAAGTCAATACCCAGCAATCATCGGCTTTTACTGGGCTTCCGCCGACTTGACTTTTTAACCTTTTTGCCCTATACTGTTTCTATGCCTATAATAACTGTGACCCCTTTGAATAAAAAGCACAAAGCTTTCCCTCATCCGTTAATCCGGGTGGCGACCCGTCACAGGTTGTTAGGCAGGGAGAGCCTTGTGTTTTTTGTTTAAATTTATGAAGAAGACCTATTACTTCAGCCACGATTATAACGCCCAAAACGATGAGAAAATTCTTAAACTTATGTCCTCTTTAGGCTGGGAGGGCTACGGCTTGTTTTGGGGGATAATCGAGCGGCTTTACGAAGCGGACGGATTTTTAACCAAGGATTATGAAACCATTGCCTTCGGTATGCGGACTGAGCCTGGAGTTATCCGTGCGGTGGTTGAGGACTTCGGGTTGTTTAGGCTAACTGACTCTCAGTTTTGCTCCGAGGCGGTTCTTAGGAGGCTCTCTTTTGCCCAAGAAAAGAGTGAAAAGGCTAGAAATTCTGCTAACATTAAATGGGGTAATGCGAACGCATTGCCAACGCAATGCGATAGCTATGCTATAAAGGAAATAAAAGTAAATGAAATTAAAGAAAATGAAAGTAAAGATAATATACTAGTAGGCGATAAATCGCCCACCCCCAAGGAAGTAGCTAGTTTGTTTTTTTCTTCCCTAGAAGAGCAAGAGCGTGTTCTTTCAGAAAGGGTGGCTAAGGGATATGACGAAGGGGAAACCCGTAAACTGTTGGGGGAGTTTATTTCCTATTGGACGGAGCCCAATAAATCCGGAACTAAGGTGCGGTGGGAGATGGAGCGGACTTTTGAGGTCGGCCGTCGGCTAGGGACTTGGTTCTCTCGCTCAAAAACTTTTAATAATCGGTCTGAGCCTTCTAGGGTGATTGACCTTTCAAATTTATGAACGAAGTTCAAAAAAAAGAAAATCTCTTTATGCTTCTAACCTTTTCCGGCCACAGCTATGTGATTGACGAAAAGCAATATGAACGCATCCTAATGGCTCCAGCTAAAAGCACCATTCGTCTTTCTGGCGCTCTAGTTAATACCTCAGCAATCTCCGAAATTCTTTCGTTGGATGCTTACTACCTAGAACACCCTGATAAAAGGCCTATGCCTGTTTATGAGGCGCCAAGGTTCGGATACGCCCCGAAGTCCGAGTTCGGCCCCGAAAGGCGCAAGAAAGCCCTTGAGAGCCTTCTGCGTGGGTTTAACCAGGCCGTCACTGAGCAGGGTTATCCAATTAGCGAGAAGCAGGAGCCAATTAGAGCTAGAATTGTCGCTGCTATTTCTTCGGGTGGTGCTGGCGTCCCGGAAATTGCTGAATTGTTTACCGGTAAATCGTAATTCCACGGATTTTTTTTCCAATTCAATTCCCGTCATTTTACAAAACAGTGGATAAATCAAAAAGACTTGCTAAAATTGGCTAAATAAATTTCATCATTTATTGGTACTACACCATTGACTTTTTCCCCTTTTGGGTGTATGATGTAGTCAGTTAGTTGAGGCGCATTGAAAATCTTTTCTCCCTAGGGCTTCCGAGGAACGGAGGCAAGCATAACGGCTTGAACAATTATTCCTCCTAGTAGACCGGAAGCCTTGGGGTCAAATATTTCAATCTTGCTAACTTCTTAAAAACATAATTGTGCTATCGGATAGGCGGAGACGCCTAGACACTAATAGGCAAACGGAGGTTCTCACAATTTCCTCCGTCTGTCCGATAGAGAAAAAACTATGGTCAACGAAATTGAATTGGCAAAAATCGCAGGGCTTGCCCCAATGGGGAAAGACACTGAAGGAAGGCAAGAATATGTCGGGACAAAAGAACAGTGGAAAAAATTTGAGGAGCTAATGTTTGAAGAAGAAACCGAGGAAGAATACAACCTCATTGATGAAAAAATTAAGCAGGACTCAGTTGAGTGCAACCTAGAAGGGACTGGAGATGGAGATTAAAAAAACAACCAACGCCTATGGCGAGGTGAGATACCAGCGACTTAGCTGGTTAGATAAAAATTCAGACAAAATATTAACACTAATAGTAGCAGGGGGATGGATTTGGCTCATTTGGTCAATCGTTCACTTGCTGACAACGTCAAAATGAAAATCCTAATAAACGGCTTCTATGTTGAAACCACGGTTGAGGAGGCGAGGGAACTTTTACAAATGGATAAAATTGAGAAACCGTTAGTGGCTTCGAACAATCCCAAAAAAATAAAAGTTAAAAGATATAACAAAAAAAAGGGTTGGATTCCCTGGAGCAAGGAAGACGAGCAAATCATTATCGACAACTCGTTTCTTCCGACAAGCAAGCTCCAGCGTAGATTCTTTCCGAAAAGAAGCACTGCGGCGGTTAGCCAGCGCCGAGGGCTAATTGAACGCAGACTAAAAGTGGAGACTGATATTAAGTAGTATGACCAACCAGACTCAAAAACAATGGGTCATTGGCAGACTAGTTCAGAACGGGAGAATAAGCAGGAACGAGTGCCTTTCTAACTTTATTGCTCGGCTCGGCGCAATCATTTGCCAGCTGAAAAAAGAAGGCTACGAGTTCGAAGAAGGCGTCTATCTCCCGACTGGCGCAGGACACAAGGACTACATTTACAAACTTAAAGGAAAACCGCTCGACCTTATCTTCGGGCCACGAAGCTTTAAAGATATGGCGATTGAAAAACTAAACGAACGAATATGGGAAATCTAACCAAAAAATTAGGAGAAATCCAAGCTAAGTTAAAGGCCCCTAAAAGCCAATGGAACTCTTTCGGGAAGTATGCTTACCGCAATTGCGAAGACATCCTAGAAGCTGTCAAACCATTGATAGGGGAAGCTTACACTCTGCTCCTCACTGATGAAGTTGTCTGTGTCGGGGCGAGAAATTATGTCAAATCCACCGCTAGGTTCGCCGATTCCGAGGACAGTTCGTTCCTTGAAGTATCTGCTTTCGCTCGTGAGCCCGAATCCAAGAAGGGGATGGACGAAAGCCAGATTACTGGCGCAGCATCCTCCTACGCTCGCAAGTATGCTCTTAACGGCCTATTTCTGATTGACGACACTAAGGACGCCGACGACGACGGGAAGCCTAAGGTTGACGCCTCCAAAGTGGATATCATTGACGCTCTGAAAAAAGAAGTTGACGAGATAAAAACCGTCGAGGCTCTAAGGGTGTATTACCATAACCACGGAGGCTATGGGGCGGATTTTGACAAGTATATGATAGACAAGGGCGAGGAGTTGAAAACCAAAGCTGAACTGGATATATGAAAATCCATAATGTTGAGCAGCAGACCCCCGAATGGTTTGCCCTCCGTAAAGGCAAGGTAACGGCCAGCCACGCTACTGCTATCGGGAATTGTGGAAAAGGGCTAGATACTTACATCAGGGAAACTGTCGCTAAATATTTCTCTAGCGGCGAGGAGGAGCAGTTCTCTAACTCTCACACTGAGCGAGGTAATGAACTTGAAGCCCAGGCTCGCCAAGTGTATGAACTCAAAGAGGGTGTGTCGGTCACGCAAGTCGGTTTCGTGGAGTTGAATGACTATGTCGGGTGTAGCCCAGACGGTCTTATAGACGAACTCCCAGGTGGGTTAGAAATAAAATGCCCAAGCGACAAGGAATATTTCAACATTTTAATGGACGGAGAGGGCGCGATATCCAGCGATTACCTGTGGCAGTGCCAGATGAATATGTTAATTTTAGAAAAGGATTGGTGGGATTTGGTGTACTACAATCCAAATTATAAAAGGTCGATGACAATATTTAGGTTATTCCCAGACAGGGCAAAACAAGAATCCCTTGAAAAAGGATTCGCAATCGCCGAAGAGGGAATAAAAAAGTTAAAAGAAAAATACGAAGAAAACATTTTATAAAACCACTTAACGCAATTTCACTATGATTAACAAAGCAAAAACCGAGATGCTGTCAGCAGTCCAGAGAACCTACAAGACAGCGGACGGAACTGAAAAATCAATCTACCGAAACATTGGAGAACTACACACCTGGTCTAAGGATGATGGCACTTCTTACCAGACAGTCGAGCTCTACCATATGCCAGGTAGTAAAATCGGGGTCTACGAAAATAAGGAAAAACCAACGCAGGCCAAACCGCAGGCCGAGGAAATCCGAGTTGAAAATATCCCATTCTAAAAATATGTCTAGAATAAAAACCGAACGAAACTTACAGATGGTGTCGGATTACAAATACCATAAACCTCTATCGCAGATTGCTCGTGAAGCAGGCTTACACCCTTCCACGGCAAGAGCGTGTATTGTCAGAGAAATGGGGGAGCAGGAATATTTGAAGGTTAAGAAAAAAAAAATTCAAACGACAGCAGTCAAGAATATGATGTGGTATTTAGGAAAGCGTAAATCCCTAGCAAATGGCCAAACCAAAACCAGTTAGTTATTATTCAAAAAAAGCCGACCACGCCCTCCAAGAATTGTTTCGTCTGAATCATTCTTCTTGCGAGGTGTGTGGCAACCCCGTCAGCTGCGCCCACCACTATTACCCTAAAAGCTCTGCCGGCAACCTCCGCTACAATTCCCTTAACTTAATCGCCCTCTGTGGCTCGTGCCACTTTAAACATCACAACGGTAATCCCGAAATACACAATCGGGTAAACGAATTGAGGGGAGCTGAGTGGTTAGAGGAATTGCGGAAAGCCAAGCAGGTTCCTAATTTGGAATGCAACACTCGCAGGTATTATGTGGAAATGGAGAAAAGCCTTCGGGAGGAGATAAATAACTTTTTATGAAATTCTTCGGACAGATAGATAAAGAAGGGAAATTGGTAATCTTTGACTCTCGCAGTTATGACGATTACATAGGCAGGCAGAAGAAGCACATCGGGATGGAAATCACCGTTCTCCCCCGGCGCAAGTATCGCTCATTGCCTCAGAATAATCTTTACTGGGCTTATCTAGGGATTATCTCTGAATATACGGGCTACGACACCGAGGAGCTTCACAGTTCATTCAAGGCAATGTTCTTGACTGATAGCCGGGGAAAGATTCCCCTAGTGAGGTCAACCACCTTGTTAAGCACCCAAGAGTTCACGCTTTATTTAGATAAAATTAGATTATTCTGTATTGAAACGCTAGGTATTCCAGCGGAAAACCTACCCAATCCAGAATCTTACACAATATGAGCAATATCCCAAGCTGGGCTCCTCAATGCCCGAACCACGAATGCCCCCTAGAAGGACTACCATTCCCAATGCAACCAAAAGGAACTGGTATGTGCCCCGTCAGTGGCCGTCCGTTTGATTACGAGGTTGACCTCGATGAGGCCGAAATGAAGGAAGCCGTAGACAAGTTCGGCAACAAAACAAAAGTAGCGACTTGGAAAATTTCGGGGGAGGATTAGGTCGAGTCCTCAACCGGTAGAGAAAAGTTGTTTAATATAATTTATAAATTTTAAGAACCAACTAAAATATGACTAAAGAAGAACGCAAAGAGGCGCTGGACGCCTTAAAGAATGAGATGGAAAAAGACGAAGACCATTCCAAGCTGAAAGGCTTGAAGGTGACCAAAAATGGCAATTCCATCACCTTGGAAAAAATCGGTGATAAAGATTGTGAGGAAGACGATAAAAACACCTATGTCTACAAGTCTTTCCCGGTGAAAAAAGAATGGCGCAATCTGATTGAAGATTTAAAAGACGCAGCCGACAAGTTTGATGATGAGATGGCGGAATGTGCCAAGATTGCTCTCGGTCTGAAAAAGAGAACTGACGCCGCCAAGGACAAGCGTGATGCTCGTAAAAATCTGTTTTGGTCCACTGTTCGCATTGACCTCGGTTTAGAGGACGAGGAACAGTTGAACCTAAACTCGAAAGACGAAGAAATCCAAATCATTCGCAAGAAAAAATAAGGTTTTACTCTGGGGGTTTCGCAGTAAGCCCTCAGGAATAAGATATTATTTATGCCAAATTCATCGTCAAACTACTACGATATTGCCGCATTTGAAGAAATAAAACGGCAGATAGCTGCCGATATGATTAAAAACCAACAGCAGGCAATGGCGAGTGGCATTACTTACGGGGGAAGCTTTGTCCCATTCACCGACCCTTTAACGGGAGCTAATAAAAATAACAGTGCCAACGGCACTCCGAACACTATGAAAACGAAGGGGCTTTATAAAGTAGGGGATAAGGTTTATTTAAGACTTGGACATTCCTCTCGTGGTATAAGAGGTATCACATCAATGCTGACGGAGGGCATAATTGTTAATGGCCTAGATTCGGACGGAGAATACCAAGTAAGTTGGCCTAACGGCGACAAAATGTATTACGAAGAAAAATGTTTAGTTTTAATAAATAACAGCTCTAACGGAGCAAAAAATTCTATGACAAAATTTAAAATTGGGGACACAATAAAATTTAATAGTGGAGCCTTGGAAGACGGCGGAAGAAAATTTAAAAGTTACTTTTGTGATATTTATCCAGCAAACATACCGTCAAAAAGAATTAAACACGGGTCCACTATTATAGACCTGGATGTATATAAAAAAAATGGTTGTGAAATAGTCGACACCTATAACGAGTATCTTTTAGTAAAAGTGTTCACTGAAGATAATGACTTTATTATTTTAGGATGGAGGGAGGAACAGCTCCTTATGTTTAAGGAAAAAGGTAACAGTGGTAAGAATTCTAAAAAAATAGACACTAAAGACCTTGACTCAGTTATTATGCCCCAGGACGCTAAGGATGAAATTATTGCCGTTTTAAAACAACACGAAAACTGCTCTCGCTTGTTTGAGGAATGGGGCTTGTCCGAAACGATTGAATACGGCAAAGGGATGACCTTCCTTTTCTACGGGACCCCTGGCACTGGAAAGACCTGGTGTGCCAACAGAATGGCCAAGGCTATCGGCACAACCCTGTTATCGATAACTCCTGCGGAAATACAGTCCCAAGAGCCTGGTGGGGCAAATAGAGCCATCCAGCAGGCCTTTAAAACTGCCTCCGAGAAAGGCCAAGTCCTTCTGATTGACGAATGCGACGGTCTTATCACTGAGCGTGGGGGTGTCGGGATGATTTTGAGCTCTGAAATTAACACCCTACTTACCGAGATTGAGAAGTTCGAAGGGGTCTGCGTTCTCACCACCAATCGAGCCGACACTCTTGACCAAGCCCTGGAACGCCGTATCTCGCTTATCATAGAGTTCAAGGAGCCTAATAGAGAGGCTCGTGAGATGCTTTGGGGAAAGCTCTTGCCGTCTAAGATGCCTATTGGCAAGAATGTAAACCCCAGGGACTTATCGGCCTTCGTGCTCACTGGTGGACAAATAAAAAATGCCATCCTACAAGCAGCGAGAATGGCTATGTCCGAAAACGCTAAAAAAGTAGAGCTATCGCACATTGAGAACGCCATCCTCCGTATCAACCAGTCTAAGAATTTGCTAGGGACTGCTTCTCGCTATCGCCAGGTAAGGGTCAGACAGGATGTCCAGCCCAGCGCCTCCGCAGACAAAGCAATCTCCGATGACATTGATGTGGAGAAAGTGATAAGGGAGAAAAAAGTAGAAGAAAAAGTTAAGGCTTAAAATATGCTTTATAAATTATTTAAATTTTTATTCAGGAAACAATTTGAGGCCGACATTCAAGAGGAGGTGTCAAGGTGGGTCCTAAAATAGTATGGAAAATTATT
>JGI26470J50227_1000103_pt1 | contig 39370 bp, 57 predicted proteins | sample FreactTroBogLake_FD_50227 | JGI IMG/M metagenome (IMG submission 50227)
ATGGACGCTACCTATGCGCTTTCCGGCAATCCCCCGGCTTGGGCGGCAGTCAATGTATCCCAGCAGCCTGCGGTGATTTTGGGCCAGCAATAATAGAGGTATGCCATGGATTGGCTAATCGATATCCCGGAGATAGTGAAGCAAATCGGTGACGGACCCTTTAAGGTCATCGTGGCGGCAATCCTATATTACGCTTTTAAGGAATTAAGGATGCTTCGGGTATCAGTTGGAAAGCTCCATGAGGCTATCGCGGTAATTGTGGAGCGCACCGCATCGCATGAAAAGCGGATTAGCAAACTTGAAAGGAAACGATGAGAAATTCACGAGTAGTAATTTTAAGCGCAGCCGATACGGCTTCCCAGACTGGTTCGGCGTTTTTCTCTGGCCAATGGGTATCGGCTAGCTTTGCTCCCGTTTTTGGCGATACCAGTGCGAATGGCACCCTTAAAATCCAATGCAGCAACGATCTTGAAACCGGAAGCCCATATACCTTCGTGCCTACCAATTGGTGCGATATTCCAAGCGCCACTAGCACGATTGCCTCGGGAGTGGGGCCAGTGATTACAATTGGTAATATGAATTTTGGCTATATTAGAGCCGTGTATACTAGATCTAGCGGCGGTAGTTCGACTATCATCGTTAACATGAACGTTCTATCTATTTAGGGAGATACAAATGAACTTTTCGCAAATTATCGCTAGCCTTAAGCTTTTGCTTCCCGGTCTTGAGCCGGTGGTGGCCGCTCAGGTGGATGGTCTGCTTCAAAAAGCTGAAGCTGCCATTGACGCCAAGATCGGTTCGCCCGACTGGAAGCTGGCCGCTGACCTTCTTATGGCCGCTATCCAGCATTTCGCTGATGCTGAGATGGCTAAAGTTGCTGTCCCTTCCGCGTAATGGCCACCCCGCCCGTCACGGTTACTTCCGTATTGGAAAGTATCTGGGCAGATGCGGGGGCGCCCATTCTAATAACCGCATTGAACTCGGTAATACCGGGTATTAGTGCGGTTTTTGCTTTGCCCATTATTGGGCCTATCCTGACTTGGCTTTTGAATGGCGCTGTAAATAAGCTGATCGTGGCTGGCGTCATTGATATCAAGATCGGTATAATTTCATTTATGAGCACTGAGGCTCAGGCCAAGTGGGCATCGGAGCTTACGATATTGAGCCAAGTGCAATCTGCGGGCGGGGTACTTACGGATGAACAACGTGCAGCTTATGATTCGGCGCTACAGTCTTTGGTGTCTTCTCACGGCGGCGTGGCCAATGCTTAGCGGGTGCGGGGCTTCCACTCCGGTGGAAATCCCTGATTTCGTAGTCACGGGCTGGATTGGCCCGGTGGGTGGGCCTAATGATGCGTGTAGCAGCGTGCATACTAATTCTACTGGCATTCCTCCTGTGCATCACAATCTCAATGACTGCCTCAATATGCTCCAAGGCGCAATATTCATGGATGGTGCCGCATTTAATGTACTGGTCGCTGGGCGCGATACACTTTGTACGGAAACGAATACTTGCACGTATGAGCAAGCCCAATTTGCAGCCAAACTAAAAAACGTAATTAACCAGATTCAGAAGGTAAATCCTCGTGGCAAGTGAGGACATAACGGAATTGGCTGGTATCACTAAGGCCGAGATAAAGAAAAAGCGTAGGAAACGCAAAAAGAAGGTCAGGAAGACTAAATAAACCGCCCGCACGGAAGCGAGGTTTATGGCAAGGACAAGGGTTTTTGCGATTCCCGATCTTCATGCGCCTTTTACCGATTGGAAGAAGGTCGCCAAGGTCTATAGAGATATAGACGACGCCAATCCTGACTATGTTGTGCAGCTAGGGGACGCGCTGGACTTTTTCTGCTTTAGCCGGTTTGCTAGATCCCACAATATCATGACGCCGGAGGAGGAAGTAGAGGAGGGACGCGCTGGCCTGGTCCGATTCTGGGACAACGTTCATAAAGCCGCACCCAAGGCGAAGTTAATCCAGCTTGCGGGGAACCACGAGGCCCGCTTGGTAAGATCGGCCCTAGAGCGGTTTCCGGAGGTTTACAGCCTTCTAACGCGGGCTCAAGGGGACTTTTATAAGTTTAAGAACGTCCAAACGATTCAGGACCACCGGCACGAACTAGAGATTAACGGAGTGATTTACTGCCACGGATGGCTAACCCAGCTAGGTGCCCATGCGCGTTATTTCCAGCGTTCCGTGGTTCACGGGCATTCGCATAGGGCTGGCGTTTTGCACCTATCGGGGGATAAGCGCAGCTTTTTCGAGCTTGATTGCGGATATTTGGCAGATAAATCGCAGGTTCCGCTTCAGTACGGTGCTACGAAGACGGTAAACTGGGTGCAGGGGTATGGTGATATAGATGGCCAGGTTCCGAGGTTTGTCCCCGTATGACAAAGACCAAAGAGCTGGAAATGCTCGAATACTGCATAAGGCTAACCTACTGCGGAATGCCGCCCGCCTATATTCGGTTCCTGATGCTACGAAAGCACCTGGAGCTTCTGGAAGAGCTTAAGAATAGTCAGGCTCAAAACGAGGAGGGCGAGGAGTGGCGGGGCGAACGTCCTTAGGGGCCTTTCCCTTTACCTGATCCTGGTTAACCTTATAGCGAAGCTCAGCCGCCATGCAGCCGCATGATTTAATGCGTCCACGGGAAAACTCAAATCCCCGTATGCTCTTTTCCACGCCGCAATCGCAACGGCATATCCAGCGTCCATCATGGTCATATTTGATCACTAAAAGGTAATTGAACTTCATTCCCTCGTAGTTATTACGAATGCTCATAGAGACGTAAAACTGGATACGATCTCCGCGTCCTTTTTTTCCCAATAGGCGTCGTATTTCCGAAGCAGTTCACCGATATGCTCTTTAACACCCGGCGCGGTTTCCGAAAAATGGTGAATAGCCTTAAGGGCGCCCTTCATTTCGGCGCAAATCATGACCAACTCGGTATCGTTGACTTTCACTTAACATACTCCACTAGGGCGGCGAGGAGCTTTTTAGCCATTTCCCCTTTAGCGGTTCGGCGCCCAAGCTCGATATCGCAGAGGTAGGAAATGGAAATCTTGCAACGGGAGGATATTTCGCGAAGCGTTCGCCCATTGGCGCGGCGTGCTTTGCGGAACTCTGTCCCGTCGATGGCGGTTATAACTGAATTTTTAGTAAGTTTTTTCATACGCAGCGTAGCGTATATCTGAAATCAGGAATTGAAAAGAGAAAAATAGCCATTGCGCATTTACGCATTCTGGCGTAGATTCGGCTTATGGAAAAGCATGATTCAAGTATAGCTGAACAGCGGCGCAAACTGGAAGCGGCAATTATCGAAGTTCAAATAGCCTATAACGGCTTTCCCGGCCCCCTAAAGCCCGGATTTAATTTCCTGCATTCCAGCATGAGGCACTCCAAGGGGCCAATCGAATACAGCGGGATTTATGGATACCTAGACAATAACCCTTACGCGGGATCAATCAGAAAGAGGAACGGATGAAGACGTTTAAAACGCCCAAAGGCACAGAATTACCCATGCTGGATATGCGCGGGAAAGATTACCTTCAGGTAGCGTGGCGCCTTGTGTGGTTTAGAGAAGAACGCCCCCTATGGGGCATTGAAACGGAGATATTGAGCCATGACGAAAAAAGGTCACTCGTTAAAGCAACGATCAAGGACGAAACCGGACGAACCATTAGCCAGGCCACGAAGCAGGAAGATACGGCGGGTTTCAAAGACCACCTGGAAAAAGCTGAAACTGGAGCTATTGGGCGGGCGCTCGCGCATGTCGGATTTGGAACGCAATTTGCTCCGGACATTGATGAGGGCGAACGCATTGTCGATTCGCCTCTGTCAAAGCATGGAGAAAGTATTTCGGCCCCGAATATCGCTGATCCAGCCGCCTACGTCGTCAAGGTCGGCCAGTACGCCGGAAAGCGAGTAGACCAAATCCCCGACATTAGCGGTTGGGTGGGGTTCCATTCGATGAATAAGAAACTAAACGGCCCGATGCTTGAGGCGATTCAGATGGCGCAGAAATTCCTGGATGGGAAAAAATGAAAACTTTCAATGTAGAAGCATTACTCGGCGATTTCCTGGAACGCTTAGATAAGGCGGAAAAGATCGACGCCATTAACGATATTAAGCGGCAGCTACAGAAGCATAGCCCGTTTGCCACAGAGCCGGTTGATTGCGTTATTTGGGTTCCCTCTGATCTTGTTGAGGCAAACGACTATAACCCCAATAGCGTAGCCCCCCCTGAAATGGCCCTTTTGGAGCAATCCATTCTGCAAGACGGGTATACGCAACCTATCGTTACTTGGCTCAGGGAGGGGATTTATGAGGTGGTGGACGGGTTCCATCGTAATCGCATCGGCAAGGAAAGCCTTGAGGTGCGAAAACGGGTGCATTCATTCTTGCCCGTGGTGGTCATCAATCACGGCAGGGAAGACATTACGGATCGGATGGCATCAACGATTCGCCATAACCGCGCCAGGGGGAAGCACAAGGTCGAGGCCATGAGCGATATCGTCATAGAGCTTAAGCGTCGGAATTGGTCTAACGAAAAGATCGCCAAGAATTTGGGAATGGATCAGGACGAAATCCTGCGCCTTTGCCAAATAACGGGTCTTCAGGAGCTGTTCGCGGATCAGGAGTTTTCTAAATCCTGGGACATTGACGACGCTGAAGACGATTTCACGCCGTTGCAAGAAAATGACGGGGATAAGGTGAAGATTGAGCCCAATCGCATTCTGCATACCTGGGACAAGTGGGAATGCTACCCGGCTGGGTTCTATGAAAATAAAAAAGATGGAATGACGAAGGAGCAATGCAATGAAGAGTATCGCGCTTTTCTAAGCAATATTCCGAGATTTGAGGCGGCCATGGAACGCGTAACTACGGAGTGGAAAAATAGCTGCCAGCATTATTTGACGAATGAAAACATGAACCGGATTGCATGGATGGGGCAAGCCGCTCTTTGTATTGAAACCGGGATTCCGTCGATTTTTCGAGGCGGATTTATGCTATTAACCGAGGATCAGCAGCGGCAAGCAAACGAAGCAGCTCTAAAATACGTTAATCGCTGGCTCATAGGAAATGACCGCGCCGAAATCACCATGGAAGACGCTACGGGAAAAACTGAGGCTAATCTTTACTAATATGCCAAACCTTAAGCGATACCAGGAAGATGACGTTTTAACCGCATCGCGCAAGCGCATAGAAACGACGTTTGATAACTTTGAGCGCGTCTATGTTTCCTTTTCCGGGGGTAAGGATAGCAGCGTAATGCTTCACCTCGTGATGGAGGAAGCAATTAAACGCGGGCGAAGAGTCGGCGTTTTAATCATAGACCTAGAGGCTCAGTACACGAAAACGATTGAGCATATCCGCGATATGGTAGCTACCTATAAGGACCATATTGACCTCCATTGGGTATGCGTACCTCTTTTGCTTCGTAATGCGGTGACGAACTATGAGCCGCGTTGGACGTGCTGGGATGAGGACAGGAAAGATATCTGGGTGCGGGAAATGCCCCCCGAGGCAAAGACGGGGAAGGATTACCCTTTCTTTATTCCTAAGATGGAATTTGAGGAATTTATCGTCCTATGGGGCGTTTGGTATGGGCAGGGGAAAAAGACCGCAGGATGTATTGGCATTCGCGCCGATGAAAGCCTGAACCGATTCAGAACGATTGCCGTTTTTGAAAAGGAAACATTTAACGGCTACCGCTGGACCACAAGAATCGAGGACGGCGTTTATAACGTGTATCCGATTTACGATTGGCGAACTGAGGATATTTGGCGGTTCCATGCGAAGTTTCCGCAGAAAGCGCATAACCAGATTTACGACCAAATGCACAAGGCCGGTGTACCGATCAGCCAGCAGCGTCTTTGCCAGCCCTATGGTGACGATCAGCGGCGTGGCCTATGGCTTTACCATATCCTTGAGCCGGAAACCTGGTTTAAGCTAATCGCCCGCGTCAATGGGGCAAACTCTGGCGCCCTGTACATTAACGAAAACGGCAACGTGACGGGGTATAACAAGATTTCCAAGCCGGAGAACCATACCTGGAAGAGTTTCTGCAATCTTCTCCTTCAATCGCTACCCACTCCTACGAGAGAGCATTACATAAAACGGTTCCGGTCTTTTATTAAGGGTTGGCGCGGGCGTGGATATGCGGAGATTCCGGATGAGTGCCCGAAGTCATTAGAAGATCGCCACTGGGCACCAAGCTGGCGGCGTATGTGCAAGGTTCTGCTTAGGAACGATTACTGGTGCAAGGGATTAGGACAAACGCAGCCAAAGAGCGAAGCCTATGGGAAATACTTGGAACTTAAAAAGAAAGCTTCGATTAGTTAGAGGGTATTCGTATTTCTTTATCTTCGACTGCCGCGCTACCGCTTGGCCGCCGCGCCCTCCGAAACTTTTGGATTACCAAAAGATTTCTACGGGCTTGGGGATCATCTTTAGGAGATTTTCAAAAAAGTATGGAAGAGATTAAGAAGGGAAGAAACAAGAAACCAATGGGTAGCATATTTTTTGCGGTTTTTCAAGAAAAATCGTATTTTTGTCAACGGAGGATCTATGGCCAAAATGAATTACGCAAAGATGACTAGGGATCGGCGCTCTGCATCCAGCTACTATGAGGAAAAGCGCTATGAATCGGCTAAGGATGCCCACCTCAGGGCGCTCCGCAAAGCGTGGGCGCTTTGGAAGACCGGCAAGGGCCCCAAGCCCAACTGGAACAACGGCTAAGAGGGGGCGGGTACCGCTTTGAAGAATAGTGATAAATGGGCAGACCTTTTTGGATCGGAATGGCCTTGGGTGCAACGCTTAGGGAAGGCAATTTCCGATCCCGAGGAGAAGCGCGTATTTTGGGAAACCGTACGGGATAAGAAGCTCGCTGATCCTTCTTACAGCATGTACGAAGATTTCCCCATGGCCGATTCCTCTGGCAGAAAGCGTATTGCGATGAAATACTCCCACGAAATTCTTCAGATGCTCCGGGGGAGGGGTAATGCCGAGAAATCCGACCGTGACGCGGATAGAGAGGAGGTGCCTCTGGTGCCAGAAAGCTCTGGATCGGGAGACGGGCTTTAAGGTCGTACGGATGCGCTATGGGCGTTCCCAGGTTTTTGAATTTCTCTGTGAGGCTAATCCCTGCGAAGACGCCTTCCTAAAAGACCGCCGCCTCTCCAATCACCTAGAGGCAATCATTAATGTTCCCTAGGAGGAAATTTGGAAACAAAAGAACCAAACTTGCCGGCCGAACATTTGACTCCCGCCTCGAGGCGGCTGTCTTTTCTCTGCTATCACTACGTGAACGCGGAGGGGAAATCTGTTCTTTGTCCCATCACCCCGGCACGGTCTTCCTCACGCTCGCGCGCGTTCAGTACCGGCCGGATTTCCGCTGGGAAGAAAACGGCGAAACGCGCTACGGGGAAGCCAAAGGGTTCCAGACGCCGGAATGGCGAATCAAGCGCAGGCTCTGGCAATTCTACGGGCCTGGGCCCCTCACTATTTGGGCTGGATCTGCCGCCCGTATAACTCTCATCGAAACGATTATTCCGCAGAAAAGCTGAAATTATTAGTTGACGCCTCTTTTGTCATGCTATAACTCTTCTATCGAACCACTAATCAACAAATGAGGATTCGATATGGGATACCCGCATGTGAGTGACGATAAGCTAAAAGAGGCCCACCGCTACGTTCTGGATGGGGAATCAATCAAGGACGCCTGCGAAAAGTCCGGCTTCCATCCCGCTACCTATTACCTGCGCCGCAAAAAGGGCACCCTACCCCGAACGCGCCGGGTGAATCAGGCCAGCACCATGATTGATCTTTCCGAGGAACCGGTTTCGGCCACGTTGGCGCGGGCCCCGATCCCGAGCGATGTGCTCAATCCCCAAAATCTGCGCGGAAAGGTTGTGGTCCTTTTCGGCGACGCGGAAACGATCTTCTCGAGCCTGAAAGGAATTCTGCAATGAGCATCGCCATTCGCTTCGTCATCAAGAACGTTTACATGGGCAAAAACCATCGTGGGCTTCAGGAAGAGATTGACAAGCAACGTCAACTCAATCCCCTTTTCGCCCAAGCCATCAAGCCGGCAGGTTCCCTGGTGCTGTTCGTAAACACGCGCAAAACGGCCGCCAAGCTCTTTACCGTAGACGGTAACGTAGTTGCCTACCTGCGCATGGATAAGCCCATTACCGCCGCCGATATCGATCAAATCCCGGCAGCCTTTGGTGGGGATGTGGTTTGTACCAATGCCGTGCGCGGCGCATTGCGCAAACTTCTCGCGCTCGAGAAGGAAACAAAAACTGTAGCGTACGCCTAATAAATAAAACGAAAACTAAAGGAGAAAAAGTGAAAAAAGGAAAAGGTATTATCGGTAAAAAGATGATTGTGCGTGGAAACGTTGCGGGAGTACACGCGGGAATTGTTGAAGCAGTAGATTTCGCTACGCAGACCGTGACGCTGGTTAAAGCGCGCAGGCTATGGCGGGTTTATACCAGAGATAGTTCTGGATCGATTAGTGATATCGCCGCGAATGGGCTTAAGACGAATGGTGGCCATTCGATTGGCGCCATGGTGGAGTCTACTGTGATCGTGAACCCTCCTGGCCTTGAATTGTCCGAAATGACCGATAAGGCTTATGCGTCTATTCTAGCTTGGAAAGACTGAATCCATGGAGGAAAGAACACTATATAGAGACGGGCTTGAGGAGAAAATCATCGGCCCAATTCGAATAAGAGTCACTTCGGATGGGCACACAATAGAAAGCTATAAGCTTTCGAATGGTAAGCGAAGGTTTTTCGCTACGCTTTCTGGAAGTCATTGGTGTGCGCATGGAGATACTGTTTCCAGCGCCGTGGCCGATGCTTTGTGGAAAGACCCATTAAATCGGCCCTCAATGGAATCTCTTGTAAAATCCATCAAAAAAGATGGAATAAATCGCAAAATAACATTGAACGAGTTTCGTGTGCTAACTGGCGCATGTCTTGCTGGGTGCCGATCGGCTTTGGCTAGAGCGGGTAGGGACGAAACTCCGATGACAGCCAAGGAAATTAGAGACATTGTTTCTAAAGATTGGGGAATAAAGCTAATTTCTGTCTTGGGCTGGACCGAGAAATTATCATGATAGATGGGCGTGGTTCCGGTTCCGGTTGCGGTTCCGGTTACGGTTCCGGTGACGGTTCCGGTTTCGGTTACGGTTCCGGTTTCGGTGACGGTTCCGGTGACGGTTCCGGTTTCGGTTACGGTGACGGTTGGGAAGAGGTGAAGTCGTGATAGATGGGCGTGGTTCCGGTTCCGGTTTCGGTTACGGTTCCGGTTTCGGTGACGGTTCCGGTTCCGGTTCCGGTTTCGGTTACGGTGACGGTTCCGGTGACGGTCCCGGTTCAGGTTACGGTTACGGTTGGGAAGAGGTGAAGTCGTGATAGATGGGCGTGGTTCCGGTTCCGGTTGCGGTTCCGGTTACGGTTCCGGTGACGGTTCCGGTTTCGGTTCCGGTTTCGGTGACGGTTCCGGTTCCGGTTCCGGTTTCGGTTACGGTGACGGTTCCGGTTTCGGTGACGGTCCCGGTTCAGGTTACGGTTACGGTTGGGAAGAGGTGAAGTCGTGAAGCTTGAAAACACACTGATAGCTATAGCACTACTAATATGCGCAATTTCAGCCGTGGCAGGCATTGTCGCGGGGAGGGGGAAGAAATGACCGGATTTGGAGTACCGAAGCTTAAACCGAGCCTGCCTAGCGCAGCGCCAGATCAGGGGGAGAGTATGCAAACGATGAGTGGGACGGGCCTAGCTATGACCAGGTATTACGAAGGGCTGGTGCTGGTAGCCGCAGACGATGGATATGGAACGCCTACCGTTGGCTATGGGCGCATCAAGTACGATGACGGAACGCCGGTAAAGATCGGCGATACCTGCACCGAAGCGCAGGCCGAGCAATGGCTAGCTGAGGATGTGGAAAAAGATGGCGCTAAGTACGTTAGGGCGTGGGCGACTATTCCGCTTACACAGAACCAATTTGATGCACTTGCGGACTTCGGGTTCAATCGGGGTGCCGGAAATCTACAGAAGCTTTTAGCCATGGGCCAGTCCCCGGCCAAGCTGGCAGCGAATATCGCAGCGTTCGACGACGTTCTGCGAACAACTTCGCATTTGCTCCTAGGCTGGCAGCGCAGGCGCAGGAGCGAGGCGGCCATGTTTCAAGGCAACGACTGGAGTGCTTTTTGTTCATGGCACCCTTGAACGATTCGCGAGTAATCTGCTGGTTCTCGTGTGGTGCTGCTAGTGCGGTAGCCGCAGCCCTCGGGCTGGGAGCAGAAGGGAAGGGGGAGAAGTGAAAATCCAAATCAAATGCCGATTTAGCGGGAACATTCTGTTTGAGAAGGAAGCCGAAAGCACCAAAGAGGCTCTAATATCCGCCGTTAAGGAGCACGCGAACCTGGAGGGCGCGTACCTGGAGGGCGCGAATCTGAAGGGCGCGAACCTGGAGGACGCGTACCTGGAGGGCGCGAACCTGAAGGGCGCGAACCTGGAGGACGCGTACCTGGAGGGCGCGAATCTGAAGGGCGCGAACCTGTATGGCGCGAATCTGAAGGGCGCGTACCTGGAGGACGCGTACCTGCAGGGCGCGAACCTGTATGGCGCGAATCTGAAGGGCGCGTACCTGGAGGACGCGTACCTGAAGGGCGCGTACCTGGAGGGCGCGAAAAACATTTCTTCATTTAACGGCGGAAGGCACTTCGCCATTGCCTGGAATTTCGAGAAAACCGTAATGGTGAAAATCGGCTGTATCTGCAAGCCGGTTAAGGAATGGCTGGCGCTGTGCGGGGGATACAAGACCATTGGGAAGAAGGAAGGCTACAGCGCAAAAGAGATTGCCGCCTATGGTGCGTGGATCAAGCTTGCGAAGGAGCTGCTGAAATGACCCTCGAAGCGTGGCGGCGGCGGCGGGCGGCGGCGGAGTATTGCAAGCGCCATAATAAGCATGAATCAGAGTATTCCGCTTTCCTCTCAGGCGCATCCTGGCAGCAAGCGATGGACGCGGAGCGGATTGCGGAACTGGAGAAATGCCCAAACGAAGCATGGGAATGCACCAAGATTCAACGACGCCTAGAGGCCAAGGTGGAGAGGCTTACAAAAGCACTAAAGGACATTATCGAGCACGAACTATATCATGGAGTAAACCAAGGCAAGCCAAGCGAAGAAATCGCCCGCCAAGCCCTGGGGGAATCCGATGAGTGAGACGAAGTATGCAAAGTGTGGGCACGATTTGACGAAGTGAGGAACGCATGAAAATTGGAGCAAGATTAGCGACGCTAAGAATGCGAGACGGGTTGACACTTCGCCAAGTTGAAGAGGCGAGCGGAAAGAAGGTGTCCAATGCCTATCTTAGCCAGCTTGAATCGGGGAAAATCGCTCGCCCGAGCCCTAACATTCTTTTCGCTTTGGCGGAAGTTTACGGATACCGCTATGACCTCCTCATGGAGGAAGCGGGGTATATTTCAGCGAGAGGCGCTAAAGATGGCGCTCCGATTGCCACGCATGTTTTTGGAAATCTTTCGGCTGAAGAGGAAGAACAAATGCTCGAATATCTTTCATTCCTCCGCCACAAGAAAAAGAAGAAATAGCCCTTTTCAAAGCTACTTCAAAAAGAATATGATGCCCGCGCCGCTCGGGAGGGGAAGGGCTAGCCATGATTCCCAAACGCCCGCACTAGATCCTTGAAAACTTAAAAAAACTTTGCTTTTTGCTTGAAAATTAACGTTTTGACCCTCATTCTTTGGCAGAAAGAGGGAAAAAATGGAAAAAACGCCAGCCGAACGCTTTAAAGAAGCTAACGAGAAGATGAGCGAACACTGTTTCAAGGTAGGACGTCTTCGCTATGATATCGAACTGGACGAAGAATCCTTAGAAAAGAAAAAGCTGGAATACCGCAATATGCGCGTCGATTTCGACCGCCTACGCAAGGAATTCAGTTCCGCATTCGAGGCGATGCAGTCTGCCAATAAGACCACGAAAGAGGCGGCCCCGCGCTTGGAGCTTCAGCAATGATCGGGTGGTTTAAAAAGCAGGCGCTAAAGAAGCAGCTTGAAGAACCCCGCGAACTCCCTACCGGCATGACCGCGTTCCATGAGTGGTCCGACCGGATCATATCCGGTGCCGGATTGACCGCTACGCCGGAAAGCCAGAAATATTGCCTCGCCAATATGCTTCTAAATCTTAAGCCTACCTGCGCTTTTGAAACGGATGTATACTTTATTCACGCGCTGCGCAAGTTTGCTATTAACCAAGTAGCAGACGAATACCGCAAAGTAACCTACCAGGCCCGTAAAGCCCAAGGAGACGGACACGATGCGCAAGGCGTGGCGCCTACCCCCACTGGATGAGCTGAAAAAGCTCTGGGATGAACGCCTCAAAGAAGATGGCTTTCACGATATCGAAGTGGAAAAAAACGGCACGCGGCAACTTAAAGCATATTCCGACGCCCCGACCCATGACGCGAAAATGACGCCAGAACAAGCGAAAATGAGGGCTCAATACTTTGCAATGCTTGAGTATTACACGCGGGATTGGCAGACGAAATTTGAAGACGAATCCGACCGCCTCATTATGGAAAGGACCGCTGCGGGATGCCTGATTTGGGAGATATCCAAGGAGCTGCGCGAGCGGGGAATGAAGAAAGCGAACCGCGACACGATCCGTTACATTCGCCGCCGCTACGAAACGAGGTGGGGCATTCGGGCATGGGAACCGAAAGACATGGTGAGCAGGAAAGTGCCCAAGTCCTAGTTTTTGACCATCTTCCCGCGCAATATGAGGGGTTCGTAAAGAGTAAATGGAAAACCAGCCTCAAGCGCGGAAACCCCTATTACCGGCTTCAGGAAAGCAAACCGTATTATGAGGCTTACGAAGCGTACATTAATTCGATCTTTGCTCGCCCTGGAACGATTCTTAGGGTCTGTGTGCTTTCTGGCAGCCCTGATATCGCTCTTGGTTGGAGCGTCATTGGCGGCGGCATATTACACTATGTATATGTGCATTCACCCTATCGCGGTCGGGGCCTCGCACGGCTTCTGGTCCCTGTGCCCGTGACGAAAATCACTCACTTAACGCTAGTCGGCAAAAGCATCTGGCGTAAAAAGCTACCTCAAGCACTATTCGACATGTTCGCCTAAAGGAGTATCGATATGGCTAAAATTGATCTTAGTTTCGCAGAACTTCATGGCCCCTTGTTTCTTAATGGAATCTCATGGGGCGTTAAGCTCTTTAATAAGCAGGCGAAGGGGGAGCTGGATCTTTCCTATGACCAGGAGAATGGCGAACTTCACGTTACTCAGGTAAATTCCGGCGTTCAAGCTATCGTGCCCACCCCGAACGTGATTAGCATGACGCCGAAGACGAAAAAGAAGGAAGTGGCCGAAGCCCCGGCCCTAAAGAATCAGCACGTTACTGAGGGGCGTAAACCAGGAAGACCCTCCATTGCGCAGGCCCAAGTTTCGACGCCTCAGGATCACGTCTTTGCCGCTGCACCGGGGAAGACCCGTGACTAGGAATATTGGCAACGGCTGGAGGATGAGCGAAGAATACGGCGTGTCTAAGTGGCACCACGATTACTTGAAAACCATGGTGGAAGAGACGCTCGCCGAGGGCGCTCGCCCCATTCCCCTGGTTCCGAAAGAGTTTAAGGGAAAGCCCATTGCTGACCTTACGGCAGAGGAGAGAAAAGAATTCCTCTTTTCCATGCAGCCGAAAAGCACGCAGGAAGCCATCATTAAACAACGTGACCGCAAACCTGAAGATGACCTGGAATACACGCTGCGTCCTATCTCTGAAGATTACCTAGCCGTTAAGGATGCCAAGTCCCTGGATGAGCTTGTACCCATGCGGGAAATCTCTCCGGATGCCTATGCTTCTTATAAAGCAATGCAGCGAAGGGAAAAGAACACGAAAGGCACTAAGGGCCTATCCAGCGTGACGCCAGAAAGCAGGGAACGGGCCATTAACGCTTTTACCTACTCAGAGCCAGCTAACCCTTCGGTAAACGATCTAAAGCGCCTAAAGAAGCTATTGGGCCTCGAAGCAGTACCGGCAACGGAAGCCCCTAAAGCCCCCGTAAAACTTCCCTGGTGGCAGCGATGGAAGCCCAGTAAGGACTTTTGGGCTAGGTTTTGGGGTACATACCATCCGGGGGATGAATGACGCCGATTAGCTTTGCCCTGGAAATCCTCCTAGATTGCACTACGATTGAGCAGGCGCATAAGAAATGCCGCAAATTCATCAAGGAGCAGGAAAATGCCTTACCGGGACAATTCGCTAATAGTTTTCCTATCCATGGGATTGCTAATCATCGGCCTAGCGCAGCTCCTCCATCTGCTGTAGCGCAAGCCCCGAGCACGCAACGCCTCATGGCTGAGCATGGCTTAGAACCGCACCCGCAAGCTCCGGTAATCCCGACCATTAAGATTCAGCCCGCGACTATTGATAAGGAAACCGGGCGCCCGCAGGTGCAAACGGGGAATGGAACGGCTGGACCTAGAAAGTGGTAATGCAAAGCAGCAATTACCCCTTTGGTTAAATTGACATTTTGTCAAAAAGAAGGAAAATTGTATGGGATTCCAGAAGGGTCATAAAAAGACCGGCGGCATCCAAAAAGGCCAAGTTCATCGTAAAACGCGCGTAGAATTGGCTTGTGAAGCCGCTGGAGTAGATCCATTCAAAGTAATGGCTCTTATTGCCGCAGACGATTCGCATCCAGATAGAATGATCGCAGCCAAAGAACTGGCGAAGTATCTTGAACCCCAGAAGAAAGCGACTGAGATTACCGGCAAGGATGGGGAAGATATTACCATGCGCGTTATTGTCGAAGACTATAGCAAGTGAGCGATTGGCTAGAGCGTGAGCGTGCGCAGCGGTTATGGGAAGCGTCCGTGGTGGCGTATATCCTTGATGGGGGCCTGCTATTCTAGAGCTGCGAATAAAATTACAGCCTAAGCAGAAAGAATTCCGGAGGGCTCTTGAGACAACGCCAATTGTTCTTTTCGGTGGCGCTAGGGGTGGGGGTAAGTCTTATGCTTTGCGTAGCATATTCCTGTTACGTGCTTCAGAGATGCCTAAGCGCAATGCGGCGATATTCCGTAAAACTTATCCGGAGCTTGAAGCAAACCATATTCGCCCCATGTTCCAGGAGCACCCTGGACTAAGGCCCTTTTATAATGAATCCAAAAAGCTTTTAACGCTTCCAAACGGCTCAACCATACGCTTTGCTTACTGCGAGGGGGAAAAGGATGTCGCACGCGAACAAGGACAAGAAATCCACGATCTGGGAATCGATGAGGTTGGACAATGGGAAGAAGGAGTTTTCCGTACTATTCTCGGATCAAACCGTAGCAGTAATCCCAATATCAAACCAAGATGCGCGCTTTCTGCAAACCCTGGTGGATTGGGCCATCAGTGGCTCAAGCGTCTGTTCATCCAGAGACGATTTAACGAGCGGGAAAGAGCATTAGACTATGCTTTCATTCAGTCCCTAATCAACGATAACCCGGCCCTGATCGATTCCGACCCCGATTACGTCCATCGCCTAAACACGGAAACCAATGAAGCTTTGCGTAAAGCCTATCTCTATGGCGATTGGGATGCTATGGCAGGGCAATACTTTGGCGAGCTTCGGAGGGAAAAGCATGTCGTCCCGGACTTTCCTATACCTAGTCATTGGAATCGTTTTGGCGCTTATGACTATGGTTTCAATCACCCGGCTTCCTTTGGATGGTTTGCCGTTGACGAAGACGGAACGGTCTATCTATATCGACGGCTCAAGCGAAGACAGCGCCGCGTGGACCAGTTTGTTAGAGAGATTAAAGAATTCCCCGAAACTCGGCTTCTCGCTCCTGTCGTCGCCGGACTCGATTGCTGGCAGACTAAGGCTGTTCTTAGGGACGAAGCCCGCCCCCCAACGATTGCCGAGCAATGGCTCTGGGAAGATCCTGAAACGCCCAACGATTATGGTATCACCCTAAAGAAAGCCACAACCGACCGCATCCAGGGGGCGAACCAGGTGCGGAGCTACCTAGCGTGGCAGGACCGGCCAGGGGCTCAGCCGAGGCTTAAAATCTTTGAATCCTGCGCGGGCGTATACGATTGCCTTTCCAGCATGATCCATGATCCCGACAAGCCCGAGGACGTGCTAAAGGTTGACGCCTCAGATTCTAACCCCGATGGCGGGGACGACGATTACGATATGCTTCGTTACGGTCTAATGAGCAGGCCATTACTTTCCGAACCTATCCGGGCAAAGATTCCCGTTGGTTCTCCCGCCTATTACAAAAGCAAGCAGATTATAGACTGGGAAGCAGAGCGCGAGCGCATGACCTCTACTGGCGGCGATTGGCCGGATCAAGGCCAGTTAATCAATCCCTGGGAGTAAAGCAGCGTATTACCCAAGTTTGAGGGTAATTGATGCTGCCATTTCTCAAAAATAAAGACGAAGCCGGGGTTTCTGCGCCAGCGGATAAGATTGAGCGCAAATCCGATAACCCCGAAGAACTCGACCTCCTCGAAGGCTGTATCGAGGAACTAATTTCCGCAATCAAATCCGGGGACGCCAAGGCCGCCGCTCGCGCTTTCAAAGACGCCGCGGAAGTATGCGACGCCATGCCCCATACTGAAGGGGAGCATTTCAATGGCTGAAGTCCTGATTCTTAACCAACCGCAAGTTTCTGCGGGGCTTACTTCCGGCTCTGATACGCTTCAATATACGGTTCCCGCTGGGGCCGGGGGCGTTTACTATGCATCGGTTCAACTCACAGAGGTTCCCGTCTCGGGCCTATCCGTAATCGTGAAGCAGAACTCTTCGACTGTTTACACGGCTGCTACTCTCTCCCCCACTCAAATCGCCCAGCAATTCCGCTACTCCCAAGTCTATAGCGCCGGTGACGTAATCTCTGTGGTTCTTTCTTCGTCCACCGGCATTGACCTGGTGGCCAATAACGTCAAAGCGACCGTTGCGGTCGGGCAAGGAATGTAATGAGCGCACCTTTTAACCAGAACTCCTCCATCGCGGGCCTTAACTCCTATTCGGTAGCAATCCCCGTTGCTGGCCCCTGTGTTTTCCAATGGAAAAGCCAGATTCCCACTCTCGTTAACGGTGGCGGTCAATCGGCGCTTATCATGACCATTACGGATACTACGGCCTCTGTAACCGTTTATACGGGCGTGGCCGGCGCCGAGGGTGGTTCGGTTGTGTATGCGGTTCCCACGGCTGGGAACGTGCTTCAGTTCGCTCTCTCTTCGGCTAATGCCGTGGATGCCGGGCTGAACGCCGTGAAAACGGAACTCAATATCTCGCAAGGGGTAAGCTAATGGAACAGCCTAAGAATATGGCCATGGCCTGGGCTTTGAAGAAGCGGGCCAAGAAGATGTGCCACGGCGGCGGGATGGCTGAAGGTGGAGAAGTCCACGAAAAGGCCGAATACGATCCCGTTGAGCACCCGCACGTTAAAGAAAATGAAGCGGCCAACATGGAAGATGCCGACATGATCGCCCGCATCATGCACAAGCGGAAGATGTATTCCGAGGGTGGCATGGTGGCTAACGACGATGAGCCCATGGCTGATTCCAAGCCCGCTAATTACGATGAGCTGGCCCTTGAGGATCACCTCGAATTCCACGAAACGGGCGCTAACTCTGGCGATGAAGACGGTTCTAAGCTCAATCAAGAAGAAGGGGACATGGTTTCCCGCATCATGCGCAAGCGTGGTGGCCGGATGCCGCGTCCAGCTTAATGCAGCTTCCTAACCCGAAAGAGTTAAAGGCCCTTCTCAAGGTTTGCCGTGAATACGGCGTGACGGACATTGAAGTGGACAAGCTAAAGCTTCGCCTTGGCGAATTGCCCAAGGATTCAACTGGTTCTGAGGATAACGGGGCGGACATTCCAGCGGCCATTTCTGATGAAGATTTGGCCTATTGGAGCAGCCAACCCGATCCCCTAGCGAAAAGGCTTGAAAGTCAATGAAGGTAAAGCCGCCCAAAGATCGCGCCCAGAAGATTGTCATGCGGACCAAGGCCACGCCCGATCCTAATGGGCAATCTATCTTGGCCGAGTGGTGGAAGGCGGAGAAGGATTCCGAGCTAGCGGCGCAGCTTACGGGTACGGCGGCTTACCTTAAAACTAATCAGCAATATCGCTTGCGGCAATTGGCCGCGTCTGTGCGTCTTTATAGCGGTCTGAGCATTTATTCCTATGCCGGATCTAACGTCTCGCAGATGGACCGCACGCGCTCGCTTCCGGATGATCGACCTACGTTTAATCTCATTCAGGCTTGCACCGATACGCTTGTGTCCCGCATCGGGCAGGACAAGCCGGAACCGAAGTTTCTCACCGATGGCGCGGATTATGAGCAGCGGCACCTTGCTCAGCAGCTCAATCAGTTCGTTTTGGGCGAGTTTTACCAGACGAAATCCTATGAAAAGGGCCTAAGAGTATTGAGGGACGCTATCGTTATGGGATGCGGCGCCTTGAAGGTATACGGCGATCCCCAGGCTGATGGTGGAGATGGCAAGGTTCAAATAGATCGCGTCATGTGTACGGACCTTTACACGGACGACAATGATTCCATTAACGGCAATCCGCAGCAACTAATCCAAATCAAGCTTATGGATCGGGATAAGTTAATGGCTGTATCGCCAAAGAAGGTGGCCAGTGTCATCGAGGGGACGCCCAACTCTTACCCTGATAACGCGCCCGACACGGGACGAACCACGGCGGATCAGGTCATGGTGGTGGAGGGGTGGAAGCTTCCTAGCGGGCCTGACAAAGATGCTCCCGGCTACGTTCCGGGCCGCCATACGCTGGCGACTGTAAACGGCGTTATCTACGATGAGGAATGGAATAAGCCTAAATTCCCGTTCGTCTTCCTGAACTACTCAGACCCTTATCTTGGATTCTGGGGGCAGGGGCTCGGCACGCAGCTCTTTGGAACCCAACTCACGCTTAATCGCATCCTTTATACGATCGCGCAAAGCATTACTCTGGTTGGGGTGCCTCGCGTGTTCCTGGAGCAAAGTTCTAAAGTCTCCAAGACAGCCATAAACAATCAATTGGGCGTCATCTGTACATATTCCGGCGTCAAGCCATCTTACGAGGTCGCACCGTGCAACGCCCCAGAACTCTACGCAGAGCGCGACCGCCTCATCCAATACGGCTTCCAGCAATGCGGCGTCAGTATGATGCAAGCGACCTCCCAGAAGCCACAGGGGCTTAACTCTGGCCAAGCTATCAGAACCTACGATGACCAAGCAACGGATCGTATGGCCACGCTGTCGAAAAAGAACTCCGATATGTACGTGGAACTGGCCTACATGATCACGGACGTGGCGATGGATATTGCCAAACGGGATGGAAAGTACCAAACCGTTTATCCGAATAAGGATGGCACTAAGGAAATTGATCTTCCTAAAGCTACGCTGCTTCAAGATCCTTTTGTTATCCAGTGCTTTAGCGAGTCTTCGCTTCCGCGCACGCCTGCGGGACGTATTCAAACCGTAACGGAGCAGGTGCAGGCCGGTATGCTTACCCTCAAAGAGGGCCGCCGCTTGATGCGCTTCCCTGACCTTGAGCAGAACGAGAAGCTCGATAACTCTTCCGAAGAGCGCATCTTCAAGATTCTGGACGATATCGTTAAGAACGGGAAGTACACGCGGCCCGACATGTTCCTTGATCTGCAACTGGCTACCCAGCTTTGCGTTCAGTACATCAACCTGTACCTAGCCGCGAACCTTCCCGAGAAGCGGGCCAACATGCTGCGCACGTTCTTTAAACAGTGCCAAGCGCTCATGCAAGCCGCTCAACCACCGCCCATGGCAGCGCCCATGCCGCAGGCTAACCCTGAGCCCGCCCCGACAAGTCCCCTGGTCCCCAATAGTCCCAACGCTGCCCCGCAAGCGGCAGCATAGAAGCCCGAGCAATAAGGGCAGAAGGTAGTAAAATGAAGATCAGTCCTCTAGCCGGTAGCTCCGGTACCCTTGGCACGTCCCTAGGCGCAGTAGACATTGGCCGCACAGCCGATGCCAACAAGATGCAACGCGCTAAAGCAATCGCCGCAGGTCAAACACCCGAAGAACCCAAAGAAGTCATTCCGCAGGTGGATAAGGTTTCGACCAAGCGCATCCAAATGCGTACTAACTATTCCACGAACCGCGACTTGGAAACCGCCCTAGCGGCAGCCCAGACCGATGACGCAGCGGTTCCGCCCAAAGAACCAGAGCAAAGCAGCACTGTCCCCAATACTGAGCAGGGCACTGTAGAAGCTACGCAGCCGCTCTCTCCTCAGTTAGCCGCGATTGCGAGGCAAAAGCGGGCGCTTCAGCTAGAACGCGCGGAATTTGAAAAACAAAAGGCCGAATTGGCAGGGAAACAACCCGAGGAAGGGAAGTACGTCCCGGTCGATAGGCTGAAATCAAACCCCCTGAGCGTGCTATCCGAGCTTGGCGTATCTTACGACCAAATCACGGAAGCTATTCTCAATGGCCAAGGCGCCGATCCCAAGGTTCAAGCCCTAGAGCAACGCATCAAGGAACTTGAATCCGGCTTAGATAAAAAGCTAACCGACCGGGACCAGGCCGCCGAACAGGCAGCTCTTGCCGAAATGAAGCGCGAAGCCCAAAGCCTAGCTGCTTCTGACGAATACGAGCTAGTCCGGGCCACGAATAGCGTCCCCACCGTCATGCAGCTAATCGAAAAGACCTATCGCACCACCGGGGAAGTCCTGGACGTTGCAGAGGCCATGAGATTGGTTGAAGCGGAATTGGTCAAGGATTCGGAAAAGCTCCTTGGTACGAAAAAGCTAGCGGGCAAGCTCCAGCCCCAACAACAACCGCAGGCCGCAGCGCCGCAACGTCAACTCAAAACTTTAACCAGCTCTGGCAATACGCAAGCTCCCCTGACCGCAAGGCAGCGGGCTCTTATGGCATTCCATGGCACCTTGAAAGGCTAATAATAATTTATGGCTATCGCACCCGTATACGCCAATAGTTCTAACCAGATTGCGGCGTTGAAAGAACTTTATACCGACGACAAAGACTATAAATAAACTTCATGTAGTCTTATATTTACCGTCGATATAATGTGATGAAGAATATCGTCTATGCAAAAAATCCGCTACTCGCCATGATTCCAAAAAACGAGTCGCCGGAGGGTTTTGCCGGTAAATACATCCCTAGAGGTTATGGGGATGATAAATCGGGTAAAATCGGGGGAAGCTGCAATGCCAATCCCGAGGTAATCGCGGGCTTAATAATCCGCGCCACCGTAGAGCGTAGTGGATGAAACAGGTTGTAATCGACGTGAAAACATCGTATACACCTGAATATAAACCACCAAGAGTGCCCGAGATTCTTATGAATCATGATGTACGCCGAACTAACACGAAGACATGCAAAACCTGCGGGGAGAATAAGCTCCTTTCAGAATTCAGCCCGTCGAAAAGATATGCATTAGGGGTTAGGTCAGATTGCAAGATTTGCCACAACTCTTATATGCGTAAAAAGGGCTTTGCCAAGCGGTACGCCGAGAAGAACAAGGAAGCGATTCAGGCATATCGAAAGAAATGGATAGCGGATAATAAAGACCGATACGACGCATCAAGGCGTCAATGGGTGAGGAACAATCCCAAGAGGGTATTGGCCGAAACCAGAAAGTATCAATCCGCTAAACTAAATAGAACTCCGAAATGGCTTACGGACAAACACCGTAAATCGATGAGAGAATTCTATGAAAATTGCCCTAAGGGATATGAGGTAGATCACATCGTACCCCTACAAGGCAAAAAGGTTTCCGGTATGCATGTGCCGTGGAACTTGCAGTATTTAGAAATGCGTGCCAATCGGCGCAAATCGAATACGGTATGAAGTGTTAGAAGCAGAGGATAAAAAGCCCCTGCGATAACAAAGGTAGCACCCGCTACCGTGGTTCCTCTTGAATACGGAAACCCGGCTGGACGCTCGCACACCTTCGCGAACGCCCAGAATCAACAAACGGCTTCCTCGGTTGTGTCGTACTTCGTGTACGCCATCCAGGATTACCAGCTCATTACGATCACCAACTTGCTCATGGAACAGACCAAGAGCAATGCCGGTGCCTTCGTGGATGAAGCTAGCCGCACGCTGGACAACGGTTTTCGCAACCTTTCCAACAACATGGCGTTTGAACTCTTCGCTGGCGGTACTGCTAGCCGTGGCGTGATCGGTTCGGGCGGCGTGTCTGTATCGGGAACCACGCTGAGCTTCACGCTGGCCAATCCCCAAACGGTTGTGCAGTTTGAAGTGGGCATGACCCTTCAGGCTTCCAGCACGGATGGTGGCGCGGCCTTGACTGGTTCAGGTGGCACGGTGCTCGCGGCTCAGATTGCTTCGGTAAATCGTGGCACGGGCGCCATTACGGCGGTTGTGGTGCAGGATACCTATAGCTCCACTTGGGTTGCTGGTGACTTCCTCCAGGTTTACGGAGACGTAGGCTTGGCCGGTGCATCGACCATTGCTGGCCTCCTCGGCCTATCTGGTATGGCGGCTTGGGTGCCTTCCGTGGACCCCGGCAGCACGGATAACTTCTGGGGCGTGAACCGCTCGGCTGATCCTACGCGTCTCGGCGGTCTTCGCTATAACGCTGCGGCTCAGACCATCTCGGAAGGTTTGACGAACGCCCTTGCTTTCGCTAACCGCGAAGGCGCGGCGATTGACCTAATCGTGATCGATTTCGTGAGCTACTCGACGCTCATTAACGAACTCGGCGCGAAGGTTCAATACGTTGAACTGAGCCATGACGAAGTGGAAGTAGCTTTCGAGGCTATTCACTTCCATTCGGCTTACGGCAAGATCCCCGTACTCGCCGACCGTAGCTGCCAGGCCCAAACCGCTTGGTGCATGACCATGGATTCGTGGAAGCTGCGAACCCTTGGGAAAGCCCCCCACATCCTCACTTACGGCATGGAGGGCCTCGAAGGCTTGCGCGTGGGGACGGCGGACGCCCTTGAAATCCGACTGGCTTACTATGGTAACGTAATCAACTCGGCTCCTGGCTATAACATGCAGGTGGCATTGAGCGCTTAGGCGCGTTTTGTGTCTTGAATTAGGCCGGGGATAAAACCCCGGTCTTTTTATTTGTATTACGGTCGGCATATATAATTTAATGGCTTAATTCCTTTTTTTTTGGCGCTGACGAAGCATGGCGTTTCGGCTAGACTGTTAATCTAAGGGGCCTGGTTCGATCCCAGGAGCGCCAGCCATTGCGGGATAGTTCAGTAGTAGAATGGTGCCCCCATAAGGCAAAGGTCGCGCGTGCAATTCGCGCTCCCGCAACCAATTTATAACGAGTGATAGCAGCCTGACCGAGCCAAGTAATCGGTCCAGGGATTAAAAATCCCGATTAAGGGCCTGGGAGAAATCCTGGGCGCTTTCTTTTTAAAGCAGCGAACTCCCCAAACATGAGGCGGGATATTCCCGCGTACTGCCGAAAGCGCAAGCTAGGGCCTTTCGGAGAGAAATTCTAGCTAATCTTTGGGGTAATCATGTCGCAACCGCGTGGCTTTGGTCTTAACGGTAAGTCCATTTACGGCAATATTTGCAAGCCGGAATTCGTTTTCTGCAACTTTGTAGTTGATTCGGCCAACGGTAACGGCCTCGGTATCCGCTCTCTCAAGAGCAACGGCTATATCGAGAACGTGTTTATGCACACCTCTGCTACCCCTGGCAGCAATAACGGTTTCCTGAACCCCAACCCGGCCTCGGGTATTGCTCAGATTCAATTCAAGAACAATTTTAACTATTACCTTGGCGGATTTAACGGCTTTGTAAGCCCGCTTTCGGGCTCTAACCTGACTTCCGTTTCCGCCAACGTGACCTATGTAATCACCTCGCTCGGAACGGCTTCGCTGGCGCAATGGCAAGCTAAGGGTTTTCCGCTCGGATTTACCCCGGCTGTGGGTGCGGCGTTCGTGGCTACGGCCTCGGGAAGCATCGGCGGATCGGCCTCGGTGAAGGTGCAGGGCGTTTCTGGCGTGACTGCGGTGGAAGCAATCGGCGATGCTAACCAACTGATTGCCAATAGCGCGATTGCCTCTAACTCGGGCGCCCGCGTAATGGTGCAGTTCCTTGGCGCCACGAACTCCAGCACTACGACACTTATCCCCGTAGCTCCGGCTGACGGTACAGTTGTGGCGATGAGCTTCTGGTTCGACGCCTCCAGCGTGACGGTAGACGGAATTTAAGGGAGCTTAAATGGCGGTCCCGGCAGCGCCTAGCAGCTTAACGGCTGAGCAATCGGATGGTCAGATTCTTCTGACTTGGGCCGAAAGCTCGGGCGCTACGTCTTATAAAATCCAGAGGTCTACGGATGGGGTTAACTTCACTAACCTCGCCACGACCTCTGGCATTCAATACCAATACATTGACGCTCAATCGCCCCCCTCCACTCTGACGCCAGCCCTGGGGACGATGTACTGGTATCAGGTTGCCGGGGTTAACGTCTCCGGAACTGGTTCCTATTCGCCCATTGCGAACATGGTTCCGGCTCAACCGGCTGAAATGAGCCTTTTCGAGCTGCGCATTCGTGCTAGGCAAAAGGCCGACCGGCTNGGNTCTCAGTTCGTTACGGATTCGGAGCTGAACACGTTCGTTAGGCTAGCGGCCTATGAGCTTTACGACATGCTCATGACCTCTTACGAGGATTGGTTCGCTACCAGTTACTTTGCTATCCAGACGAACGGAAGCCAGGCGAACTATCCCGTTCCGGATGGGGTTACGAACTACTTGGGGAACAACTATAACGGCACCTCGGGAACCCCCGCCCCGGCTTTCTATAAGCTTGCCGGGATGGATTTGAACGTAAACACGTCCGTTTTGACGCCTTCGCGCGTGACGCTTCTCCGGTTCAACTTCATTGAACGCAATAAGTACGTTTATCCCAACTCCACGAGCACGATTTANGGCGTNTACAATATGCGTTATAGGCTCATGGGGAATCAGATTAANATTATCCCTACCCCAGCGGGCAATCAGACGCTTATCGCGTGGTACAGCCCACGGCTTCCTAGACTATTAGCTGACACGGATCTGACGACGATTGGCGTATCCGGATGGCTAGAATACGTTATCGTCCGCGCGGCCATTTATATGCTCGCCAAGGAGGAGGGGACGGACGTTTCGACGCTCAAGGAGGAGCTTCTCTTTCTTAAGACCCGAATCGAGCAGGCGGCGCAGAATCGCGACGCCGGGGTGCCGGATACGATTTCTAAAACTCGCCAGGATGACGTTTATGGTAGCGGCTGGGGTGGCGGATCGACATCGAACGGTGGCTGGTGATGGCCATTTCGCAATCCCTTCCCTATCCGCTTCAGCAAACGCAGCTTGTTAGTCAGGTTAATACCCTAGCGGCTAATCCTCTTTTGGGCGGCAATCCCGTTACCCAAATCATGCTCAATGCGAATACGCCTAAAACCTTTTCTCACGGCTTGGGGAAGGTTCCACAGGGGTGGATCATTACGGATATTATGAGCGACGCGAGCGTATGGAGAACGCAGCCCTTTAACTCCACGACGTTGACGCTAGAGGCGAGCGCGGAAACCACTATTAATATCTTGGTGTTTTAATGATTCCGATAAAGGATGCCGTTCGCGTAAATTTCAGCGCCGGACTGGATACTAAAACAGACCCCAAGCAAGTTGACGCGTCCAACTTCCTCGCCCTGAATAATTGCACCTTCACCACGGGCGGCCAGCTTACGAAGCGCAATGGCTTTGCCGGGGCGTTCTCTACCTCCACCAATACCCCTTCATTGACTTATTCAGCGGTTCCCAGCTCAATTTCCAGCGCCCGCAAGATATTCAGTTACAACAATGAGCTGTGCCTTTTGGATGGATGGAGCCTTTATAGCTGGGATGAAGCTAATACTTCCTGGATCTATAAAGGGCGGAACACTTCGGTAAACTTGGCGACACAGAGTATCGTCGGCGGCGCGAATACTATAACGCAATGCGATAGCTCGATTGATACGACGACAGGAATTAAGATATTCTCCTTTGCCGATGCGCTCGGCGTTTACTACTCGATTCAGGATATCGCTACGGGTCAGTTCATCGTAAACCAGGCGTTTATGGGGGCTTACGTTCGTCCGCGCTGCGTTTCTATTTCCGGAAAATCCTGGGTACTTGCCGTAAATCCGGCCAATAGCGAAATTTATTACCAAGCTATCGTAGGGCAGACAGTTACGGGATCGCCTACCGCCATCACATTCAGCACGGCAGTTAACAATGTGTATACTTTTACGGTTTCTTCCGCCAGCGCACACGCGGGGGCAACCTATACCAACAACGGAAACACCTATACCGTCGTGGCGACAACCTCCGGAGCTACCACGTTGCTGGCGAGAGGAAGCGCCGCGCCGCTTGCTAGTGGAACTCTCACCAAGGCATCTGGAACCGGCGACAGCACGATCACCTTTTCTTCCTATGCTGCGCCCAGCATTTTCTTCGATGCCGACGTTGATCCGCATACGGGAAACATTTATGTCGCCTATTCCAATACGGACGAAGGAGCGACGATTGCCCTAATGTCGTCTTCCATGACAGTTACGGCAAGCCAAGATAATATTTTCGATCCGCCGTCAAACGGCCTTTCTTGGTTCGGCGATGGCACGAATATCTGGGTGGTCTACAATAATGGGACCGATACTAGCGCATTTATCGTAAACAACGCAGTGACTTCAACCGTAGCCGCAGCGACGATAATCGATTCTGGCTCTACCGCTGCAAACGTAAACAACGTCACGGGCGTTTGGTCTTCTGCTTTCAGCCAGGCGTTTATCTTTTACGATCCGCTAACTACATATAATTCGTATCTATTCACGGTCTCGTCGGCCAACGCTTCTATTGGGGCAACCTATACCAATAACGGAAACACCTATACCGTTATCAAAACAGCCTCTAGCTCTACAATGCTTTTGGTTCGTGGAATGGCCGCACCGGGCGTCAGCGGGACGCTAACTAAGGCAAGCGGAACTGGCGACAGCACGATTACCTTTTCCGCCGTTTCGGAGGTGGGCACGTTTACTTCTGTTGCTAGAATAAACTTCAATACCGCTACGCTTTCTGGAAGCGCGATCACTCCTGGAACGCCCAATCTTTTTATGAATACTTTGAGCATAAACTCAAAGGCGTTCGCAGTTAGCGGCATTCCCCACCTTGTTGGCCTCTATACCTATCCCTCCTATGCGCCGAACATTCCGAGCAATCAGCAAGTAATTCAGGCGACAAACTTCCTTTTGAATCTATACAATTTAACCTCAACCATGGGCGGCAATTCATCTTCTCCCGATGTAATTGCCAATATCGCGGGCAAAATATCTCCTGATGAGGCCGCATTAATTGCCCCTATCGTAGGCTATACGCCGGGCGTTCATTTAAACCAGGGCAGCAATTGGGAAATGGCCCTTCTGCAAAGCTCAAATTATACGCTGGAATCGGGAAATACGCTTTATTCTCCTACCGGCGTGATTGATGCGCAGTTCAACTTTTCGTTGTCTAATCCGGACGTTCAGATTTTAGGAAATAATGCTTTGATTGCGGGCGCAGAAGTCGCCATGTATGACAGCGCTTCGGTTGTTGAGCAGAATTTCCATATCTACCCCAATGCCCAAATTGTCGGAGCCGTGAATACCTCGGGCGGCAACATGGGGCTTTCCGGAGCGAATTCGCTTTATAGCTATATTTACGTTTACGAATGGATTGATAACCAGGGCCAGGTTCATAGGTCTTTTCCCAGCCCTGTCATAACGCCGCTCGCGGCCGGGGAATCTTATACATTTGCTTCTGGCACGACGACCGGGCAGGTTGAACTGGAAATTCCGTATCTTGGCGTCACTAATAAGGGCGGCAAACAAGTCTATGTAAACGTTTACCGTACAACTGCCAATGGCTCAATTTACTATCTTCTCCCGAACGTCACCCTGCTGCCCGGAGTAGGAAATTGGGGAACGATACTTAATGAGCCTTATGGCGGGATTCAACTATATCTAGACAATTTTTCAGATGCAGACATTATTGGAAATACGGAACTCTATACGACCGGAGCCCTTGGCGACTACGCCCCCCCCGCCACATCGGCGCTAACCAATTTTAAGAATCGGTGCATTAACTTCGCATCTGAAGATGAATATCAAATCGGCTATTCCAATGCCGTTTTGCAGAATTTCCCGGTTCAGTTCGTCCCTGAGTTTGTTTTAAATATCGGAACCGTTGGCGGCCCCCTCGTGGCCGTGGCTCAAATGGACGATAAGATGATTTTCTTTAAGCCGGGAAGCCAGCCCGGCCCTGCCATTTACTATATGGTAGGAACCGGACCCGCCCCTTCTGGCGCTAATAATGATTTCACCGATCCCCTTCCCGTGGCCGTAGATGCCGGGTGCGTAAACCGCGCCTCTGTAGTGCTCATGCCCGAGGGATTAATGTTCAAGTCCTCGAAGGGTATTTACCTTCTCAATCGAGGTCTACAGGCACAGTACATTGGCGCCCCGGTTCAGCAATATAACCAGTATGACGTACTCTCGGCGCAGCTTATCCCCAATACTACGCAGGTGCGTTTTCTCTTAGAGGCGGGCGCTACGGATCTTCAGGGCAATGCCGTTTCCATGCTGGTCTATGACTATTACTATAAAAGGTGGGGTACCTTCTCAGCCCCATCTGGAATTTCGGATTGCATTTACCAGGGGCAGCATACTTACGTCTCTTCCACGGGTCAGGTCTACCAGGAAACCCCCGGAAGCTATACGGATGGAACGTCTCCCGCCGTACCTGTAACCATGAGCTTTACCACGTCCTGGATTAAGCTTGCGGGCTTAGTGGGGTATCAGCGGGCCTATTTCTTTTTCCTTCTCGGGGAATATTACAGCCCGCACCAGGTTCAATTGGGCCTATATACGGACTATTCCACCACGCCGGATACCACGCCGAGCTTTACCCCTACTACGGATACGCTTGAGAACTGGCGCGTGTTCTTTGCCAAGCAGCGTTGCCAAGCGTTCCAGATTCAATTTAAAGAGGTTTATACGGGCACCTCTGGGCAGGGGCTTAACCTTTCGGGCCTTAATCTAATCGTTGGCGCGAAAAACAAGTTCAGAACTATCTCCGCCGCTCAATCCACTGGTTAAAGCAGCGATTTCCCCTGTTTTGAGGTCCGGCATGAGGCAACTAGCCCAATATTTTACGGAGCGTGAAGGGTATTCCTGCGTTCAGCGCGAGGAAGGCTTTGCTGCGTATAAGATCGAAGGGGATTACTGCTATCTTAGGGATATCTGGGTTGATCCCGATTACCGCAAGAAGGGCATTGCCGCTGCTATCGCAGACGAAGTTGCCGACCGCGCCCGCAAGGCTGGGTGCCGTTATATGACCGGAAGCGTGGAAACGTCCCTTCCCTCTGCCACGGCATCGACAAAGGTGCTTTTAGCTTATGGGATGGAAATAACCGGCGTTATCGGGTCCGGGATTCTGTTTAGGAAGGTGCTTTAGATGGGTGCATTGACCGGATTGCTTGGCGTAGGCGGGGGGGCCGGGGGGACCACGTTTGGTGGTCCTCAGATGGCAAGCCAGCAGGGCAACAACAACATGCAAACCGCCTACAACATGCTCCAGGGCGTGGCGTCGGGCACTGGGCCTAATCCGGCTCAGGATCAGTATAACGCGAACATTCAGAACCTAGCCAAACAGCAGGCCGGTGCGATTGCTTCGGTACAGGGTATTTCCCCGGCCCTTGCCACCCGCATGGCTTCGCAGCAAGGCTCTGCGGCAATGCAGAACGCAGCGGCTCAGGGGCAGGCTAATACGGCAGCTCAGCAATTGGGCGCCATGGGTCAAATGGGCAATATTGGCGGAATGCAGCAAGGTGCCGCTAACCAGATGATGGCCAGCATGAACCAGACGAATGCGGGCCTGGCGCAGACGACCATGCAGGGGCAGCAGGGCGTAATTGGTGGCTTGTTTGGTGGTGCGGGTACGGCCATGGGAGCGGGTGCTCCTGCGGCAGCAGATGGGGGGCAAGCCGGGGTGGATTTCAGCAATCCAGTGCAACAATATAGTGCTCCCGCAATGAATATTCCGGTTCAGGCGCAGCAGCAGAATGGACAGGCGGCGCAGACGCGTAGCCTTCTGAGCCAATTCCTTTCTGGTGGCGGAAATAATCAGCAGCCGATTAGCGGTCCTGCGGCGATTGCCAAGGGAATGACCACCTTCGGCGCTGGGCTTCATAATCAGTTCGCGGGCTCTCCTGCTCCGGTTGATTCCTCAGGTGGCGAATCGGACATGCCTTCTCCTTATGGCCAGGATGCCGTTATGCCTTCGGGAAACCCCATAGGACCGGCTTACGGTTTGGGCTTTGGTGCTAACCCGGTTGCTCCTCCTGGCATGGCTATGGGTGGAATGACGAAAGACTATCGCTCTGGCGGGAACGTAAAAGCGTCTTCGCCTAAGCAAAAGGCGGTTAAGTCCGGGAACTCTTACGCTAACGATAAGATTCCTGCGGTGCTCTCCGAGGGGGAAGTAGTTCTTCCACGAAGCGTAATGCAAAGCGCCGATCCCATTAGGTCTTCCGCTGATTTCGTAGCCAAAGTAATCGCCAAGCGCAGGGCGGGTAAATGAAGATCGATATTCGGGGCCTGAAAAAGATCGCATCAGACGGGAAAACAACCACATTTCAAACGTCTAAAGGCCATAAGTTTATCGTGGCGCACAAGGCCCTGAGCCCTTCCGGGGAAAAGGCCCTATCCGCCATTCCTTCGATGTATCAGGAAAGCGACAGGCCGGACTATTCCAACGTGAGCGCATCGGCGAATGCTCCCGTGGCCCTGGCCGGGGGCGGGGGCGTGGGTGGTCAAACGCAGCCCATGTTTCATGGCGTGAAATCTAAGATTGCTGATTGGGCGGGAAACGGCAATCCGGGCCTGCAAACAGAGCTTCCTTCTGAGGTTAAGGGCAATCCTTTGGAAGTTTCGATGGATCGAACGGCTGAGCCCATGAGCGGCGGGGATTATTCGCGCGTAAATGCTCCCGTGGAAAGCGAAGATATCTCCTTTGCTCGGGGCGGGATGGTACGCCGATACGCTGAAGGAACGCCGGATGCCCCCGTTTCCCCGGACGATGCCGCCCAAGATCGGTTAGATTCGGCCAAAAAGCTCGGCATTGCGAAGTATCTTCCCGCTATTGATGCCGCTCCGGTTCCCTCTAACCAGGCTGACGCCAGCACGCAGGGGGCGATTGGTCCTCCTTCCGTTGGAAACTCTCCCGCTTATGCGCTTCCTAGCGGAATGCAGGATTTAACGCAAGGCTACCAAACGCAGCTAGGCGGATTGCAGAAACAGCAGCAGGCCAACCAGATGACCGCTCAGGCGCAGGGGCAGCTTGGCCAGGAACAGGCCACGACCTATGGCGCGGGCATTAATCAGTTAAGTAATCTTAACAATCAATTCCAGCAGCACTATCAGAATATCCAGAATGAGCGCCAATCGCTTATGCAGGAAATGCAATCCGGCGCCGCGCACCTTGATCCCCAAGCGTTTATCAAGAACATGAGCACCGGGGGCCGCATTATGACCGGCATTGGCTTGGTCCTAGGAGGCCTTGGGGCCGGTATGACCCATGGGCCTAACCTTGCCGCCGAATTCCTTTCCCGGAATATCGACCGAGATATTGATAACCAACGGGCTCAGCTCGGGGTTAAGAATAATCTTCTCAACTTCAATTTTCAGAACTCTCGTGATCTTCGAGACGCTGCCGACTTTACCAAGCTCAACTCCATGGACATGGTGAGCATGTATCTCAAGCGTCAGGCGGCCCAAATGCAGAACCCCTTAAATCAAGCCGCCGCCCTGAATACTTCCGGAGAGATTGATAAGCAGGCCGGTGCGCTTCAGAACCAAATCGCGCAGCAGCGTGCCCTTCGAGATATGGCGCTTAGGGGTGCCCCTGGATCTGAGGAACAATTCCAAAATGAGAATAATGCTCTACGTTCCGGAATGTTCGGTAAACAAGGGGAAGGCCTAGCGAAAACTCGCGAAGAGCACCACGTTCCGAATCTTCCTGGTCAATCGAGCATTCCGGTGCCGGAATCGGCGCAAAAAGATTGGCAGGAGATGAATAATCTTCAGAAGACCTACCAGGACGCGCAAGACTATATGGCCAAGGTCGGCTCTACTGGCGCGTGGAATCCAAGCCTGTACGGCGAGGGCCAGGCGCTTAAAGAGCGCATGATGACCTCTGTGCGCAACTTAGAGAATACGAAGCGGTTCACGCCATTCCTTGCCGATCAGTTTAGGAGCATGGTTCCGGATCTTACGGGAACGCACCTTACCGGCATGGATCAGGCTAAGATCAACTCTGGATTGCAGGAGCTTGGCAATCAGATGAAGACCTTCAAGCAAGGCTATGGATTTAAGCCCGACGCGCAAACGCCTCAAGATCATGCGCCTAAGATTTCTAGTCCGAATGAGGTAGAGCGCCTTACGAAGGATAATAAGGTTGCCGTTTTTGACGCTAAAACCAAAAAATTCCTACGGTATAAATAATGGATAATCCGGCATGGGAAGACACGCAGCCGGTTCAAGCGGAAGCCTTGCGGGCGCCCGCCTCTGCGGATAGTTCTGCTCCCCCGGCTTGGGAAGATACGTCTCCTGCACCGGAATCCGAAGCCCCATCATGGGACGAAACCACGGATCTTCAATCTCAGTACGGAACCCCTGGGCAGCAAGCTTTAGCTGGATTAGAGGGAATCGGTCGTGGCGTATTGGGGCCTGTCTTTACGGGTGCCGAAAGTCTATTGGGCGGAAATCCCACGGCCATGCGTCTTCGGGAGGAAGCAAACCCCTGGACCGCTGGACTTTCTGAGGCCGGTTCCTTTGCCGCTACCACGGCACTTACCCTGGGAACCTCTGCCGAAGCGCGAGCGGCGCTTGAGGCCGGGGAAATTGCCTCTAAGGCGGCTCAAGGAACTTCTACCGTTGCGAAGATTGCCAAATATGGCACTGTGCCGGGCCTTGTTGGCCAGCTTGGCGAAAAGGCCGGTGCCGCTGCACCATTCCTAAAGACCTCTGCGCGATTAGCCACGGAGCTAGCTGCGCTTCAGGGCGGTTCCGAGATTTCTAAGGCAATCGAGCAAGACCCTAATCAAACAGCTCAAAGCGCGGTTAATAACGTCTTACTGTCTGGCCTAATTGGGGGAGTTGCTGGCGTCCCGCTCGGCATGGCTTCCTCGGCATGGGAAAAGCTTTCCGGTCCTACGGCTCAGCGGATATTGAGTCGAATCAAGACCGACTGGGGCATGGGCGATGCGCTTCCGAAGGAAGATCAGATTGTTTCCCCGAACCTTAAAAAGGTGCTCAGCCTAGCCGTTCCAGGCATGTCTCAAGATTTAATGGAAGAATACGCTGCGCAGCGCGATTTGATTAGAGCCGCACCGGAATTCCCTGAAGTTTACGGCCACGCCCTAGACCATATCCTAGACATGCAGGATAACCTGGAAACCAAAAAGGCGACCGTTGCGGAAGCCAAGGCCGGGTTTGATAAGTTCTTAGATGAGCAAAAACTATCGCTTCGCCAACAGGGATATGATGCCGCTGCCGCCGATAGGGTAGCTAAACAAGCCGCAAAAGAAGCCTCGGATCGAATCGCAATCGGTTTGCAGGCGTGCGCCCAAGAGGCATCGTCTCAAGCCTTTTCTGCGGTTCAAAAGCTCCGAACTGACGCATTGGCCAAGTCTGCCGGTGCTATGGAAATCCTTGAGAACACGCCCGGAACACTTTCCCTAAAGCCCATCTATGATGCCGTTAACCCCATGATGCAAAAACTCTATGAACAGGGGTTTCCGGAGCGGGCCAAGGCATTGGGCGACGTTATCAACAACTTTGCTCAGCAGTATGGCGATGAAGCCGGTTTTCCTCAAGTTAAGCGCATGGTTCAGGGGCTTCAGCAAAGAGGTAACTGGTCCTTTGGCGCCAATGAAATCGCCAATGGTTTGACGCCTTACTTTAATAGCTTGAGTGGCCGTCTTAACGACATGCTGAAAACGGCTGTAAAGCCCTATGGCGAGGCAATGCTTCCTACGGCTGATTCCTTTGCGTTGCTAAACAAGCTGGATCGCTATGCTACCCCCGAGCGAGCCTTAAAGTCTGCTGTGGCGATTGATAAGCCCGTAAATTACGCCATTGATATGCCGGTTCTGAAGGAGCTTGAGCAAAAGACCGGAATCAACTTTACGGATCGTATTGAACAGTACGCTAATCCAGAGGTTCGGGAAAAGATGGTTCAGGCCACGCCCGAATATCAACGCTCTGTGAAAACGGCCAAGGCGCTGCAAGAGCTGAAAGACCCTGAGACACAGGCGGCGCTTCAACGTGCTCCCTATCTTTCTCAGGCCGCGCAAAAGCTAGAGGCCGCCAAATCGGCTTTAGAGGCTCAGCAAGAGCGTATGGTTCCGCTCAAAGGCATTAATGAGAATACCTTAGAAGGAAAACTAAAGACCGTCATGGCCGGAAAGAATATGGCCGCCATGAAAGCCCTTAAAAATATCCCCGGCATGGAAACCATGGGCGATATGACTATTCCGGAGATTCTGAACCTTATTCGCGTGCGCGAAGCCTTTGAAAAAGGCGCTATGAATGGCTCTAGGAACGTAAACCTCTTTGCCAATATCGGGCGCGGCTTAGGTGGATTAGCTGGCGCTATTTTTGGCCATGGCATTACTGGTGGATATGTTGGTGGCTCTATCGGCGGCATTATTGGTGGTTCGGTAGATAAGGAAGGCCCGGACCTGGTGCGTGCCGCGTTGGATCGGTACCTAGATAAGTTTGGGGATCTTCCCAAGGCATTCGGAACGGATGAGAACACGGCGAAGGCCGGTCTATTGCATTTCCTCGGAAGAGACGTTCCTCCTGACGCGAAGGCGTTTAAATCGACGATTAACTACCTCGGAGCAATCAAGGCAGCGGGTCAGCTTACGAAAAGCGCGGTTGGATCTATCTTCGATGGCAGCAAGACGGTTCCGAACCATATCTGGACGAGTATTGATAGCGTTAAAAAGCTAGATGAGAAGACAAAGGCCCTGAAGGGTAATGAGCAAGGCCTATTGCATGTAGGCGGCGGCCTTGGCCATTATATGCCAGAACACGGACAAGCCCTGTCCCAGATGGCGGCTAATGCGGTTAATTATATTAATCAGAATCGCCCGATGACCCAGCAGGATGCTCCCATGGATGAGCCCATGGATCCCACTCCTGAACAGGAATATGCTTTCCATCGCGGCCTAGAGCTTGCCGATCAACCCATGAGCATTATCAAGCGGATTAAGGACGATACGATTTTACCCGAGGACGTGCAGCACCTAGCGGCTATGTATCCGGCCTATTATCAGCATATGAAGAATGAAATCACGGATGCAATGACGCAGCACCTTTCGGATGGGAAGACGATTCCCTATAACCTGCGCCAGAACCTTTCCGTATTCCTTGGTGAGACGCTAGACAGCAGCATGAGCCCGCCAAATATCATGGCAGCTCAAAACGTGTTTGCTACGCAACGGGCAGCCGCGATGCCAGCCCCGGCCTCAAAGACTGAGAAGCTAGCTAAGGCTAGTCAATCTTATCAAACCAAGGACCAATCGGCGTTGTCCAGGAATCAGGCACCGGCCTAAATCTTGATAATTACGCGGTGATGGGAACGGCTAGGGTGGTGGGACATGAGCCCATATTGCCCCTGCTTTATGGCGATTAATTGCCCCATCGTCCAATAAACAACGAATGGGACCGAGATAAGGGACAATATCCAAATTACGAACCAAAAAAATAGTTTAAGCATGGGGCGTTATTTATTACGCATTACAGCGTAAGTCAATCGGGAAAGCAGCAAAAACCCCTTATTTGAGGCCGGAAGATCTTCGGCTTAAGGATAAGGAGACCCCATGTCCACGAGAAGTTCGCTACGCCCCGAGGTTGTGATTAATGCCGCCAGCATGGCCGCCAATATCACCTCTAGCCCCACGGTACTTCAAAGCCTGACACTCGGCACCTATGCCTATTCCTGGTCGGGGTCTTCGCCGGTTGGCTCTCTGGCGATTCAAATTTCAGACGATTATTCACTAAACCCCAATGGAACCGTAAACAACGCCGGAACGTGGAACACTGTATACGTTACGTTAAATGGTTCCACGATAACGAACTCGATTCCAATTTCGGGCAATAGCGGGAACGGAATTGTGGAATGGTCCACGGGCGCCTATGCAATTCGGACTGTATACACGGCGGTTTCTGGGACGGGAACGCTAAGCGCTACTATCGTAGCGAAGGTGGCCTAGGTGGCTAACTTTTACGCTCGGTATAACGGCGGCTTATTTGGTGGCGGAGGCGGAGGCGGGGGCGCCGCTCCTTATTCTGGAACTAAATCGCTTGCCAGCGGTGTAAGTACAGCTTCAGTTACGTTTTCTACCGCGCTTGCTTCTACTCCTTCCGTGGTGGCTATGCTTAGTTCTGGATCTACTGCTAATATTATTGCGGTACAGGGGTATTCGATTTCCACAACGGGCTTTTCCGTACAATTATCAACTTCTACGCCCGATAACTCATACGTTTTAAATTGGATTGCGAGCGTGGCAAATGATTAGGTTTTTCCTTCCCCTTCTGTTCCTTCCTGCGATTGCATTCGCTGGCAACTTCGCGGCGGATAACTTTCTGGCGAATAAATCCGTTGAATACTTTGACCCTGCGGGCTCTGGTTATGATGTGAAAATTCAGGCACCGGCCCTTACTGCCGGGTGGGTTTTCACGCTTCCTATTGGCCCCGGTACGGCCAACTATCAACTAATCACGGATGGGAACGGCAATACCTCATGGGCGGCTCCCCCCGCTGCCGTAACTCCTGGCGGTTCCAATACGGACGTTCAGTTCAATAACTCGGGTGCATTCGGCGGAAGCTCTAACCTTACGTGGAACGGATCGCAGCTCTACGATGGCGGAAACCTTGAGCTCCCGGCCTCTACGGCAACAACGGGGATTTATTACAGCGGTTCCAATACTTTCCTCCATAACTTTGCAGCGAGCGGGACCACGGGCGAGAATACTTTCTTAGGTGTCGGCGCGGGAAACCTGTCTCTGACTGGTTCTTCGTCTGGAACGCAGGGTTCCCTAAATTCCTGCTTTGGCTACGAGTCATGCGCGAACCTAACGACGGGTGCGCAGAACGTAGTGGTGGGCGCTCAAGACGCCATTACGAGCGGTACTCAGAACGTAATCATCGGGGAGGGTGCAGGTTCTAGCCTAAACGTTGGTGGGGCAAACGTAGCCATCGGATACAATGCATTCAGATACACCATTGGTGCCAGCTACATTACGGCAATCGGAAACCTTTCCGGTGGTGGCGATACGCTTGGGGCGCAAAGTACCTTTGTCGGCTTTGAATCCGGATATGGAGCACGGGGAAGCAACAATACCGGCTTCGGGGTTCAGGCCCTTCTCTTTGCAACAGGAGGAAACAATACCGGAGTAGGATACGAGACGGGTTCCAATCTATCTTCGGGAACCCACAATATCCTGATCGGTGACAACCCGAGCGCGGCGGGTGGGATTACTACTGGTTCCTACAATATCGTAATCGGGACGGATCTAACGATCCCGACGAATACTAGTTCCAATCAGCTAGACATTGGGAACCTGATTTTCGGAACGGGACTTACTTCTGGCAGTACTCTATCGACCGGCAGCGTAGGAATTGGGGTTTCGTCTCCTTCTTATAACCTGGACGTTGCGGGAACCATCCACGCATCTTCTGGATTGTATGGGCAAACGCTTCAGCTAAACGGATCTAGTTCGGGCCATACCACTCTAAGCCCCGGATCTACTCCTACGGCCCATACCGTAACGCTTCCTTCTAACGTGTGCTCTAGCGGGCAAACCTGGACAGACAACGGCTCTGGCGTAATGAGCTGCGCCACCCCTGCGGCGGGAACCGTGACGGGCGTTTCGGTGGCATCGGCAAACGGGTTTGGCGGATCTTCATCGGGTGGTGCCACACCCGCCCTAACGCTTACCACTAGCTGCAACGGGGTTTGCAAGGGCAACGGAACGGCTATTTCCACGGCTACGGCTGGGACGGATTACGCGGCGGCCACTACGGGGACCAGTTCGCAGCTATTGGCCAACAACGGATCGGGCGGTTTCTCTAACGTAACCGTGGGGACCAACCTTACCTTTTCTGGCGGAACCCTTTCCGCAACCGGTGGCGGTTCCTTTCCCCCTACCTATACCCACTCCGTCACGTTCACCTCTACGGGCGCCTTTACATGGACGGTTCCTAGCGGCGTGACGAACGTGGGCGTGGTTATCGTGGGCGCGGGGGGCGGGGGCGGGGGTTCTCAAAGCAATAACTCGCAACCTGGGGGCGGTGGTGCGGGTGGTAGCGTAATCGAGGCGCAGGGCGTGGCCGTATCGGCTAGCGCGGTAATCAGCGGCTATATCGGCTCTGGTGGCGCTGGAGGTACTGGTTCGGGCTCTGCCGGTAACAACGGAACCAACGGCGGCGATTCGATTTGGGGCATGTTTGTGGCCAAAGGTGGAACCGGGGGCGGGGGCGCTCAAAACACTACCTCTACCGCTCATGGTAACGCCGGGGGCGCTGGATTCTCCGCTAGCAGCCAATGCTTTGACTATACCCAACAAACTTATTCCTCCCTTGGCGCATCCAACGGCTATTCCTGTGGCGGTGCCTATGCCGGTTCGGGAAGTACGGCCTCGGCGGGTGGTGGCGGCGGCGCGGGTTCCGTAGGCGGAACGGCTACAAGTTCTGTGACGGGCGCTGGTGGCCCTGGATGGACCTCCGTTCTTACTGGTTCCTGCTACGGAGGCGGCGGTTCGGGTGGTGGTCATACTGGCCTAACCTCGGGCGCTACTACTTGCGGCGGTGGCGCGGGTTCCGTGGCCTCGGGTTCGCCTGCGGGTAACGGCGCGAACGGTACTGCCAATACGGGTGGCGGTGGTGGTGGTGCCGCCGGCAACGGTTCAAACGTAACGGGCGGAACGGGCGGAAGCGGTTTTGTCGCAATTTACTACTAGGGGGTATCTATGAAGTTTTCTGATCTTCAAGCAATGGTGGCCGAACTCGTAGCCTTGGGCGTGCCTGGTTCTACTCTTATCCAGTATCAGTGCTCTGTAGCTAATCCTGCTGGCGCTGTGTGCGGAATCAATCCTACGGGGTTCGTGCTCCAGGGAATGGACGCTACCTATGCGCTTTCCGGCAATCCCCCGGCTTGGGCGGCAGTCAATGTATCCCAGCAGCCTGCGGTGATTTTGGGCCAGCAATAA
>JGI26470J50227_1000105_pt1 | contig 39163 bp, 51 predicted proteins | sample FreactTroBogLake_FD_50227 | JGI IMG/M metagenome (IMG submission 50227)
TCCACTGCGGGCACGATTTACAATTACATTGCCTACAGCGATTTTACCTGCTCGCGGCTCCGAGCCTGATTCATAGTAGATAGCTTCTGCTAAACACTTATGATCTTGAGTAGTTGCATTTACTACTATTTTTCCTTCTGCAGTTGCACAACTTGCCAAAGCAATAGTTGCTGTAACTGCCATCGTTGTTATAATATTCAATACACTCTCCGTTTTAACTAGGGTTGCCACGCCCTAGCGATCTCCTCAAATTAGTTTATACTATACTACTTATCTTGATTCTATTTGTCAAATACTAAATAAAATGTCGATCACGATGTTACGAGCATCTATCGACTCTATCGCTAGAAGGAGCAACAGCATGAATAATATTTATTCTTCTGAATACACAGGATATGTTTATATCTGGTATGATACTAAATCAAAATTTTTTTATATAGGCGGGCATTATGGAAAAGTAGATGATGCTTATATCTGTTCGAATAAACCTATGAAAAGAGCATACAATATAAGACCAACTACATTTCGTTTTAAAGTACTAGAATATACTATTGGTACTACTAAAGACTTAAGAATATTAGAACAGAAATGGTTAGATAAGATAAAAGATTCAGAATTAATGATATCCGAAAATGTTCAAAAGGGTTCTTGTCGCTATTATAATGTAAAGAAAACATCATCGGGCGGTAACGGGGCAGCGAACAAGGGGAAATCGCATTCAGCATGGAATAAAGGATATGACAAAGAAGAAATGAGATTGCGTAAACAAGGGTTATTATGTTTCATAGTAGACAAACCAAAGATACAAACACTAAAGAAATCAAAAATAAGAAAAACGCCAATGCGAAACAAAGGATTAAAAGTATCGAAACAACTGCGTTCATTTATATGCAAAGCGTGTAAATGCGAATTCACATCTATCAATGATCGTAAAACTTGCTCATTATCGTGTGCTGGCAAGATTGCATGGAACAACGGTACTGCTGTGCCAGGATTTAAGAAAAATCAAACAGCATGGAACAAAGGTTTACCAAACTCAGCATCAGCAGAAAACGGCAGAAAGAGTGCTGCTAAACTATCAGCTAAAGTAAAAGGTAGGAAACTTGCCAGAAGAGAGGATGGTAGTAGATACTGGACTTATCCAAATGAGAGTGGGGAGATTGGATAATACGGTTCTCCCCGGACCGCAGACTTTAAACCTTAAGCGGCAATTTTCATTGCTTCAAAAGGAGTGTTGTCATTTGCTGCTTTCGCTGCATTTATAGAGTTTGGACAGATCTATCAATTTGATAGCGGTCGTTCCTTCCCGACTATCTACTTCAATCTTTACAGCACCAATCGAAACCTATTTCGCCCCCATCATAAGCACTACTCGACTTACATTCCCCTGCATACGGCATTTCTGGTGCAGCTAATGCGTTAGTGCTTATGGTGGAGGCGGGGAGATTCGCACTCCCGTCTTGCCGCCATATTCCATTGCTATCAACAACAGTATGTTATTTATAACAGGTTAAACATAGAATGTCAAATTATTTAGGTATTGAAGCAGGACCTGAACCGCCAAATCCTTTATTACCAAATACTGTTTGATCATTACGATCCATTGCAGTATCAAACATGCTTCTGCTACCTTGTCCTGGCGCAAAATTATTGACATTAAATCCAGGAATTGCGCCGATTGCCCCTTGGGCAAATATCTGTTGTATTATATCAAGTAAATTAGCTGCTATTCCGCCAGTTACTGTGTTTGTTAACCCGGTAATATTAGATCCATTTACTTGTGCTAATAACTCTAATACTCCATATACCATTTGATCGGTATTGAAAGGATTATTATATTTTGTCGTAACAATGCCGCCGTACAATGCCCTGTTTACTAACTGCAACATTGTGGTCACAAATATATCATTGTTAGTTAATAACAGACCATTTGGTTTAATCTCACCAAACTTAATAGGATTTCCTTTATTGTCTTTAATTAACAAATCTGGAAAATTTACTACGATATTATTAGTAACAACATTCTTTACTATACTTTGGCCAATATTTTCCAAAGTTGTTGGATTTGTATTCATCCATAAGCTGTCAGTGTAGATCTCATCCTTTTGATTGTTTAACAATGGAATTTCTGAATAGCCCATGGCCATTAGGGTTTGATCTCTGTTAACAATATAAGTGTCAGTTGGGGTACGAGGATATACGATTGTCTTTTGAAACTGTGGAGTAGAAGGTAAATTACCAGTATATAAAGCTTGATAGAAATTCTCAGGCTCTCTATAATATTGGCTTTGAGGTAACTTATATTTTTCTACATTAATACCTAAGTTCGCTAATGCCTGTGCATTTCTAGCTTGACGCATAGTATATTTGATTGCATCACCGTAAACGTCATTAGTACATACTCGTTCGACGTAATCAGCAGGCTGTCCATATCCTGTTTGTGTGCCTAGATAATCTAATGATTGTGCAAAGGCCATTCCAGTCATTGGAGTAGATGGTGGTAAATTGAAAATATCAATTTGATGCATTAACAAGTTATTGTTTTCTCTTACTAGCTGAGCACAACTTGCACTCCAAGCTAAATTAAGCTTATTAATCATATCTAACAAAATAGGATCTGTCGTATTCAACAACTTCTGCTGTTCTGCTTCGATCAATGGAATAAATGCCAACACAGCATCATCTAACGTATAGAAAATTTGACTTCCACTTGGGAATGGCACAGTGATACTTGGACTATCTCCCGGCACCGGTGGGCTTACTGTGCTATCAGCTACTGTTCCTAGATCAGTATACTGTCCACTAGCTAAGTTGTTTAACAAAGTAATTAGAGTCACTAATGTTGATGCTGCTGAATGATTTTGGATATACTTAATAGAAGCAGCAATAACTGGGGCAGTATCTGCATGAACATATCCTGCAGGGGTACCAATCATGTCAGCCATAGTTTGTTCGCCTAAGCTGCCGCCGCCATACCCATACGTCTGTAGTAGGCTAGCTCCTATTGCAGCAGGTAAAGGTTGGGCCAACTGACTTATATTATTAAGATCTGTTGCTGTTTCAACTTGGCTAAATGCAACGCCAATATCATAAACCGTAGCTGCTTGGCTAACACCCATGACTGCTAGATGAACGCCCATTTCTCTAAAGTTATTAACAGGCATACCTTTATAGCTAGTAGGCATCATTTTCTGTAATAAACATATCTCGCCTAGATTAGCAATTTGTGTTGTCATATTAAATGCAGTTTGTACAACACTAATAGCAGCAGGATCTGTAATTGCAGTTAACATAGCCAATGAAACTCTATCATAAATTGGATTATCAATGCCTGCAACAGGAACCTGATTAGCTAACATAATATCAGTTAAGCCGATAATATCGCCTATTCCAAAATTTAATAATTGAGCAATAATGTTGCCGGGCTGCATAAAACGCATCATATTAGTTGCATCCCACTTGCCCATTGCAATCATGTCGGTTGATATAGCACTGACATTCTGTCCTAATGTAGTGACACTAAATGTCATCGCATCTTGCATATTACGAGTTGCTGATCCTTGCCCGCCTACGCCATTGCCAAATTGTAAAGCCATTGCTTCGCTCACTGCACCAACCATTACTCTATTGCCAGCAGCAGTACCAGCTGCTATCTGAATTAGAGTAGCATATCTACCTAAATCAATGCTGCCATTTACTGCTCGCTGGCCAGTTAAATTCAATGTTCCGTTTAATGCACCTGTTGCTACGGCACCTATGCCTACAGATAGTGATAAGTTACCAGTCATATTGTTAGAAACAGTGGCAATCATCCCACCAAGTCCGCCTGCGAGACCAAATCTTGCAGCCGCACTTAACGGATATCCAGCAGCAGTAGCTCCTAATACACCTGCAAATCCGCCTACTACAGCTTGTGCCAGTCCAGCTGGCATAACTCCACTTAATCCTGGAATTAAGTTTGCTCCTGTTGACATAAATGCATTAAATGCACTGGAACTCAATGCCTGTACTGGGTTTGCTCCAGCAGCTATCATACCTAATGATCCGCCAATTGCTTGCCCTGCAATACCACCTAAAGTACTTCCTAACGTACCTGCTGCGCCACCTAATGATGCACCTAAAGCATTACCAACTGCACCGCCTAGTCCACCTAATGCGCCAGATAATGCTCCTTGAATTCCGCCACCACTGAGTACACCTTGAACAGCACCCATAACAGCAGCTTGTCCCAAACCGCCCAATGCTTGTCCAATACCTGTACCTGCTAGTAGTCCAGACAAGCCCATTGCGCCGCCTAAACAACCTGCTGCTGGGATTGATGTCCCAGCAGCTGCCGCTCCTGCGCCTCCTAAGCCGCCACCGCCCCCACCTGTACTTGGATTTGAACTTGTATCCCCGTTAGAACCCGAAGGGGGAGAAGTAAATGAATCTTGAGTTACTTTGCCCAAATTTCCATTTGCATCAAGCTGAGAAACTTCATCTGCGGTATACGGTTGATTAGTATTTGGATTTGTTGTAGCTGTACCGTCTGGATTATATACCGGTTGCCCATTTACAATAGGATTAGCAGATACAGTGCCATCGGGTAATGTTACATCTTTACCATATGCATAATAGTTACCTGTACCTGGGTCAACTTCTACATAACTACCATCTGGTTTGGTATAGACTGTATTACCATCAGACGCTACTTCTGATTTAGTATATCCTTGTGATGCAAGAACAGGCGGAATTGCCAACCCGCCGGAGCCGCCTTGTACTGCGCCAGTTGATGAATACTGTTCAGCAGCAGATCTTCTTAAATCATATCCAGAATCAGTACCTTCAACTTTTTTAGCAAATACGTCGGACGCTGCCGTTGGAGAAATCGACGAATTTGGATCATTAATATAATTGTTATATGTACTAGTAGCAGTGCCATCTTCTTTACTAGCTATGAACCCAGCTTGTGTTGCCAATGACGGAGTGCCGTTTCCTCCGTTTGAGGGAAGATAACTAGTATCGCCAACTTTATTTGAATACGCTATCAGTGCATCATATCTAGAACTATTCCATTGCATTAATCCATAAGATCCATATGGATCAACCCCTATAGATTCTGCGGTTTGACTTGCATGTGTTGTATCACCATTAAGAATTGCAGTAGGATCAAAATAAGATTCGCCTTTAACATTGCCTATTGCCCCTGCAACCTGTGTTGGATTCATTCCTGTTGACTGGAATGCTTGGGCAATAACAGGCACATTTTGCGGAGATGGAGTTGATCTAGACACAGGTTAATTTCCTAAATTTTTTTAATGTTATCATACCGAATTACCTTTATTATCTACAATAGGTTTAAGGAGATTTTGTGGAGATACAGGTAATTGAGGATTAAAAGTTGGGTTAGATTGTATATAAGCCGTACTATAAGATACATTTGCAAATGTTCTATTTGCAGGATTTTCATCAGTCAATACAACATTTAATACACCTGGAATAGCAGCAGGTACTCCGGTAAGTCTAACTTTTTTTCTGTCAGTTGGACTAAATTGGGCACTGGCCCTTGCAGCAAGATCTGCTCGTTGAGCATCTGACAGAGTATCAGTTGATTGTGTTAGTTGATAATAGATATTTGCATCTTCTCTTTTATCAGTGATTCTCGACGGCGGCGCTAACCCGCCTGCTACAGATATAGTATCTGCTACAGTTGGATATAGATTAGATATTAATGATTGATTAACAATATAAACTACATTTGCACCAGGACCTTGATACATAAAATATGGAGGGGGTGTTACACTTGTACTAGAAATAAGTGTAAATCCAGGTGGCGGACTACTAACTAATAATCCAGGCGGCGGAGCTATTGCAGCAGACCCGTATACTGAACTACTTTTAATATTTTGAGTTAATGTAGACAGATATTGACTGTCGGCTATGTTGTTAGCACTAGCTAGTTTTTTGATGTAGCTATTGATAGGAATAGATTCGATGGCTCTTTTTACACTACTTCCAACAATTCCATTTTCGAAATCAAAATCACTTACTTTACCGGTTGTATATGTTCCTGTAGAATTTACTAAACTATCGATCGGTGTTAGATTAGCACGGATAACTCGTTTTCTTCTGCTGCCTGATGTATGTACAGTAGCAGGAAAATTTACTAATATACCTGTAACTGGATCTTGAACTGGAGGATGATAACTTTTTACCTGAGTTACTCCAGGAATTAATCCACTACGACTCCAATTTATCAAACTGGTGTGAATACTATTGTTTATAGGTACTGTATTTTGAGAATTAATTGTTACTGGATTATAGAAAGTATATGATGTGCTGTTTATATTTGCATTACTAACTGTGGTAAATTGTGCTAGAGTATTACTCTGCACATATCTAACTACACCTAATAAAGATTGAAATTTACCATCTATAGCATATGTATTTCCAAATATTTGATATCCTGCATCCAACTGTTTAGTGAATATAGTATTAGAACCTATAACTGCTGAATTAGTAGTGTAGACAGTTATAGTGCCATTTCCTTTATTTGGATTATCAGTAAATCTAAATGTATTTGGATCAAAATTAATTACTGACTGTGTATATGATTGAAACTTAAAATTAGTTGGATTTACATTTGAGGTAATACCCGCAGCAGCAGGACGAATAAGGATAGCTGAGGTATCACTAATAATACTAGAAATTTTTCCAATATATGTATTAGCAGAATCTCTAATAACATAAGTGTTGCCCAGTTGAGTAGTAAATGAAGTTCCATATCCTACAACCGTTGTAGTACCATTGACAATGTTTACATTGCCTGTACCACTTGTTAACGATCCATAATAAGCAGTTACAGGCTGTGCTTGAATATTGCCTGTATAACTATTATACGCATTTGCTATCGTAGTTACAGCCATTTAGATACCACCAACTAATACAGTTACATTTGGCGGATATACCGCTAACGGATGTAAACAAGCTAATAATGATCCTGCGTGAGCTACTGGTTGCATACCCAAAGTTCTAACTGTCTCAGTGCATAATGTTGCTATTGGATTAGGTGGATGAGGGTGTCCAGGTGCTGGATGCGGAGTACAGATACTAAGACCTCTACATGCAATTGGCCGTCTAGACAATCCAACTAATACAGTTGGTACACCGGTAGTAATAACACCAACAGTTCCAAATAATGGATTCATAACTGACGCAACTGGAAACATTTATATTCCTTAAACTAAACCACTTGTAGAAAGAGTAAGCCCAGTAGTCTTTTCCATATACTGACTGGCCATATCCTTATCGCATTTGGCATGGAATGCCACTGCATGTTTATTTAACACTACAGGATCTACATGATTTGAAGCAATGGGAACAGGCATCATACCAAGCCCACCATTGGGAGTATTGATTAACGCCATTGGCTTAATGAGAATGAACTCTGACTCACGATCTTCTGATATACGTGCGAGTAGTTCCTCGCCGCTTGTTAGTTTAAAGTCTACTACGTCACCTACATTATAATTGAAATTTGTCTTTGCCATTAGCATATTGTTGAATCCGTTTTGTTAGGTCTGCTGGGGAAAGTGCATTTAGGCCATCATAGCCGCCTTCCACTAATACTCTTGTACCGAGATAAATTTGAGGGACAGTCTTATGTCCCTTGCTTTTAATGAACTCCAATGCCTTAGCATCTTCAGTTACATCAACTTTGGTAAATGCAATGTTGTTTCGCTTTAGATAATCTGCTGCTCTATCGCAGTAGGGGCAGGCAGGTTTGCTGTAAAGTGTAATCATTTGCTGTTCCTAATATAGTTATTATAGTTTAATCTAGGCTAGATATTTTCCAACCTTTTGATTTTCCAAATTTAGGAATTCTATTATTTCTATGTGCGGCAGACATTGTCGCAAAACTAATACCTAATTTTTCACAAAATCCTTTAAGGTTTCCAATTTGTTCAAATACTTCGCCATATGGAGATGTGATTTTCCAATGCTTACTTTCGGGATGCTCTGCACCCGACACTGATTTCCTATTATTTTTTATTTTCTCTATGGTTTCAGATGATTGCTTTCGGCCATACATGCCATTGTTTTTACCACTACTTGCTTTTCTTATTTTTTCCTTAGTTTCGTTTGTGTGTTGTTTTGGACCATATCCGCCTCTAGCTTTTTGTATATCTGCTCTTTTCTTTCTTTCAATTTTAGCTTGCTCAACTCCGTAAATCTCATCATATGTTTTACCCTTATGATTTGGAGGAGTAGCATCTAAACAAATATTAGTTAGAATGCCATAATTCTCATATCCTTTTCGACCATATCTTAAAATTAGATCTGATTCCATTTTATAAGCAAATGCTTCATCTATTATATCTTCAGCAAGATATTCTATCCTTGGTTCTAATCCAGCAGATCTAATAGCAGCAATCTTATTTTCTTTATGTTGATTTCTAGTTTCTGGTACTTCCCAAAGATGTGTTTTTGCTCTTCTCCCTGTACCTTTTCCAATATAAAAAGGCATTTCATTTCTAGGATCAATTAAAGCATAAACATAATACATATTCTCAGTCTCCTGATTATATTTAGTAAAAGACTGAGAATATATATTATTTGTTTTATATATTTGTTCATTATTTTTTAAACTGGCAAATACATTTAATTTTCTTTTGTCGGAAAAAGGAGTTATATCAATTAAATTTCCGCTATCGTCTTTCCAAACACTATGTAATATAGCTTGATACCCCCAAGCACTTTCAACGAAATAATATCCTAGTATTTTCTCACCATTATGACTTAGAATATAATTTTTTACATTTGTATGACAGATATTTTCGTCGCAACTAGCATCAGGTGTGACTGGAATATTGCCAATCCAGTCACACCCAATTTCTTTAGCAAATTCGGCTACATCCTTTAATGTTGGAATAAACCAAATCAAAGTTTAAATCCAACAAAAGAATTTTGATCAACATCTTGTTTTGTACCGCCACTAATNTAACTGGACAATTGAACTTGCTGTGGTGCCACTTGAACATCTCCGCCAGCAATCCACTTCTGGGTCCATGGCAATGGATTACTTGCTGTTTTATAAGGGCATACTAGCCCAACTGCTGTCATACGCTTATGAGCAATCCATTCAATATATTCACATAGTAGTTGATAGTTAATACCAATCATGCTGCCATCTCTGAATAGATATTCTGCCCATTTCTTTTCTTGTTCAACTGCATCAACAAATAATTTGATACAGTCATCTTTAGTCTCTTCTGCAATCTTAACAAAGTCAGGATCATCTTTTGGCAGTAACTTCAACAATGATTGTGTACCTGCTAGATGCACATTCTCATCACGAGCAATAAACTTAATGATCTTGGCGTTGCCTTCCATCTTCTTGACTTCAGCAAATGCCCAACTGCAAGCAAAGCTAACATAGAATCGAATACCCTCAAGAACATTAACTGACATCAATGCCATCCACAATGCTTTCTTATGTTCATAGGAATTTACATTTTGATTACTAGCAAGTAAGTTGTTCAGTAGAATCAATTCATCATAATACTTGCTAATATCACCAGCACAATCTACAATTTCAGCAATATCTATCAACTCGTCAAAAATCTTAGAAGGGTTTGGGTAAACATTTTGAATGATATGGGTGTATGAGTAAGAATGAATAGTTTCACTAAATGTCCAAGTTTGAATCCACGTTTCCAACTCTGGCAAACTACAAATAGGTCCAAAAGCAGCAGTAGGAGCACGACCTTGAACACTATCTAACAAGATTTGTCTCTTTAAATTACTTGTGAAGATATGCTTCTCGTGATCAGTTAGATCTTTGAAATCCTTTGCATCCCGCAATATATCAATTTCTTCAGGCTGCCAAAAAAACCCACGCTGTTTCTTTGTCAACTTATCAAATTGACGATATTTCATAATATCATAACGCTGAATAGTTACGGGTGCATCAAAGAAGGCTCGCACCTTAGTATGATCCTGACGATTCTTCGTATCAAATACACTCATTCAAATTCTCCTGTGTTTTAATTATACAATTTTATTAAAGAATAATCAAATTGTACATGAATCGCAGTCAGACTGACTGGGCAATTCTTCTGGCAAGTCTTCCATAAACTTAGCAACATTGATCTCACCTTGCCCATCAAAAGTGTTGAAATAATATAAATTTTTTCCGCCTAACTTATAGTGCAATAGTAACAACTTAAGCATGTCACTCATCGGTAACTTCTCATCAGGATAGAATTGAGGATTATATGAAGTATTGACTGAGATAGCTTGATCAATATACTTCTGCAATACAGCACAAATCTTAATATAACCTTCTGGGTTTGGTTGATCCCACAGCAATTCATACTTGTTCTTAAGTTTCTTAAATTCAGGTACAACCTGCTTTAGAACACCATGCTTGCTCTGCTTGATTGAAATGTAACTGCGTGGTGGTTCAATACCGTTAGTAGCATTAGCAATCTGTGCTGATGTTTCTGCGGGCATCAGTGCCATTAGTGTGCTATTACGAATACCATACTGCTTGGCCATTTCACGAAGTCCATTCCAATCCATACGCTCGCTGTATGATACAACTTCATCAATATCCTGCTTGCGAGTATCAATTGGCATAATACCCTGTGCATACTTTGTTTCGTGCGACTTAGGACATGCACCTTTTTCCATTGCGAGGTCAACTGATGCCTTAATGAGATAATAACTCATTGCTTCCATATATTCGTCAAGCTTATTGAGGCTGCTGTCGTCGCTGTACTTAAAGTCATTCTTAGCAAGCCAATAAGCAAGATTGATAATACCAATACCAAGCGGACGACGATTCATTGTGCTAATCTTAGCAGCTGGAACTGGGTAATCTTGATAATCTAACAGCTCATCTAATGCACGAACAGCAAGCTTGCAAGGACGTTCGAAATCTTTAGGTTCCTTAATATTACCCCAGTTNATNGCACTCAAAGTACACAGACTAATNTCACCNTCTTCATCAAAAATNTGAGTNAGNGGCTTAGTAGGCAATGTAATTTCGCAACAAAGATTACTTTGCTTAATTGGAGCAATATCTTCCAAGAATGCACTATGACTATTTGCGTTATCAACATTCATAAGATAAACACGACCTGTATCCTTACGCTCAGTCATAAATGCTGAGAACAAGTCTATTGCTGCAATTGATTTCTTTCTAATTTTTGTATTTCGCTCATACTTTTCATACAAATCTCTAAACTTATCTGTATTATTATAGAAAGCATCATAGAGGTCAGGAACATCATTAGGACTAAAAAGAGTAATATTTGATCCCGCAAGTAGTCTTTCATACATCACCTTATTAAACTGGACACCATAATCCATATGACGGACACGGGTATCTTCAGTTCCCTTGTTGTTCTTCAACACAAGTAGGTCTTCTACTTCCAAATGCCAAAGTGGGTAGTACAGTGTAGCCGCTCCGTTACGGACACCTCCTTGACTGCATGATCTAACCGCTGATTGAAACATCTTATAAAACGGAATAACACCTGTATGGCTAGTATCACCATTGCGTACTGGACTGCCTAATGCACGAATACGTCCTGCACCAATACCAATACCTGCTTTCTGGCTAACATACTTCACAATAGCCGAAGTTGTAGCATTGATAGAATCTAAACTGTCGTCTGTTTCAATAAGCACACAGCTACTGAACTGACGCTGCGGGGTGCGAAGACCAGCCATGATAGGAGTAGGGAGGCTAATGTCATGCTTGCTAATAGACTCATAATAATCCTTTACCCAATTAAGGCGTGTTGATTTCTCATACTTGGAAAATAGTACTGCGGCAACAAGAGCATACAATACCTGCGGAGTTTCCATAATCTGTCCTGTAACACGATTCTGAACTAGATACTTGCCACGAAGCTGCTCCATAGCAACATAAGTTAAGCTCATATCACGCTCGTGATCAATGAAGCTGTCAATCTTATTCCACTCTTCTTCAGTGTAATCGGTTAGTAGATCATTATCATAGAATCCAGCAGTGACATTCTTCTGAATTAGTTGGAATAGAGGCCATGGCTTATAATCATTATATACTTCCTTACGAAGGTGATAATTGACCAAACGACCAGCAACATACTGATATGCAGGAACATCCTCACTGATAAGATCGGCAGCAGCCTTAATCATAGTTTCTTGAATATCACTAGTTTTGATATTATCATAAAATTGAATTTGACTACGAATTTCAACTTCACTTACACTAACATTTTTTAGACCTTCAGTGGCCCAGTATACAACTTTGTGAAGCTTTTCAACATCAAGTGATTCTTTGCTTCCGTCTCTTTTGGTGACCATAATAATACGATTTGCGTTCATTGATATGCCTTTTCTTATCTTTTAATTGGTAAATCTTTAGCGAAAACTGTGTGCATGGGCTGTGGTAATGCTCCGAGCGATAGGATATTTACTGCCTCTCCCACACTCCAATTAAGCATATATTTCCCATCCTCCAAATTGACTAAATTAAGTATTTGATGTTTATCTACGAGCTTATAACATTCAATTTTCATCAAGTCTTTATGTTCATACTCAGAATAGTATAGTGTATAGAACATGCCTAATGCAACTGATATATCACAATATATTCCATCATTTATCAATGACCATGCATCAGGCCATTGTTCAATATGATCATATGCCAAATAAATGTTACTGAGTGGAGCTTTAGCCCACTGTTCAGTTATCATAAAAATAGAATCTGGCCAGATATTCAGATGGCTTCTAAAATCTCGCCACTGGAGAATCTTTTGTTCGGGACGTCCTGAAAACATTAGGTATATCGTTGGTCTTGTTGGATTACTGTTTCGGTAATTTTATCGTTTGGGCCTAGCTCTTCTAAACGATAATTGATAGGATTAGCACTATTCACTAACACTATCTTTCCTGAAATTATTTCTCTAAATGCCAACTTAAATTTGTCCTTTTGATGAAACTTATCTACATATATTACTACTTCTTCATCAGCAAGCCAATATGTTAATCGAGCTTTAGGGAATATTTTAAATGTTAATCTTTGGAAAAAAGTGACTCTGTTATTAGTTACAGTATCAACAGCTTCTTCGATAATTTCACTTGGTTTTTTAAATTTAAACCAAGTGAAAATATTTCCAAACCATGCAATCACTGATACGATTTTTTCTTTAAAAGTAGTCAAATCTTCCATTATTGTTCCCATTTACCATACCGTTTTAACATAACTTTCTGCTATTGCTAGAGTAAATGAACTTCCGCCACTAGTACTAGTATAAAGTAATGTTAGATTAGTGCCGTCATTTAATATACTAAAAGTAACACCAACATCGCCGGTCTGATTGCTGTCATCATCTAAACTATATGTATTAGCAGTCGAATTATAAGTTAATTGTAGTACACCGCTTCTGGTATATGTTGATCTCAAAATTACATATTGAATACTTTGATTGTAAGCATAGTCATTAATTGGGTAAACTAATCCTGTACTAGCACTTGTTTGTGCTGGTAGCAATGTATGAGTTTCTCCGCCTTGTTGACTAAAATAGCCAACTCTTAAATTATGACCACCAAACCAAGCACTGGTTGTACTATTACCAAATATCCACTGGAAGGAAAGATTCTCAGTGTATGATCTATCAAATTCATCATTGATACTTGCACAGCCTACGCTTTGTGCACCAAAACTTGCAACATAGTCATAAGCATTACCAATACCAAGATATCTGTTTGCAACATCTCTGTAGCTGTTAAATGTACTGGTTATATTAGTAGCATAATTAGCATCAATTGCTTTATTGTATATTAAATCAAAAAAGCAATTGCTTAAGGTCATGGTGTTTACTTGTCCACCATCAGGACATAGATATAATCCTTTAAACATATTAACAAAGGTAGTACTATTAAACAAAATATTTCTGCTATATTCAGTTCCAGGTTGGAATACACCATAATTGAATTTTTCAAAATAACAATCCAATAGACTGATATCAGTTGGTGGAGTCATGGTTGAACCAAGTATATATAACCCTGTATTTTCATCTCCACTATTCGTTGGAGTATCTGTCGCACCAAAGAATGAAACTCTTTCTAAAGTAACTCTGGAAGCATTTACTAACCAGAAACCATCAGCACTTGTTACTAGTCCGATATCTGAGATAATAATGTCTGAAGGTAAACTTGCACCATTAAATCCAATCTGTCCGCCAATTTGTTGTTTGCTGTCAGCTGTTGTCATAACATAGCTGACATAGATTGGATTAGCAGTTTGTTTAATGATGGTATTGTTAGAACCTTCACCACGTAATATAGCATTACTAGGGACATTTATTCCATCACTGACAATATATGTACCTGATGGAAAATATAATATCTTTCTGCTGGCATTGACTACAACACGACAATATAGTTCATAAAGTGCTCTGTTAATGGCTTCAGTATCATCAGTTAGTCCATCACCTTTAGCACCAAAATCTTTAATGCTGACCAAATCATCTAGCTTCTTTTGAATAGTTCTAACAGTTTGATTATTGCCAAATGTATAACTAATGCCAGTCCAAGACACCGAATCTGCACTGTTTAAAATAAGCCCTTTATTACCTACAGCAGTATATTGCCCATTTGCATATAGAACGCTATAAATGTCTGCAATAGTTAAGTTAGCTAAAGTAAAAGTTCTTTGAGTTTGACTAACGAAATTAGTACCGTCTGAACTAGTTAAAATACTGTCAAATTGCCCTACTAATAGATAGATGCCGGCGCCATATACACTAGAATTCAAAGTTGGCCCATTTGAACCTGAGGTGTTGTTCTGTAATATTGCAAGTGATTCGTAGTTTAACGAGTCTGAATTTGTAGCATCGAACCCAAATAATATACTATACCCAACGCTACCTAGTATCCAAAAGTTGCTTAAACTAAATTGAATATTGAATAAATGATTAGTAGAAGGAACTGATACTTGTGTCCATGTATCAGAACTGCCACTTGCACTATAAATGACAGTGGCATTATTGCCTACAGCAAAGAAATTACTATAAGTGATGGCATTAATAGTCCAAGTTATGAAATTTACATGATGCAGATCATCTGTTACAGTAAAAGTTCCACTTGGAGTAACACTATTCCAAGTTACACCGATTGAACCGCCACTGGCAATGCTGATTAAAACGGTTCCTACATGCCCAACTATAATTGCGGTATTTCCACTAACTACAATACTGTTAAGTCTGGTGCTTACACCGCTAACTCTAGCAGTCCAAGTTGTTGAATTTGCACTAGTTAATATGGTTCCACTTGCTCCAACTGCAATATAAGTTAATGTAGGAGCCCATAGTCCTATGCCATATAAGTTAACTGTTACACCACTAGTTTTAGTAGTCCAAGTGATTGCATCACTACTTGTAAGTATTGTGCCAACATCACCAACTGTAATATATCTATCGTTTACTGAATCATATATAATTCTATTTAAATTATTACTAGTTCCACTAGTTTGTACATTCCAACTAGTTCCTGATGTACTAGTTAATATAGTACCAGTTTGTCCTACTGCAACGAATTGACCATCATGAGCAGAATAGATAACATCATATAAATTTAATAATGTTGGGCTTGTTACTGCAACTGGAGTTGTAGAATCAGATGTGGTGTAATATATAACACCACCATCACCGACCATAATGGTTAGTGAACCATTATTAGCAGATGCTCTAAATGTATCAGTGAAACCATAATACCATGTGATTGCATCTGTACTAGTTAATACAGTACTAAATTCACCGGTAGCAATCCATCTATCATTATCAAAATTTATACTTCTTAGATTATAGCTAGTTGGGCTATTTTGTAATGTCCAGCTGGATCCATTTGTACTTTTAATAATATTACCATCATTGCCTACTGCAACAATGATATTATTATAATATGCTACAGAATTTAAAATATATCCAGTGTTTGCTAAAGTTGTCCATGTAACCCCATTGGTACTAGATATAATAGTACCTGTATTGCTGACTGCAATAAAGTTAGCAAATGTGCCGCCTGCATATGCAACAGAAGTTAATGTTAAAAATATATTACTTGTTGGTGTATTCCAAACTGCGCCATCTGCACTATAAATGATTGTTCCGCTTGCACCAACAGCAACAAATAAGCCATTGCCATAAGCGATACTATTTAAGGTATTACTAGTTCCGCCATATACAGGTGTCCAGGTTACTTTATCAATGCTAGTAACAATAGCACCATTGGCACCAACAGCAACAAATAAGCCATTGCCATATGCAATGGCATTAAATCTTCCGTTTCTACCACCAGTTGCAGGAGTATATCCAGCAGCTTCGTTTTTGAATGTATATGTTTCAGCAAGTGCTAATACATCGCTGTGTTCTGTTAGAATTTCTGTAACACCAGTACGAGGTGCACCTTCAGTGGTCGACCCATTACCTATATAAAGTTTTTGAGTATCTAAACTCCAGCCTAATTCAGCTGAAGCTAAACTAGGCAAATCTTGTTGTAAACCTCTGCGATGTTGAATTCGGCTGATTGAAACAATGGCCATTTATTAATCTCACTTTTATATATTTAGTGAAATTAGTTAGAGGAGTAGTAATCCCAAACTCTAGCAAACCACTTATCATTGTATTCAGTGAGATTAATTATCCAATGTTGTGCTTCTACATCCTTGCTGCACATCAAAATAACGCCTTGCTTAATATCAGTGCCATGCACAGCATTATGCGCCTGAGCATACGCAGAAGCTTGGAGGAAATAGTCCTCAATCCATTCTGTTTTTTTGGGTTTATTGGTTTGCTTAAAGTCAATAATACTAGGTATGCCATTATATACACCGACGAGATCAGTTGTACCAGCATATAATTCAGGGTAGAATAAACCAACTTCGCTTCCCCACCATTCATTTAGATTGGGTTCTAAATATTCTTCGATAATCTTGGTTGCCATCAACGCACTTTGTTGATGCACAATATTACTTTTCTTTTCAATCTCACCAAATGCAAGCCAATGTTCTAAATGACTATGCATACTAGTGCCGCGATTTGCAGCTTCGCTTGTGATAGCAGCAGCTTCTTTATGCCCTACTCGATTTCGCCATTCTTGTAACGCCTGCTTCTTTTCTTCTGGCTTTGTCTTATCTAGAATGGTTGTTACACTAGCTACAGCATTTCCATCAGGGGTTTGATATTTTCTACCTTCTGATGTTTGTTTGCGGTTGATTGGCTTATAATCGTACTTCTGATTAAATCTTACCAGTTGATTACCCAATAAAAACTAGCCCCATCATCACTTCTACGATTTATAATATAGCCTAATTTGTTGTAATAGTCAATAACTTTATTCATTTGTGAAGTTTGAGCAGTTGATGTAGCATTGCCTTGCCATACTGAATAAAATACATTTCCAACAGCAGCAGTCATTGGAGTACCAATTACGTAACTTCCATTAACATTGGTATTAGTCACCATTGTTACTGCAACTGTAGAATTTCCTACCATTGTTGTATTCAGGATATTGAGATTGATTAGAAAAATTTCAGTTTCTGTTACTACTGAATTAATGGTTTGTGTTGTTACGTCAGCTGCTGATAACATTGTTATTTCATCCGTTTTTATTATTTAACTCTTCTTGTTCACGCTTACGTTTCACTTCAGCCCAATATTCGTCATCGTATTTTTTGTAGATTGGCGCCCACTTTTCACGCATCGCATCAACATATTGATTGCTGCTGGACACACCCATCTGCTTAAAGATCTTTAATAATTTAACCAATCCAGGATCAGCTTTGGCTTTAACATTATGAATGTCAGCACTCAATCCACTATAAGCATCTCTTGTACTATATATGACCTTGTCAATTACATTCCTAGCTTCTTTGCTTAACTTGGGCTTTTCCTTAGCAAAGTATATCTCACGCCAGCCTTTAAGATAATCTCTAGGCATACTAGCAGGCCATCCTGTGCCTATTTTCTGTATCTCAGGATTAGCTAGACTAGCTATAAACTCTTTTGTTATGGGAATAGCTTTGCGTGTATCTTGTAGTACGAATGCAGAATCATCTTCATAAACATAGTGCGGAATGCCCATCTGTTTTGCTTTGGTCAATACTATACGCATATATTGATTGCGTCTTGCGTCAGAGTCAGGCTTGTATAATATGTGTACTGCTTTGATTAATTCTTTTGGATCTTTTGGAAGTGGTATGTATGGTTCATCGCTGAACACACGATCTTCCATTTCTTTATAACGACCCTTAAGGCCTACTTCGCTTGATTTTAATTGTTGGCCACCCCAATAATCAACTGGGCCGCCTTTATAGTTGTAGTTAAACCAATCACCATTTAGGACAAATACAACACCATCTTTATAGAAATTGTGTAATGTGTAATCGCCAACTTTGCTGCGTGTTGTACTTAGATAATATTGTTTATTTCCACGTTGTAGCTTACGTTCTGTATCCGTACCAGGACTTGCTGTAAGTCTAAAACGTGCATCATTTAATATTTGAGCAGCATTATACAATCGTGTTGCATGATAAACGATAGACGAAACTGATTCAAATAATTCATTAACTAGCATTTAGTATTTATTGTACTGGCTGATTAATGTTTTGAGCAGCTTTTTGTGCCATTTGATCAACAGTTGCAGCAGCATCGACTTCTTGGTCACCTTGCATATCATCAATTGGCTTACCAATAGTAATTTCATTTTGATTAAAATTACTAACAATTTCTTTGATACGAGGTTCCGAATCATATAATTGCTTAAAGGCACCATAACTAAAATGATTGCCTGTATTATTCATTAAGTTAACAACTGCTGACATAGGAACAGTTGCTGACATAGAACCCGAATCACCTTGACCTAAAGTAGCTTCGAGATGTTGGAGAATTGTAAGCAACGTGCCTACTTGACCCCGCAAAAAGTCAGGTGCAATCTCCAACAACTTCATGTTAAGCTCTCTTACCGCGACCTAATTCTGCATTACCGCCTGTGGCTGCATCACTAGTATCAGTTCCAGAATCGATATCATTTGCACGAGGAATTTCAGTAGGCTCAGGCTCAACACCAGCGCCTAAATCTGCACCAATGTCAGCACCTGCACCTAGATCAGCGCCGCCCATATCAGCACCAGCTGCTGGGTTCATTGGCTGTTCACCTGCTACTGTACGAGCAGCATTATCCATCTGCTCTCTTGCTGCTTTAACAGCATCCATAAGTGGAGTTAATGAAGCTTGTGCAGCAGTATTAAATGCCTGTGCTTGATCAATACCAACACGATCACGAATAGTATCCATTAAGCTTGGAAGTTCTTCGTTAATCATTTTACCAATGCGTTCTGACATCTTTTGGATTTCATCTACTAATCCACGAGCTGCAACAATTGCACTTGCTTGATCAACTTCGCCTTCATTTAGCTGATTACGACCGGAAAGAACTCCCTTAAGAACATCCATTGCTTCTTCAACAGATTCTTTCTTTGCCATCTTAGTAGCAGTTGCATACATGACTTCTTCGCCACGCTTGCCATAACGCTTGTTAAAGTCACTTTTAACACTCTTCATGCCTTTGGCATATTTCTCACGCTTCTTAACTTCGCTTGGAGTAAGTGTACGTTCAGCAAGCATAGTAGCTCTTTCATCTAACCAAGATTCAAGCACATTACTAACAAGCATAGCTTCCATAAACTGTGGGTTACGCTCTGCATGATGTGCAAGATTACTGTTCTTAATAGAACGAATCTTACTTCCCATTTTATCAAGTGTACGATGAGCATCTGATTCACTCATCTGAGCTAGATTTAAACGCCATTTATAGACGCCTTCAAGTTGTGCGTTTAACTCTTTACTTGTTAAGTTTTTGCCAAATTCTTTGACGAACATGATAGAATCCTTGTTTAATGTATTTATTGCAAGCCGACAGATTTCTCTAATTCGTTAATTTGTTCATATAGCTGTGATAGCTCAAATACAGTTCTACTATATCTATCTTCAAATAATTCTTTCTTGAATTTCTTAGATATTTTCGATTCAAACAAAATCTTATCATGTTTAAGAGTAGCTAGATGTGTGTCTAAGCCCGGGGTAATCTTCACATCATTACGCTTTTTAACAATCAATGTTGCTGTTAATACAGCAAGACGTCTGCTTTTAAAGTTTCCAATAGTAGATTCTGAAGAATTTTTAATAACCCATGCAGATTCAACCTGATTAACAGTTAGGTCATTAATTTTAAATCCATTGGTAATATTAGTAATTACTACTGAATTAGAATTTGAGTCAATTTTTTCTTTGATGAAATTCTGTATTTTTTCAAATGTTTTGTTCTGAGCCATATCTAATTATAGCGTAATAGAACTAATATGTCAATACAGTTAATTTGGTGGATTCTTAATTAAATAAATGCCGATTCCCAATAGTGCCGTAAGTAATGAGCCAATAATTCCAATGCCTAGATTTAATAATTTTATATAAGCCTTATTTTCCTTTTCAACCAACATATCTTTAATTTGTTTAACAATTGTTTCAACATTGGTGAGACGGTCTTCCATTCTCTCCATATTATCTTTCATGGCATCGTACCTCTGAGCACACAACTCGACGTGGGCTTCCAGACTTTCTTTTTCAATATCTGTTGGTATAATAGACTGTGTGCTCATAAGCCTTCTCTCTCTGCCATGCTTTATTTATTAAAGATATAATAAATGTTGCAAGAATCACTTGAGGTTAACAAGCATTTAGGAGGTTGAATAAAATTATTATAATCAACCAATGGTACTAGATTCGTGTCTGACACTAAATTTTTAATTGGATCGATTGAATCTCCATATAATTCAGGATTTTCTGTTTCAAATTCAAAAGTCCAAATATTAGCTTTACCTGTATAAATTTTCCCAAAATTATAATTTGATAAATCATCAACTATACATTCAGGAAATTTAGTTATAAAAGGTTGTGTACGCAAACTTAAAATTTGAATTAATGTATTCCAATTTCTAGTTTGACTTCTGGTTCCTCTATCGGGTATATCGAATAGAGTGTAGCAGGTATATGAAGTATTGTTAATCACTCAATACTTATATTGTAGAAATTCAGTCAAAAAGAAAGGGTGTATAAAACACCCTCTCTAATTTATATTAGGTTAAATTATGAACCTGTTGCTACAGTTGATAGCTTGAAACCGTAGTTTGTTACAAGTGTCTGACTTGCATCAACAGCAGTTGTGTTGCCATACCAACCAGCGCCATTACCGCCACCGCGGATGATAGCCTGAATGTCCGAAGCTGCTAAGCTTGAAGCACCTTCAAGCAATACGCTTAGGTTACCAGTTGTACCTGGCTCTAGCTGATAAGCTAGGATAGTTGAGTTACCAGTGATTGACTTTAGAATGCCTTCTACTGCACCGTTAACACCAGCTTCTGCCTGTAGATTAGTCTGCCCAGTAGCACCTGCGACACGAATGCCTACTGCTAGTGGAGCCTTACCAATAAAACTTGCACTTACTTGAGTTGTTGCACCTGCAAAACCCTGACCATAAATGTCACCAACGGCACCTACGTTGCCATTTACACGATAAATTGTTGCCATTTCTTTTTCTCCAAAAAATTGCGTTTCTTACGCTAATAATATTTATACTGGAGACGTAAATTAGGCACCGCCAGCTGATACTTTCACGCCACTTTTTAATAGGTCTTGAAGAAGTTTTTTCTTCTCTTCAGGACTTAAACTGTTTGCTAGTTTTAGTACAGCATCGATATCTATATTAGATGGTTTAATTTTAGAACCAGTTTTAATTGGCAACGGTTTAGCAGCAACAGGTGATTGTACAGGAGGAGCATTACTAGTTGTAGGAGCTTTTACAGGAGGTGCAGTTTTTGTTGCAGGTGCAGCGGGAGATGATCCAGCAGGTATTCTATATCTAGGCTTTGCTGCTGTAGTCTGTGGTGCTGCTGTAGTCTGTGGTGCTGCTGTAGTCTGTGGTGCTGCTGTAGTCTGTGGTGCTGCGCCCGCCTGTGTAGCACCTTTTGCTGCTCTAGCATTACGCTTTCTAATGGCATTTGGCGTTTGACTTAAAGGTTTCTTTACATTTGCTGTTGAAGCAGGTTGAGCTGCTGCTTGAGGAGTAATGCCAAGTTCTTTTGCACGACGACTAATATAATCTTTTTGTCCTGCTTTATAACCAGATTTAATATCGTCCCAAAAGCCTTCTGTAATGTCATTCATCTTCATCGCGTATTCTCCTAAGCCCTCTGATAAATTTGTTAGGATCTCTGCCTCGTATACTATTAATTAATCGTCGTTCTAAATCAGATGCATCCTCGCCTTCGTATGATTCGTTTATCATACGAATTAGATTAATAGCTGAATTGATGATATGAGTTGCTCTGCTTTCAATCACAAAATTGCGATCATGATTAGGAACAATACTACTAATCTCATCTAAGATACTACGAGTCTGTTTACGCAAAATTAATCCCCAATTTATTTATTGTAAACATTGTTCAACTTGTTGATTTGATACTAGCCAGCATTTGCTTTAATTTGCTGCTGTTAACATCCGCAGATATCTTACCAGTATCTGATTCAGCAGGTCGTAAAGTGTTTGTTGGCTTTAACTGACTCATTGTAAAACTTGGTTTCTTAGTTGTTGCTTGATCTCCGTCTGGAGCATCACGAATACGCAAACTGTCAATGTCAAACTCAAGATCAACTTTCTGACCAACACCGCTACTACTACGAGTTTTCATACACTGAATTTGATATCTGCCATGTTCACGCATTGCTCTACTTGTGAAAATACCAAATAAGTTATCTGCTGTATTGATCTTACTGATACCACCTGAGATATGACTATGATCAAATTCAATTTCTTCAACTGCACTACGATTCAACTGTGCTGCTGTTACAAGTAGAATCTTTAATTCTTTTGCAAGGTTACGAACTTCTTCTGCAACATACTTGTCCTTGACGAATAGATCACTGGGACTAACTTTAGCACTAACTGGCATCAGCAAATCCATATAATCCAGCATCACAAAGTCTACACGCTTGCCAGTTTTAATCTGTAGTTCTTTTAAATAAGCTCGAATATCATTTACATTACTTTGTGCTGGCATATACTTGATTTGAAGTTCGCCAGATTTACGCTTAATCATGTTGAGTTTCATTTCAACATTATCAATATCTTTGAAGATATCCTTCGTAGCAACATTGGTTAACATACTATCAATACGCATACCTGTTAGCTCTTCACTTAATTCCAACGTGATGTAAACGCCATTAAGCCCTTGCAACACCCAATTGACTGCAATGTTCTGCATGAACAAGCTCTTACCACTGCCAGATCCGCCAGCAAAGATATTGAGCTCACCGCGATTAAAGCCGCCGTATAACAGCTTATCCAAACTTAACCAGCCTGTAGATACTTGCCCATTGTTATCCTTAATACGCATTAATCGAGTACGAGGATCCATGAAGTAATCTGTACCCATATCCTTAGTCAGGCTGATCTGTACTGCATCTTTAATTAACTTTTCAACAGGATCATACTCGCCCTTCTCTAGTAAGTCTGCTGCTTTAAGAATTGCTCGCTCTAATTCTTTCTGCTTAGTAAATCCTTCAAACTCCTCAAGGAACCAATTGTAATGTTCTTCGTTCATCCCGGGCACTAACTGGAAATCAGTTCTGCAAACAGCATTAATCTGCTCAATTGTAGGCATTGCATTATGCTTCTCACAATGCTCTTTCACAAATTCTGCTGCTGTTCTAAGACTTCTGTCAAAGTTTTCAACATTATAGATGTTCTGAACACGCACAAAACTCTGAGAGTCTTGCAACATCATTTCAATGAATAACTTCTGAATACCAGTTTCGTATGATTTTGCCATTAGGTCTCCTTATACATTATACACTTATTCTATTAGAAATGTTATTATGTATTATGATAACCACTTTCGGCTCATAAGTTGGATTTTAAGATTACTTGTCTCAACACTATTCAATATACTTTTCATTGTAAATAATTGTCCATATCTATTTGCTGCATCAGCTGCATCTTTGATATCCTTTTCCCAATCAGGAAAGGCAACATTCCATCCATATTCCATAGCTGCTTTTACTAAAGCAGTTCCAGCTTTGTCTCGATCAGGTACAACAATAACTTCACGATTCAAACTATCAACTATCATAGCCTGCGATTCATTACATTCGTTAGTTAGAATTGCAAGACCATCAATGGCAATAGCATCCATTGCTCCTTCAACTAGTAGACAGAACTTAGCATCAGTCTGCTGACGATCATAGTTGAACACAAAGTGAGGAGGATGTTCTGTATAGTATTTGCGTTTAGTTGGTACAATGCTACGACCGCTATATCCCATTGGTTGACCTAACCAAGTAAACGGAATTAATGCACGATTGTACATGGGAGTAGATTTATCATTATGCCATTTAAAATAATCTAACTTATTACCAAATCCACGTAGATCGAGATAGTTTACAATAGTTTCTGCTTGTGTAATATCCTCATTACTGATTCCCGCAGTGATGAACCAATCTAGTAAGTTTTGCCCAGGACATACTTCTTTACATTCAAACTTTGGAAGTTCTTTAATTGCTTCTTTTTTAATATCAATGCTGGTATCAAGTTGGCTAAGAGCAAACAGACTAAGCTTGCGGATAGTATCTTCCGCCATACCTAACCAAGTCATAAGCTTACGCATCTTTAGATTGATGCGGCGACCTGGTTGCCAGTTGGCGGTAAAATGACAGTTAAAACAGTGATAGCTAGTGTTGCCATCTTGTCCTGGCAATAATCCGCCGCGACCTCTTGTATCTTGACTTTGACCATTATGATGACAGCAGGGTGCATTAAAGCTAATCCACCCACTGGATGTGCTTTTTCTTTTGGATGGCAAATGCGCCAAAAGTTCTTGCTGTATTTCAAACATGCTACATTATAGCATGTTTTTATGGACGATAAAGAATTTTATCTAATGAGCCGCTTGTTGTTGTGACTTTAAATCTAACTAACCCAATCTTGCCAATAAAAGTACTAAATTGACATCCAGTAAAATTAGTAAAAGTCTGTGTATCTATATCAAACCAATCATCTGGATATGATGTCATATTAGCACTTAAACTACCTTGTATTACGACAACACCGGTAAACCCAGTTCCATAATATTGAACAGTTTGTAATACTGCACGAGATTTAACTCTGTCTAATACATTAGATACACTACTATATGCTATTCCAGAATCACTATATCCAAATATACTATTTGTAGGATTATTATAAAATGGTCCGATGTTTGGCTGTAGACTAGGTAAGAATTGTGGATACACACTATCTAATACTCTTGCTTGCCCTTGAGCATTGTAATTGTCATCTGCATAGACAATACTCATCTCACCTTCGCCATTTACCAATTTTATACTGTAATTATATGAACCAGCATCAACATCATTCAGATCTTCTTCATCTAACACTACGATAGCAGCACCCTTATCATTTGCAATTGAGCAAAGTCTGGTGAACACTATTTCAGAATTGTTGCCATCTATTAGATTAAAAATGATAGTTGAACTTAATAAGTTCTGTAACTTTTGGTCTTGATTTTTAATCAACAATCTAATCTTATTATCGATGCCTTTGTATATCTGTAAGGGCTTTGCATACACTAGCGTATTCTCCCGATTAGGTGTTGAATCCAAAATAACAAGGTCCATAGTTTGGAGATATAAATATCCTGAGATTGATTGCACTTTAAACCCCGTCTCTTAGAAATATTTATGTCATTAAGTTTGGAACAATTGTTAGAAAATTACCCATTTCTCAGTTTTATAAAATATACGCACAGCGAATATGTTGGTGTTATACAAAATCACGACGGTGATATCGTCAGCATGTATGCGTTCAATAAATTAAAAACTGAAGAGCATAAACGAAGATTTCTGGAACAAGCAGATGTATGGTGGTGGGAAAGTAATAGATCTATCCCCATCAACATTTTCCTTAAACATTCTTGGAGCGAGTTTAGATATAGTATGGTCACGCTAAATGTCAAAGACATTAAAGAACAACAAGGTCATGTGGTCAGTTTAGCAGGATTAGCTAATAAAAGAACAAAGCGTCGTGTTGTTCAACTAGTTCGTAAACTCAGTTAATAGATTCATATGTACTGCTACTAATTGGCTATAGCTAATGGCATGAGCCTTCTTGAAGAAATATCCGTCCTCACTCTTATCCCAAACAGTCTGCCCCACTTCCCGCCAAGTTCGTCCTACTAGATGTCTCTTAGCAGGACGAATCACAGCAAGAAACATTGCCATTCTTGCAATGGTGTTTACAGGTTCTGGCATTCGTTGTAGCAGATAATAATGATTATTAATATGAATGATCTGCTCGACAAATTCTCTATGCTGTAACATATCCCACATAGGCTCTTGTGCTATTAGTACATTTAGATGTTCTTCATCTCGAACTTTACTGTATACATGTACGTTAAGCAGATCAAGTTTGATATATCCTAACTCTTCAGCTTTTTGATAATCGATGTTAGCAAGATCAGTAAATGGATCTGAAGGAATGGGATTGACATATACTCCTGTATTATGCTTTGTCCATTCTCCATTTCGATTGATAGCAGCAGGGGTGTGTTTAATTACCTTAAGAACTGCTTCTCTATCGGCGAAATCAATATCAATATCAGCTGAAAAGTTCATTGACGTTCAATATCTTCCTCTTCACACTTCTCGCCATGCTGTATCTCAATGATACGCAGCTCAAAGTTAGTGCCATTAATTAATTGATGCCATTGCCCACGCTTAATAAAGACATGTACATCTGGTTTTAGTACGATCGATTCATCATCTAAGATTAATGTACCTTTGCCCTGCTTAACAAACCAAAGCTCATTACGAAATTCGTGACGCTGATAGCTAAGACAACGATTTGGCGATACAACAATCTCTTTAAGCTTATATCCCTCTGTCTCATCCAGTACAGAATAATAGCCCCATGCTCTTTCAGTTTTCTCCATTGTGTTCTTTCCACTTGTTTAGAATCCAGCTGCTGGAGTTCATCTTATCATCGCCACCAACACTAAATGCAAATTCAACATCTTCTACAGACATTTCAGGAATATTATCCTTAGTTCTATCTCCGCCATTTGCAAAAATATAATGATGATTTGGTCCCCAATATGCTTTAGTCTTTACTATAGCATCTATTGCATTATTGTCACTATCATCGAAGTCGATTACTTGTGTAACCATCTTAAGATTCTTAATGATGGATTCTCTAGTTTTCCACGACTGAAAAGCAGCACCTTTCTTACGAGTTAGCCATTCGTCGCTATTAATACCAATAACAAGATGATCGCCTAATGCTCTTGCAGCTTTAAAGTATTCAATATGTCCTTCATGTAGAGGATCAAACCCTCCAGTAACAATAACAACTTTATTCATTTTCACTCCTCATTAAATCAAATATATTGAACGCATATTGATACTGAAATGCCCATTTACCGCCGTCGCCTTGATCAATCATATATAAAAATTTAACTTTATGCCGTTCATAAACTTTAGTTAGCCAGTAAGACTTGCCTTCAATCTTTTTAGGCCACCAAAGAAACTTAGCTTCCCATGGTGTCCAATCACTTGGAAAATCATTATAATTGTCGTATCGTGGTGCTGATCTCATATTTTTTTCATTAAATCAAATAAATTTTCTGCATATTCATATGTACGCAATGTTGTGGTTATATCTATTAAAACACCTTCTGAATAATGAAAACTTATCTTGCTACGTACATAGATAGTTTTTAGCCACATCCAACTAGTTGATGTAGTTTGATCTTGAATATCAGCAAAGGTAATTTTCTTTGGAATCCAAAGAAACTTTTTCTTCCAAGGTCCCCAACCATTATTATCAGGTCTTAGATCAGCATAAAACATCGGAGTCTTTCTTCATCAGATCAAATACATCAACTGCATATTGATATTCAAACATTTTGTTTGGAGTATTGGTTGCCCATCTCAATAATCGAAATCGTCGATACACTGTACGCAACCAATATATTCTGCCGTCTATAATCTTAGGAAATAATAAAAATTGTTTCTTCCATGGATGCCAAGGGCGAGGAATTTCAGGATAATCAGTTCCGCTGTAATCCATTACCATTATAGCCCTGCTTCTTTCAAGATAAACTTTGCCATCTCGGTATCAGCAGGATAATCTCTAAACTTTTTTTGCCATATATCACTATCAATATATGGCCACACTAATCTAATTTGCTCTAATGTTAATTCAGCCAGAGCAGCAGTACCAGTGTCGCAGCAATACAAACACCAAGCAGACATGCGACCGTTTCTAATGTCGCTGACGAGACGATTGGAGGATATGCTTTTGAAGTAATCACTAAACTGACTCCCATTTGTTTCAGCCCATTCCTGCATATGCTCGATTCCTCTTGCAAGTGCATCCTCAGAGGCTTCGGTTGTTAGCAACTGCAACAAATATATATCATATATCTTTTCACGACACCAATGATCTAGCTTAGTATTATTTTTGATAACATAATCAATAAATCTGCTGGCATTGATAGCACGAATACTATGACAATATCTGCCAAATTTAACAAATGCTGCATAGAACTGGCTCTTACAGAAGTCATCGTACGTCTTTAACTTAGCACTACCTTGTGTAAGTTCATAAAATCTAATCCAAGCTTGATATGCAAGACTAACACCAACTTCAGTTCGTTGTTGAGCACGACGTTTTGGCTCGCACTGGTGTGCAGCAAGGGTGCTTTCTTTTACAAAGCCCTTGCCGCAATATTGGCATTTACAATCGCCTTCTTTAGCGTTTGCAACTGCTTCTGCAATAAGATTGGTCATATCATTTTTCAATTTCTAAATAATCTTTAAATGTTGTTAAAGTATCTACTGCGGTTTGTTCTTTGTATTTTGCAATACTACGATCTAGTAAATCAATATATTTGTTAAGTCTGCTGCTATCTAGATAGTAAGGAGAAAGTCTTAGATTAAAAAGCCAAAGAATTTTACTATGTCCAGTATTATAAACACTATCATGTAACAATCTTAGATTATTCCAAGTAAAAGTATTAGTATCAGCAGGTATGTCTGGATAAAATTTATAATCAACTGTTCGATCTATTGGATCCAAAGTCATTTTAAGAGTTTGTTGCGGATTATCATCATACAACATTACTCTAATCATTAGTGGTCCATCTACCATAGGTGTTTGATCTCGGTGATTGGGTACATAATTTCTAGTTGACCACATTGTCCAATCGCTGAAATCAGTCATCGAAGTTGATAAGAATGGCATATATTCTATAACTTGTTCAAATATTTCAGGAGCTGTTTGCTTTACTATTTTAGTATAGCTTGCTTCGATAATTTTTTGATCATAGTCATCTTGCCCAAAATACGACAGCTCCTCATATGATTTAGTCTGACTTCTTTTTGCAAGATACCCGTATTTGTTATGAAAGCTTTTAAATTTTTCAATATCATTAATAATAATTTTTGGTATACACAAAGGCACATACAAGTATTTTCCATAAGTAAGTTCAAACTCTGACATTTGATCGTGTGCCCAAACATCTTTGCAGCTATTTGCACGATACTTTGTTAAAATTGATTTTGTCATAGTCCAACTCATATTATGTCCCTTTTTCAGTATTTAATAGTAACTGCCTTCATACTGAAGTTTGATTCCACGTATATGTATTTGGCTGCTTACTTTGTTCTTTACCAAGTTCATGTAATACACGAGCTTGAATCAGAGAATCTTGAACGGTTGTACTACCATCAGCAAATACCGGGCCCCATTCCTTCCACCACTGTAGTAAATGTATAAGCTCAGGACTTGCTATGATCCGCATTTCCTGCCCACCGTACACATCGTTTAACTGCCCATAACCAATATTATGATCTATTGTAAAAGTCTTAATTGTCATTTGTCTAACGCCTCTTTAATCTTCTTGTCTTCCCAGCCATGCTCAATTAGCAGGTCTTTATAATCTTGTTTGGTCATTTGTTTATCTAGTACCTCAGCATCCGCAATCTTCATTGTTGGATAAATCTTCAACAGCAGATTGGCAGTTTTGCTTTTACTAGCTTTTGCCTTATAAGCAAGCCATTCATGATCAAATACACCCATGTCTGGACTAACGCAAGTTAGCAGTAACCACTGTAGTTTGGGATGCTTATTAAGATCCCAAAAGTTCTTGTTTACATGTTGATTCATGCTGAGGACATAGTATTTGGCAAGATCACCGTTGCCTTTAACACTACTTCCCCAACGCAACATCAAATAATTACTGAACTTTTTCTTTTCTTCCGCAGTTAGCTCATCAAAGAACTGTCTGTTCTTTGTGTCGAACTGTCGCATTTCGTTACGGATGTTGAGTTTATCTGACATAGTGTTATATTACACTTAATCTATTTGGAAATCAACTTACTTCTAAAATAAAGACGTCCTGGTTCAAATCCTTCAGGACAAATGTCACGCATCACTGATATTTCACCATTATTAAACCATTGTTTATTTTTTACAGGAGATTTTAATCTCCCGGGTATAAAATTTTCTGGGCAAATATGACTGCGAACTGAAACTATCCCATTGTTAAACCAATTTCCTGAACTAATATTTTTTCTATTTTTGGATAATTCTGGACGTACTCTTCCTTTAAGTGAACTTGACTTTCCTTTTCGAGCCTCGGACATATGTTGTATATGTTCTAAAGATTTAGGTTTTCCTTTTGTAGCTAAAGAAATAGCAGCAGATCTTTTTTTAATTAATTCTGAAGATTGTGGCCCAAATTTTTTACCTTTATTTGGACTCACTCTACCTGCGTTTCCTTCACCCCCATCACCAAGATTGTATAAAATTCCAGTCCCATCATTTATACGCCCGTGTTGATGTATATAATTTTTTTCTAAATCAAATGCTTCTTGTTCAGTCAAATTGTCTTGTAAAATAACTATTCTCGATAGATCTTTGGGTCTGTAAATTCTTTCTTTTTTACCTCTCACATAGGCACGATTGCCTTTACCTTTACCAATATAATAAGGAGTAGCATCTTCTCGAAGATAAGCATAAACATAAAAAATATTCATGCTTATATTTAGCCTTCAAACTATCTTGTTAATGTCAATGCATTCGCTTGCACGGCTAATGTCTTTCACGAAATAAGCACATATTGGATTAGGCCCATCACTAATGGGAATACACAACAGTTGCCCATTACGAAGCTTTGGAAAATACCATTTAACATCTTGATAGACATCTACGATTTCGATTGGATAAAATTGAGCACGAAAACTTTTCAATGGATTAAATGTAAATGCTTCGAACCCGCGATCATTTAGCTTAGTAAGTGGTAGTGCTTCGAGGTCACCGATCTCAGCTTCCCCAATTAGTATTCGCCAGTTGTAAGGCATCTTGATAGTATGAGGGCCAATCTTTAGTACAAGTGCTGGATCATTGAATGATTCAAGAAACACAAGTGGAAGAAAGAAATAGTCTGGTTCTGCTGGATTGCTGTTGTCTAATACACAAAATCGTAAATCAGTTACTTCATCAGGCAGTTGTGTCATCTCGAATACGGTGTTATCTACAGTAAGAATACGCAGGTTCTTTCTCCTTTTACATAAATAAAAATACAGATCGCGATACTTGCAATATCCATCTGCTCTAACAGTTAATAAGGAACTATCAGCAAATGTATTTACAAAACAAATATACTACTTGGTATAATAGTATCATTCGTAATGCCAAGTCAAGAAATATTTCGAAAGAAATTTATACCGAACGACATCATATTATTCCAAAAAGTTTAGGAGGGAGTAATGACCCATCTAATTTAGTATACTTAACAGCAAGAGAACATTTTATATGCCATTTACTATTACCTAAAATGCTGACTGGTGTAGAAAAAAGAAATATGACCTTTGCTATATGGGCAATGCTTAATAGAGATCATTCAAAGCAAAGATCCAGACATAAAGTAAACTCTCATACCTATCAACGACTTAAAATTCAAATTGTCATTGCATCATCTCAATTACATAAAGGCAAAAAAGTTTCTGAAGAAACTCGAGAGAAGTTGTCTAAGTCTTGCAAAGGAAGACCATCTGCATTTAAAGGCAAAACACATTCAGTTGAATCTAAAAAAAAATTATCAAATGCTCAGAAGGGCAAAACTCCTTCTTCAGAAACAGTTGCAAAAATATTAGAATCACGAAAAGGGTATCAGCATTCAGAAGAAACAAAACAAAAAATAAGCATTGGTAATAAAGGAAAGACTGTTGTTATCTCTGAAGAAACAAAACAAAAAATATCAGATAAATTATCTGGCAGATCTAATATTTGGTTGAAAGATAAACCAGCACACAATAGAGGTATTCCTATGTCACCACAAGCCAAGAAAAATATGAGTTTAGGGCATCAGAACAGAGAAAAAATTTCTTGCCCACATTGTGGTAAATCAGTTGCTAAATGTTCTTATGTCCAACATCACGGTGATAAATGTAAAAAGAAAATTCTCTATTTATAATTAACTTTTTCTATTGTAAAAGGATATGAAGCCTCTTTATAAAATTGTTTTCTCTTAGTTAAATGTCTCTTGGCAAACTTACAGTCGCCAGTCACGTCCCAAATTTGAACATGGTCTTTATCTTTTGCTTTACGAATTCCACGACCGATAGACTGAATGACACGAACAAAAGACTTGCCAGGCTCAAGGAGAACCAAGTTGAAGATACGAGGAATATTAATGCCCACAGCAGCCACACCATAGGTAGCAATAATAGTCCTATCCATCGTTTCAGAAATTTCGTCATAATGCCCTTTTCTATCATCTGCTTTCATCTCACCTGACACAAAGATACTGTTAGGGATTCTAGCAGCAAGCTCTTCACCCGCAGCAATACGATCAACTAATATTAGCGTATTACCAGTTTTAATAATCTCACTGGTCAACTTAGCAATATAATCCATACGACCTTGATCAGTGGTCAAGTATTTTAATTCTTTTTGATAATCTGTAAATTCAGCATGTTCAACTGTTTGTAAAATATTAACATGACACTGTGCTAATACACCCTTGTCTTGTAATTCACTCGCTGATAACTTGCTGATAACATCTCCCAAACTTACTTTAAGCGAGACAAATTCAAACTGTTCTTTTGGAATTGTTCCTGTCAGTCCCCAACGAATAGGAATATTCGCCATTGGTCCAGTTAGCAATCCTTTAAGTGCATCAGCTTTAGCCATATGAACTTCGTCAACCATGACACAAACAACACCTTCAATGAAGTCACCAATGGTAAGCATGTCATTATCTTCATCAGTGTCGTTTGTATTCTTCATCAAGATATTCAAACTCTGCCATGTACAAATAGTATGAGTCTTGTTCCATTCTTTGCGATCACCAAAGTATACACCAACATCAAGTCCCATGTTCTTATAGTCAGCTTCTGTTTGTGTTACTAGACTTTTGTTAGGTACAATAACAATACTACGCCCATATGTTTCAACCATATAGCTTAGCGAAGCTGTCATCAAAGTCTTGCCTGCACCTGTTGCGATCTCCTGCAGGCACTGTGGATTTGATAGGAAATTGTTTACAATCTCCACTTGGTAATCACGTAGTTTGATTGGCTGCCCTGCCATGTCATGGCCTTCTGGCCAAACTTTATGACTAAATGTGTCTTCAGTAATTGCTGTAAAATCTAGTGTAGGTTGAGCTTGACGATCATCTACTAGATCAATATGAACATTTCGATCAGTGAGCCATTCAATTATCTCCGGCAGCAGATTAACATATGTGCTGCCGCTTAAAGATATATACCCTATTTTCCCATCCCATCTCCCTAATCTAACCGCAGGAAGATATCTAGCATAAGGAACATCATATTTGAATTTAGCCACAAGTCTTTTGCGTTGATCTAAGTCTAACCCTTCAATCTTGCAATTAACTTCATCTTTGATTATGATTTTGCAACTTGCCATTTAATAAACATAACACCTTTGTCTTAGAGTATCAATATGAAAAAGCAGCAGACGTTGCCATCTGCTGCTTATAATTACCAAAATTTAGTGGTGATAGTTCTAGTAATTATGACTTTTCTTTTTCAACCTTTGCCGCTGCAATAAATTTGGCTTCATCTTCAGTCATGCCAATATATGTAGCTTTATCCATAATGTAAACAACAACTTCAGCTGGTGTAGCTGGAAGCCCAGTTGTCTTATTTTCTACTTCTAATGCTTCATTTTTCATTAGATATTTAATAGCGTGAAGCATGCCTACACTGTAGCCGCCGGCCGTTCCCTGTTTGAATCCCAATCGAAATTGCAATACTGTATTCAAACAGAACAACACAAATATCGATGTTAGAAAAACCCAACTGCTGAACAAATCCATTTAACTCTCCAAAATTACTTAGCAGTTGATTCCAATATTAGACAACATAGTGATGGCGTCGCCGTTGCTACTTTGCTCGACGTCGAACTCAAGCAAGTCCTGTACCATCATATGGAGTTCAGTAATATCATCTTGGGTTAACCATTCTGTAACCCAATCATTCTTAGGCCAACTCTGCTGAATGTTAAAGCTATAGTTCCAAGGCTGTTCGTTATTCTGTTCCATCTGTTCCATCCTTTTTGATAAACTTGCCACATGTTAAGCAAGTAGTTCCAACATAAGTCTCAGTCTCAACTAGTAGCTCTGCGAACGCTAGAGGTATCTCCCATGCCCCACTAACGTGACGAGTAAGTGCATCACTAGGACCTTTATAGTCAGACACAGTAGTCCAATTGCATGGGCGATACCATTTACCTACACGGTCACAAAGTTCAAAGTCTTTCAAGCTGGTTCCCTATAGATTTGAAGCTCATCATAGTCCCGCACAAGATCAACAATGTGAAAACGAGTATTATTGATCCAGTAACCAACTTCCCACACACAACGCTCAGTATTATAACGACGCACCATTTTTAGTCTCCTTAGTTGTATACCCAATTATAACGAGGATCATTATCAAGTTCAAGTGAAAGATACAAAGCATCCTTTTCTGGATCTTTATTTTTATCACCTTCTATTTCTAATAGAGCCCATGCAATATGCTCAAACAACTCACCAGAATTTACATGCAGATAGTCTACTTTTATTGTGTTTGCTTTAGGTATAACCTGTACCTTCTTTTTACCTAAACCAACAAGTTCAACTTTAATTGGTTTAGGTATAGATACATGATCAAGCATTACTTCAATTGCTGTTGAAATTTGTGTAGAGTAAAACTCTGCATAACCTTTACCCATACGTTGAACAACATAGCTAGATGCTGTGACGATATCAGTGAGCTTTTGCATTTTGGCACTCCTCAGAAAGCGTTCTTCATCAGCGTAACCTCAGCAGTACGCTTCCAGTTCATAGGCATAGTCTTACGCAGATCAGCAAGCTTAACAGCACAACGCAAGCTCATCTCACGCAAACGACCTTGGCATTCTTCCATAAAGTTTAAAATTTCCTGCTCTTCATCATTCTGAAAATTGTAACCCTTAAACAGCTCACCACTACGAGCAATCTGCTTAATACGCAACATTTTGTCACGCATAGTATTCATGCTAAGGTCAATGTAATGCGAACGAGATTCGAGAGCACTCAAATGGTCACGAAGCTTAGTGCTACGGATGCTGTCAAACTTGATGTTAGTAATAAAGATGCAAGCACCCTTAAAGTCAAACTTGTTAGGGATACCTTCCCGCTGGAGAAGCTTGCTGTCACTGTTCCAGTGAATGGTACGCTTCTTGTTAGTGTCCAACGCTGCCTTAAGAATGTTGAGACTCAACTCGTCCATCAAAATGCTATCACAGTCATCAAACACAAGTACATCGCCCTCGCGGCTATATTCATAAAGTTTGGCATACAGGCCCAATGCAGTAGTAGCACCCTTAACAACTTCATAACGAATGTCGCCGGCAATAGTATTGAAGAGATTAGCTTCTTCAAGTTTCTTAACAACATTGAAGCTCTTGCCAACACCCGGGGGTCCAACAACAATCATACTACGCACAACACCATCGACAACTGCCTGCGTCATTGAATCCATAATGTCGAAACGTTCGCTGATACGTTCCATAACTGCTTCGTCGCTTTCCTCTACCTTAGCAGCAACGATAGGAGCAGTGACCTGTCCATCAATCTCATACTGATCAGGCTCAACTGTAATGCGGATACGATCACGACCCATTGCTGTACCATCTACTGTCACATAACCTCCCTTAGCACCTTCTTGATAGTCCCGCACAAGGGGGAACGACATGTTGACGATGGGAGCATTACGATATGTTCCCGACTTAATAAGCACATTAGCCATTTTGTACCTTGTTAGTTTGGATTACATTTATATAATAGCATCGTATGCTATTGTGTCAACCTACTTGTTGGAAGAATCCGTCAACAAGATCTTTCATGTCCATGTCTAAAGTTTGATAGAAGTCACCTGTTTTATCATTGACTGCTTCAACAAAGTCTTGGAAATCCATCTCATCCAAGTTGGCAGCGACACAGTGCAGATAGCTTTCCTTAGCATTAAGAAACGCACGACGTTCAGCAAAGTTTACGTGGACAACATTGGTCATGCTTGGCTCCTTTGTTTGTATTAACATATTAGCACCATATTAGGTACTGTCAACCCCTGATATCAGTGTTAAGCTTGGGCTTAAGCTTGTGGATAAGCTCACGCTCGTAGTTATGAGCAGCGGACTTACCACGCATAGTAGCAACAACTTCAAACTGGATATCTTCTTTGCAATCAAGCTTACGAAGCTCGTTACACAGCAACCAGTTAAGCCCTTCCGTTTGGGCACGATAAAAGTGCTTGGCAATGCGAGAACGCACACTCTTAAGAACCGTGCTCTGCGTCTTAGCAGTCACCCCAATGTAAAGCTTGCGCCCTACTGTGATCTGGTAGATGATGTGGGTGCGGTCAGACCGCTTCTTTCTCTGTATCATATTACTATAATACGCCCAAATGAGGATCCGTCAACCAAAATTTTGTAACATTTTCAGTTACAAAAGGGGCTAACATTGCTGCTAACCCCTTGTTTTTGTTAGATTTTTAGCAAGCGTTTTGCACGTTTGAACTCAAAAGTAGCTGTTTGCAAGTTAAAATTGGGGTGCTTATACATATAGTCACGCTTACGTTCTGCAATTTGCATTGCTGCAAGCAATACATACCTTTCCTCACGGGTTGCATTTGTAAGTAATTTGGTCATCTCTGTAATGTCTAAGCTATACTCTATCCATTTTTCTGTTGCTTTTATGTTGCTGTAAAGAGACTTACCCTCATACTTAGGGCTATGTTTAGGGTATTTGATTGCAAAAGATGTTACATTAAACATGCTGCAAGCTCCCTGTATATGACCACTTTGTATAGTAGCATAGAGCACATAGCTGTCAACTGAATAAATACTGAATCAACTAGGGGTAAAACAATGAGCCTAACACAACTTTCTCTCCCAGAACTTTCACATGCTATGGCTTGCTTTGCTCAAGCTGCTTACAACGATGATTGTTCAGCACTATTTGCTGAATATGGATTTACTAAAAATTACAAATTTCTAGATAAAGACGGTGCTCAAGGGCACGTAGTTTGTTCAGAAGACGAAATGATTATTACATTTAGAGGCACTGAACCAACTCACATAAACGACTTAGCAGCAGATTTAGATAGTATTCCCAAAAAGAACGGCCCTGGAAAAGTACACGAAGGATTTCGTAGAGAAGCTCGTAAATTGTATGATCAAGTGATCGAGTTTGTGAAAGTCAATCTTAAAGGCAGAAAAATATTCATCACAGGACATAGTTTAGGTGCTGCAATGGCAACTTACGTTGCACAAGAGTTGAATTGGCTTAAGCTAGGTGATGATATTAAATTATTTACTTTTGGTAGTCCTCGCCTAGGTGATCATGATTATGTTAATGCAATGGACGTCGAGCATCATCGTTTTGTTAATTGCAATGATATTGTTACTCATGTTCCTCCTGCTGCATTAATGTTTAAACATCACGGTAATCTACATTATATTAATTTCTATGGTAATATAAGACCATTATCTCGTTATCAAAGATTTAAAGATAGCATGAGAAGTCATTGGCGAGCTCTTAAAAAGTTTCAATTATTTGATGGGCTGCATGATCACAGCATGGATGGGTATGTAAGCAAATTAAAAAAGATTAAGGATGAAAATCAGGAGATTGTATAATGGAGAAACTTTCCTCTAAACAAAGAAGGAAAAAATCATTAAATGCAATTGAGCTGTTTACCCAACATCTTTTCGTTAATAATAAACGTCTATCTAAAACCATATCTATAGACATTAAATTTCATAAATTAGGTGGTGATACTTGGGGTATTTGCGATTACGATGAACATTACACAAATAGACCAAAAGAATTTACTATCTATATTGACAGAAGACTTGTCAGTGAAAAAGATGTAATAATGACAGTGGCACACGAGATGGTTCATGTTTGGCAATATGCAACTGGTAAATTTAAAGATTATGTTGGCAAACCAGCTCATCGTTACGATGATCATATATATGATGCCAATATGAGATATAGAGATATGCCTTGGGAAATTGAAGCCAGGCGTTTAGAACGAGTACTATTTAAGGTATGGAAAAACAATAAATATACTAAAATGGAACTAAAATGACTATTGAACCTAGTGGATCTCCTCTTTATTTAAGTGGTAACATTGCTGCTGAATTTACTGGTGGCACCGGAAAGAAAATGAGTAATTTTCAAAATACTACTTGGTATTTAGATGGTGTTTTAACTACAGGATCTTTCCCAACAACAAATCTTTCATTCAGTAGTTTTTATAGCAAAAGAGCAACTGACCCCGCAGGTGCAAGTTCAACAGTATATGGCCCAGGCGATTATACCTTTGTTGTGCCATTATATCGTAACAATATTACGTTCTATGCTTGGGGAGGAGGTGGTGGTTCTGGAGGTAGCGTTGCCGGTGGCACGGGCGATGCCACTACCGTTACGTTACCTAGCACTACATTATCTGCAGGAGGCGGTAGT
>JGI26470J50227_1000106_pt1 | contig 38948 bp, 42 predicted proteins | sample FreactTroBogLake_FD_50227 | JGI IMG/M metagenome (IMG submission 50227)
GGTGGTATAGTTTCAGGGCAGACATATTATATTGCTAGTATTGGTACTAATACTATAACTTTATCTTCTAACGCAGGGTTATCTGCTCCAGTAACTGGTTTAACCACTTACACTTACAATCCTTATGGTGCATCTAATACCAATTATTATATGACTGTGAACGCTCTTTTGTTAACAAGCATAGCTAATAGAGGACAAAGCATAGTACCATGGGCAGTTGGTGGATATAAAACATTTGGAGCAGGTAGTGCAGCTACTCACACTCCTAATACCGGTGTAATACAAATAAACGGCACTGCCAGCCCAGTAGTTAGCCACTGGGGAGCAGCTTTTGTACAAGACGGTGGATTTGATACTGACCGTTCATATATTTTCAACTACAGTCAGCCTAATGTAAATATTTCAACTAAGAAAACTACCGCTTTTGCAGTACGATTAGCACCTAGCGTAAGTAATGCATTAACTGGTGATTTAGGCGGTCGTGAACTGATCAATCGCGCTAGTTTCTTGTTACAAACACTTGAATCGTGTGCGGGTAATACAAGTAATGCTAATACAGCGATTGTTATTGAAGGAATTTTAAATCCTAGCAATTATCCTGCACTATCAAATATTCAATGGGCCAGTTTGAGTTCAGCTGTGAATCCAAGTGGACAACCAAGTTTCAGTCAAGTTGCTCCTGGCTCTTCAATGGTGTTTACAAATAGTGCAAATAATTTTACCACTATCACCAATGTTGGCGGATTAGGTGTGGGTGCGCTAAGTATGACTGTTGTCAGTACAACCGGTATTAAAGTAGGAGATGATGTATTTTTTCCAGCAACTACCAACGCTTGTCAAGGGTTAACCAAAGTTACTGCAATTAATAGTCTTACCATTACTTTTAACTTTGCTATTGTTACTGCTGTTTCTGCTAGTTCAATTGTTCAGTTCAGTAGAGGAACTTATGCCTTACCAGGTGAAACTGTATTTTCATATGTAAATTCACCAGCTAACAAAGACGCTCTAGATTTGACACCATTTAAAGAATTGACCAACACACCAATTGGTGGCAGAGGTACTTATCCTAATGGTTGCGATGTATTGTTTATCAATGCTTATATTACACAAGGAACACCCCTTAATCAGAACTTGGTTCTACGATGGGGCGAAGCTCAAGCGTAAAAAACAAAAAGCACTCTTAGGAGTGCTTTTTTAGATTAAATCAACTAGATCAAATACTGTTTGTAGTTTAGTACGAATAATTTTGCTAGAAAAACTATTTCGTAAACCTTGATGCAATGGCTTAGGAGCTCGATCAATAGTGGCCCAAGCCCAACCTTGATGCTCGTTACTTAAAACAGGGACAAATTCATTTTCAATTACGCACAAGTAAGTATGAAAATTAAACACATTGTCATTACTGACAAATGTTTCTAAAGGAATAGTTTTAATTATAACAGGAATACTTCCGATTTCTTCCTGTATCTCACGTTGCAACCCTTCCCAGGGAGTTTCACCACTTATAGTGGTACCTCCTACAAGTCCCCAAGTGCCTTCGTGTTTGCCTTGGCGTTTCTGTAACAATAAAAATCGACCAGTTGTTTTAGCATAAAACAATGCACCGCTACAGACTATTGATTCTTTTATAATACTATTTTCCATTGACTTGCTGGATATTCACCTTCGTAGCTCTTGACCCAGGAAACTCCATTCCAAAGATATTGAACTCCAGTGTATATATTAGTTTGCCATATCATAGTGGTTGTTTCTTGACTACTATTAAAAATTATTTTCCATGCTGAACCAGTCCATTCAATGATGTCATTAGCGGTTGCTACCAGTGATCCCCATACTTCAGTAGTAACTCCTTGCGCTCCTATATCTTCTATGATTAGATATCTAGTTCCTGCTACTAAATGGGTTGGGGTGTAAGTTTGTGGATTTATTATAGCATCAAAAGTACCAGGACTGTTAGGTCTATAACTACCGGCTCCGTTGTAATTTACTGCACCTTCTAAAACGCCATTACTATCAATTCCAGTATTTGTTGTCAGAGTGTCAGGATTCCAATTAACTTGTAGAATTGTAGGGTCTAAACTGTTTATAGCAACAGTTCCTACCACATACGATCCGTTAGGTTGTAATAGGTATATTGTGCTACTACCGGCAACATATTTGCCTCCTGCTGTAGCAAATATTTCTAACCAGCTTATCGGTGTACCTTGTCTCACAGGCGCAGGATTTAATGAAGGTTCATTGGGCAAAACGCTTTCTGCTGAATTAAGGGCAATTACTTGCGAACCATACACTTCCAACTTGTATCCACTGATTGTAGTAACTATTTGATCAATTAGATCTCCAAAAGACACAGTTCCAGCAATAGGATCGTCCCCTAATCCTTCAATGTAATTGCCTGAAGTTGCTGATGTTCCCCATAAACTGGTAATAATTTTTGTAATAACTCCAAGCCTTTTAACTTTAACTGGCGGACTGATCCATATAGGAGTATCTAAAGTTAGCGTCGCTATATCTATTGGTGTATCATTACCAACTGGCACTTGTTTGCTTGACCAGCTAATATCATCAAGATTTAACACGCTTAAACTGGTCCAATCTAAGTAGTTATCACTAGTTTGTAACTCTAAACTAGGATTAAATAAAACCAATATCTGCTCTAGTATTTGTAATTTTTGTTCTGTACTGCTAGCCCAAATATCTACTTTTAAAGTCAGTTTAAATGGTGTGGGCATTAATCTTTCTACGGTGTAGTTTCGTCCTTGACTTTGATTATAGGTTGTACCATCAGAAGATATATCTCTTTCGCGAATATTCACTTTACTGATAAAAGTTGCATCAGAAAGTCTTTCTTTATCTAAGGCTAATGCAGTAACATACACACTGATTCTAGGCACACTATTAACTTTATTTTCAGTATTACTTCTAATAATACTAGCAACTTGTCGGTCAGCATCCCCATACATTACAGGTATTCGGCGCAGTGTGCCATCACTATATTGTACCACAAAATTACTAAACACACGAATTACTTGTGTGATGTACCGTCTAATTTGCCCATCGTAGAAAAATTCCATTATAAATCTGCCCTTGGTTTTAGTGCCTTACTTAAACTTTGTCGTTGTGCATCTCTAGCATTATATAGTGTAATAGTCCATTGCCCAGCATAAGGAATTGTTTGCTGAACAGAATTAATTACTGGCAAATTAATCTTAATGCAGGCAGTTTGAATGCCAGTTGGACTAGTATATTGATAGCTGGTAATTAGTCCCTGATAGTCTGCAACAACATATTCGATAGTCTGTTGAGCTGTCTGAAACTTTAACACAAGATAAGGTGCTGTCGTAGTGTAAGGAATTATTGTTTCAACGATAGTAGCGCCAATGGCCAATGTCTTATAATCAGTAGCTACCGCATCGTTGTATGTATAGTTATCGTTATTAATAAATCCAGTTTTTTGAGTAGATCTTGTATCAGTTTGGGTCATAGTCATTCGCACAGAATCTTCTACAGCAATCCACACACTTTGTGTACCATCAAATCTAAATAATCTATTTGGAAAATAATCGGTTCTTAAGAAAAAATCATCAGTAGCAGGATTGGCTGGAAATTGTACTCCAAACCCAAAATCGTAACCATTGACTGGAAATCCATCCCCTATTAAATGTCCTGTGTATCCACTTCTTTGGGGAACGCCATCTTGTGCACTTGCTAAGATTGAAGTGCCGCTATCGCTTGCCAATAGGTCTGTTTCGTCGGCTGTTTTTAGCACAGGTTTACCAGTTAGGGGATCTGCTGCTAAAGTATAATATTGTCTAGTTTGGTATCCACTTTCTGGAGCATCTGCTTCACTTTGAGCTATAACTTGATCATTAATAGACAGCTCAGTGTTATACATGCTGAGCAAATCTCTTAGTGTATTATTTGTAGGATCACCGTTGGCATCTTTTGCAGGTTGATCAAAAATATCTTTGTATTGTTGACTATCAACAATTTTTTTAATTTTTAACCTGTAAAGATGAGGGAACCAAGTGACACTGAATCCCTCGCTGGCACGACCAACATCTTCAATAACATAATATCTGGGCATAGCAACATCAAAATCGCCCAACGCAAACTCATCTCGCAGATGTGGTAGTTCTATAACATCACCACTAATAGGTTTACGACCAACATACTTAATAAAATCATTAATGTGTACAGTCATGTAAAGTGTATCGTTATCTATAAAAAGACCAAATTGACTTAGATTAAAATCTATATTTTGAACATTGTATAGTCCACGAATTCTATAAATTTCTTTATCGTAAGTCCTATCACGATTTTCTAAAAATAATAAATCTTGAATATTAGTCACGCTAGTGCTAGGATAAACGGGTTTATCAGCGGTAGCATTATTTTCTGTATTATTAGTACCTAAATATTTGTGTAAGTAAACATCAGTACCGCCAGCTTGAAACATCTCACTGGCGTTGCGATCTATAAACTTATAGTCTGAACCCTTTTCGGGACGGTATAAAGAAAGTCTTGGCATAGTAACATATTTATCTTAGCTAAATATAGTAAGAGGATTAAAATATGGACGATTTACCATCAACGACGCAATCAGATTCAACAACTGAAAGAAACAAAGTGTTTGATTATTGCCGTACCATGCTAGGCGATGGTATGATTGATGTAGAATTAGATTCTGTACACTACGAAACTGCTTTAGATAGAGCTTTAATAAAATATCGTCAACGTAGTCCCAATGCTGTGGAAGAAAGCTATCTATTTTTAGAACTTATACAAGATCAAAATGAATATAGATTACCTGACGAAGTAATTACAGTTCGAGAAGTATTCAGGCGTGCCATTGGAAGTCGAACTGGCATTGGTGCTGGCGGCACACTTTTTGAACCGTTCAATTTAGCCTATACAAATACTTATTTGATGTCAGGCAGTATGATGGGCGGCCTAGCCACTTACGATGCGTTCGCTGGTTATCAAAAATTGGTAGGTCGTATGTTTGGTAGCTATATTGAATTTTTATGGAAACCAACCACACATATTTTAAATATTTTACAACGCCCATTTGCACAAGGCGAACAAATTTTATGTAGAACCTATAACTATCGTCCAGACTGGGTACTGCTTCAAGATATCTACTGTAAGCAATGGTTAAAAGACTATGCACTGGCTACTTGTAAACAAATGCTAGGGCAAGCTCGTAGCAAATTTGGATCCATTGCAGGTCCAGGAAGTCCAATAACTCTAAACGGAACGGCGCTCCTAGCTGAGTCAAAAGAAATGATCGATAATTTAGAAAAAGAACTAATAACTAATGAAGTAAACGGTAGTAATGCCTATTATTTCATAACTGGTTAAAAAAATCTTGACCTTGTAATAAAACTGTTATATACTAGAGTTACTCAAGGGGGCTCTATGATCATAGGTGTGTGCGGTTTTATTGGTTCTGGCAAAGATACTATTGCTGATTATTTGACTAACTTTCACGGTTACAGACGAGAAAGTTTTGCCAACAGCTTAAAAGATGCTGTTAGTAAGGTGTTTGGATGGGATAGAACCATGCTGGAAGGCCGTACTAAACAAGCCCGTGAATGGCGAGAACAAGTAGATCCTTGGTGGGCAGAACGTTTAAACATGCCTAATCTTACTCCGCGTTGGGTGCTACAATATTGGGGCACTGAAGTTTGTCGTAAAGGTTTTAACGATGATATTTGGATTGCCTCATTAGAGAATAAACTACGCAATAGTAAAGATGACATTGTAATCAGTGACTGCCGTTTTCCGAACGAGATTAAAAGCATTCGGAACTCGGGAGGAAAAGTTATTCGTGTTAAACGCGGCCCTGAACCAAAATGGTATAAATCTGCTGTTAGTGTTAATCGTGGTCCAGATGGCAACATCGATTGGGCGTTAAGTAAAAGTCGTTTAGAAAAGGCAAATATTCACTCAAGTGAAACTGCGTGGGTAGGCACTCAATTTGATCATGTATTAGATAACGACGGCACTATAGATGATTTATATCAACAAGTCCTAACTGTTATAGGTCAGGAATAAGATCTCCCTGTCTCCATTTAATCCCTTCTTTGTGCAATACTCTAGCACAGTTAGAACATACTGTTTTTAAGTTTTGCGGCCTACAATTATTTAGATCCCCGTCTACATGAAATACTGTGAATATTTCTTTATGTAATGATTTGAAACCACATTTATCACAGTTATTTTTTAATCTATAACCTGCTTGATACCATCTAGCAACTCCGGCTGCACCTTGTTTCAAACAAACATTACACAATCTGCGGTAAAATGTTTTACCTTGTTTATGGTAGTTAACTGCCCTCGGTCGTAATCCACATTTACACAACGGTCTCATAATCTATTTACGCATCCCTGGCCTTTTCACGGCCTTTTCTTGAAGTATATCTGGTATAAAAATTCAAAATACTATAAATACATTAAGAAACATGTACTCATGGAGATAATACAATGGCTCAATTAAATTCACCAGGTGTAAGCGTAACCGTAACAGACGAATCGTTTTATACCCCAGCGGCGCCTGGAACTGTACCTTTAATTATTGTTGCTAGCCAAGCAAACAAACAAAATGCAGCAGGAACTGGAATAGCTCCAGGTACTATTCCCGCTAACGCTGGACAAGTATACTTACTTACAAGCCAAATGGATCTTGGAAATAATTTTGGTATTCCGTATTTCCAAACTGATGCAGAAAACAATCCAGTCAATGCCGGTGAAATAAACGAGTATGGATTGCAAGCAGCGTATAGCTTTTTAGGTGTAAGTAATCGTGCCTATGTAGTTAGAGCAAATTTAGATACAAGTCAACTTATCGGTAACACTAGTATTCCTACAGGCTATCCAGTAAATGGTCAATTTTGGTTTGATACTACCGATACTAGTTTTGGTATTTTTCAATGGAATGGTAATGCAGCCACAGTCACTGGAGGGCAAACATTCACAGTTCAGATTCCGGCAGTGATTACAAATATTAGTCAGTTAGTGGGACAAACAGCTGGCAATGCACCAGCTAGTAGTTTTGGAGCCACTGGTAGTTATGCAATTACAGCAACTACAACGCTAAACAAATTATGGTACAAGAAAGGCGTTACTGATGGAATTAATCAAGCTGGCTGGGTCGAAGTAGGGTCTAACAACTGGATTTCAGCTTGGCCAACAGCCACTAGTACTACAGCCAGTCCAACCTTAACAGCTACCGGTATTAGTATTTCAACAGCTATTATAGGTAATGGAGCAGCAAGTCCTGCAGCAGGAACAATTCTAACAGTTACTGGAACAGTAACTGGTGGTACTCTTACAGTAGGCGATGTATTAAGTGGTGGGTCAGTGGCATCAGGCACAGAAATTATTGCTGTAAATACAGTTACATTTACAGGTAGTATTAGTACAACTACACTAACAGTCACTGGATCACCAACAGGTACTATTAAAGTTGGTATGTTAATCACTGGTACAAGTGTTACAGCTGGAACTTATATTGTTGCATTCCTAGGCGGCTCAGGCGGTGCAGGTACATACACTTTAAATCAATCAGCTACTGGTACTCCAACTACCGGTACTAGTTACACAGTGAGTGCTAGCCAACTAGTGTCAAGCACAGCAATGACTACAGGCGGTAGCATCTTAACTATCAATAACGGTACAAGTTCTGTAAATATTACCGGTGTAAGCAGTGTTGCTGCATTGGCAACAGCCATTAATACCGCAGGACTGAGTGGAATTACAGCTGGAGCAAATGGAAATTATTTGAATATCTATTCAACAGGTGCAAATGTTACTTTATCGGGTACAGCCGCAACTATCCTAGGATTCAGCTCATATCCATATCTTGCTCCTGCATATCAAGCTAAACCACACTACAATATTCCAACATATTTTTCTGCTGACAATACTGGATATGCCAACGGATACCCAACAGGCAGTATCTGGGTTAAGACAACTAATGTAAATTTAGGAGCCAACTGGGTTGTTAAAGAATATAACAGTTCAACTGAATCGTGGATGTTGATTTCTAACCAATTGTTGCCAAACAATGGTACAGCCTTAGCAACGCTAGACCCAACAGGCGGCGGTATTAATCTAGCCATTAACACAGTTTATGTAAAATTCAACGACAGCGAAGCTAATAGTTCCTTAGCAGATTTTAAAATATATTACAGGACCGCTGCAGGAACAACACAAATTACTAGTAGTCCAATTGCAGATACAACATTTAGCAATGCACAAGCCTATAATTTTACTGTTGCAGAAACTACATTAAGTCAAGGTTCTGCTGATGCAAATGGTTATTACCATTATCTAACTACTCCAGTAACTGTATCATTTACAGGTATCGGCAACGGACCAGTAGATGCTCAAAATTTAGTATCTGCTATGCAGGCTGCGTTACTAAACACAAATGTTGCTGTAACTTTAAATAGTAACTATACAATAACAATTACTCATATCACAGGTGGTGATATAGTATTTGTAGATGGTACCGGACCAGCCGCAACTCTAAGCAATTTGTTTATAGCTGGCACTACAGCTAACTATTACACAAATCCTACAGGTACAGGAACAATTGCCACGCTATGGGGTACTACATCAGGTAACACCGCATTTGCTACACCGAGCCCAGTAGCGTTAACTACTACACCAGCTAATGGTACTTATTGGTATGACAGTTACTTAGGTGATGTTGACATTATGGTCAACAACGGAAGTTCTTGGGTAGGTTATAGAAGTGTAGATCAAACAATTGGCAGCACAACTATCAAAGGCGGTAAATCAATTAACAATCCTTTTGGAACTCAAGGTACTACTGATATAAATGGACCGATTGTTAGTGCAACGCAACCTACTACTCAAAGTACAGGAGGCCAACTAGCTAACAATGATATCTGGATTTATACTGGAGACATTGAAAATTATCCTATTATCTACAAATGGAACTATTCAACCCAAGCATGGGTTTTGGTAAACAACCAAGATCACACGGACGGAAATGGTATTGTATTTGCTGATGCTCGTTGGAGCGACCAAAGCGGTAATAGCATATTAGGCGCTCCATATACAGGCGCAGGCGCTCCAGATACGATCGCTAGTTTATTAACCAGCAACTTTGTAGATTTCGATTGTCCTAATCCAGGACTATATCCAAAAGGCACTCTGTTGTTCAATACTAGACGCAGTTCTTTTAATGTTAAAAAATATGTAACTGGTTATGTAAATCTAAGCGGACAAAACACTTTATTGAACAACGCATCTATGGGGTATTACTTCCCAGATCGTTGGGTAAGTGCAGCACCTAACGATACATTTGGTGTTGGGCAATTTGGTCGTAAAGCACAACGTGCGGTAGTATTGCAAGCATTAACTGCAACTATCGAATCTAATCAAAATATTCGCCAACCCGACTCTGTTATCTTTAACTTGTTAGCTTGTCCAGGATATTTAGAAACAGCCAGCGCATTAGTTGGTTTGAATACTGACAACGGCACAAGCGCATTTATTGTGTTAGATACTCCAGCTCGATTATCGCCCGATGCTACCTCATTAAGTAATTGGGGTAATAATACAAATGGAGCGTCTATTGACGGAGAACTTGGTTTAATTGAAAACAACGCTTATAGTGCGGTTTATTATCCATGGGGCTATACACAAGACTTGTTAGGTAACAATATTGTTGTACCGCCAAGCTATATCATGTTGCGTACAATCGCTCTAAGCGACAATGTTTCTTATCCTTGGTTTGCACCAGCAGGTGTACGACGCGGAGGAGTAACAAATGCTAGCAGTGTAGGATATGTTGTTGGCGATACTGGAGAATTTTTTACAGTTGCCTTAAATCAAGGTCAACGCGATACATTGGCCGCGGTCCATGTTAACCCAATTACATATATTGCTGGAACAGGACTTGTAGCTTATGGTCAATATACAAGACAGCTTGTAGCCAGTAGCTTGGATCGTATTAATGTGGCTCGTTTAGTAATTTATTTGCGTTACCAACTTAATGTAATTGCTAAACCGTTCATATTTGAACCAAATGATACAATTACTCGCAACGAGATTAAACAACAAATTGAAGCTTTACTACTAAATCTAACAAGCCAACGTGCGCTTTACGATTTCTTGGTAGTATGTGACACTACTAACAACACACCATCTAGAATCGATGCAAGTGAACTTCATGTCGATATAGCTATTGAGCCAGTAAAAGCAGTGGAATTTATCTATATTCCATTACGCTTAGAAAATACTGGAGCAATCAAAGGTTTAAGCGGCGCATAATTAGGAGAAATTAAATGGCAATTGCAGCTCTATCAAATTTTACAGTACCCTTAGCATCTGACCAGAGCGCAAGCTCTCAAGGTTTGCTATTTCCCAAACTAAAGTACCGATTTAGAATATCTTTTGAAAACTTTGGGGCAGGTGGTGCAACAGAACTAACAAAACAAGTTGCAGAAGCAGCTCGTCCAAACGTTAAATTCGCCGATCAGAAAATTGAGATTTATAACTCAGTTATCCACTACGCTGGCAAACCAGCTTGGGATCCTATCTCAATTAAGTTGCGTGATGATGCCAGTAATATTGTAACAACATTAGTAGGGCAACAAAATCAAAGACAATTTGACTTTTTTGAACAAAGTTCAGCAGCTGCTGCTGGAGATTATAAATTTACTATGCGTATCGAAATGCTTGACGGAGCTAACGGTAATACAACTCCAGTTGTATACGAAGCTTGGGAATGTTATGGTTGTTATCTTGTAAGTACAAATTACACTGATTTAAAATATAGTGATATGACTCCAGCAATGATCGACTTGAGCATACAATTTGATAATGCTGTTCAGGTAACTCCTGCCAATGCACTTGGTTCGAGCACACCAGTAATAACGTTTAATGAAACAGTTGGCAACGGCGGAAGCGCACTAGCTTAATAATAAAACCCGCTAGTCGGGTTTTATTATCTCGATTAGTTAAGTACATACATTATTTTTTAAATAAATAAAGTTATGGCCTTCACTCCTACTCCTCAACAAAATACAGCCGCGCAGTCAAACGGACAAATTATTCTAAAAGACTGGCGGCATGCGGCCAATTTATTTAATGTTGATCAATTTAGATTAGCACCAAAAACCAGTTTTTTATTTCATGTAGCATTTGGTATCAATACCAAAGCACTTACAAACAGCAAGTTGGTCAGCACCTATGGTCAAGAAATCAACATGCTGGTAAAAAGTATAGATTTGCCTAGTTTTACTATTAACACTGAAGTGTTAAATCAGTATAACCGGAAAAAAGTTGTACAAAACCAAGTGAAATATACAGAAATTAGTGTAAAATTTCATGATGATAACATGGGATTAATTAATCAAGTTTGGCAAGAATATTTTTCCTATTACTACGCAGACAGCACTACAGCAACAGTTCCAGGCGCATACGCCAGGAACGCTACAAAATCTTACAGCACTATTCCAGCAAGCTATGGATACGATGCAGGTAGCACAGATCCATTTTTTAATTATATAAAAATTTATCAGATGGCACGCCACGAATTTGTTTGCTACCAATTGTATAATCCAATTATATCTAGTTGGAGTCACAATAAATTGGATTATGCTCAATCTTCTCCGCATGATTTTGACATGAAAATATTATATGAAAGTGTTAGTTATAGCGTAGGTTCAGTAACAGCCGATAATCCTGAAGGATTTGGCGTCACTCATTATGATACTACTCCTAGTTCTTTAACAGGAACTATACCTACAGGAGCTGCTACGGCAAGTTTTGTCCCTACAATAAATACCGCAGGACTAACAGCTGGAGTTTTATCGAATGCCGTATCTCAAGTAAATACTTATCAAAATTCGCAAACTAACGGCGGAGGCCTAGGTTCATTGGTGTCAACTGCTGCTGCAATTGCGGGCGTAGCCGCAATTGCAGGCGGATTATCGGGCATTAGCTTCCCAAGCCTAAGCGGATCAACAAGTGCAACCAGCGCAAGCGGCGGCGATTCGATAGCGACTCCTGCAACTGATTCAAGCAGCACGGCAGCTACAGATGTGCCGGCTAGTACCGATAGTTCGGTGAGTACGCAAGATGAAGGCTCGGGATACGGAACAACGCCAACTCAATCTTCTCCTACGGATGGCAGTATTAATTATGATCAGGCAGACTTCTAATGGCTACTACACCTTATAATTTACCTCCGCAAACAAACTCAGATGCTGTAAATATCAAAACATTTTTTGCAGTTAATTCCAAAACTCCTTATAGTTTTACAGCCAATGAAATCGATGCTACAACCAGTTTCTTTTTAAAAAGAGGCTTTGACCAAATTAGTTCAAACAGCATAGCAATAATATTATTAACTCAAGCTCGCAATGAAAATGTTCAGGTATTTACATTACTCGATACTTTAAAAGTACTGACTGATATTCAATTAAGTCAAGTGGTTGCACAGGTCCTAAACACCAATAGAGATATAACAAGTTTTATAGGGTATCGTACACAACCTGTGACCAACACTTATGAAGCTCGAAACATTTTAGTATAATATGGCTAAATTTGCTCGCGGAAAATTTGTGATGAAGCATCCCGAAAAATATGTAGGAACAAAGACTCCTACATATAGATCCAGCTGGGAATGGAGTTTCATGAATTTTTGCGACAATAATAAAAGTGTCCTTAAATGGGCAAGTGAAGCAATACAGATTCCATATAGAGATCCTTTAACCGAACGGCAGACTGTATATTTGCCAGATTTTTTTATACAATATGCAGATAAGCATGGCAGGGTTATAACAGAACTAATTGAGATTAAACCTGCTAGTCAAACTATTTTAGAAAGAGTTGGCAAAAATAAGTACAACCAAGCACAATATGTAAAAAATCAGGCTAAATGGGCTGCAGCTAATCTTTGGTGTCGACAGCAAGGCTTAAAATTTCGTATTCTTAACGAAAATGATATTTTTAGTCATGTCTAAGCATAAGTAATTATATGACAAAAAAACTTGAAGAAATTTTAAATCTCCCTGAAAGTAAGAAAATTATTAAGCAGGAAGAAAAAGAAGCTAAAAAAGCTGAAGTGGCCGCGCCATTTATTCGCGATATGAGCGAGTATGATAAAATTGCCGCTGCTTTACCGCAAGTAAAAGGTTTAGGTGATTTAGCTGATAACGAACTAGACGATTTAGCAAAAAAAGCTACAGATGCATACGATGATTTAATGGATTTAGGCATGAATGTAGAAGCTAGATATAGCGCAAGATTATTTGAAGTTGCCGGCACTATGTTAAAAAATGCCATTGATGCTAAAAGTGCAAAACTAGATAAAAAACTTAAAATGATTGATTTACAGTTAAAAAAACAAAAGTTAGATCAAGAAGTTGCTAACTCGGACGAAGGAATTAATATCTCAGGTGACGGTGTTATTATTACAGATCGCAACAGCTTGCTAGAAAAACTCCGCCAAATGAAATAAATATAATACTGGGATCACATTATGAAATCATTCAAAGAATACCTAACTGAAAGTAAGAAGATATACGAATTCAAGGTTAAAATTGCCGGAGATTGTCCACCGGATTGCACTAGCCAGATTAAAGTTGCCTTAGCACAATTTAATCCTACCGGTGTTAGCGCAGGTAAGCGAACACCTATACAAGAGCGTCATTCAGAATTTCCTGAACACAAAAATGTCAATATGACAGTATTTGATGTTACAACAGACTATCCTGCCACAAACAGACAAATACACGATATGTTAGCAGCACATTTAGGTATGCTAGCTAGTTGTATAAAAGTTAAAAACATGGCTGAAGAACTAGAACATGAAATCAATCATGAACACGATAAGCGGACACACCGGGCAATTGGTGGTACAATGCAAGAACCTAGTGATAACAGCGACTTAGTTGGTGAAAAACATAAGATGAAATTTTTACAAGAGTTAGGCAAAGAAAAACATCAAGGTACGCACTACAAAGGCATTAATGATGATATCTTAGCACAGAGTGTTCCCGGGCTTGCCAAGGAATATCGTAAAGAAAAACAAAGTACAGTAGAACAAGCTCACGCCAGTCCTATTGGCACAAAGCAAAACAAAATACCTAGTCCAATAGGAGTGAGATAATGAATTTTGATGAAATTTATAAAAAAATACGCGAAATTGACGAGAATCTAGTACCAGTTCCAAATCCAGGTACTCCTCCTGTTGCTCCAGTCCATACAGATAAGCCAGCTAGCGAAGAAGGTATTGAAATCATTGGACCTATGGGAGGCATGCACCAGGAACAACCTAAACAACAAGACAATGTAACAATGAGTGTCAGTATGAACGGTAGTGGTCCAGGCGGTATTCGTGATTTAATGAGTGTACTTAAAACTATAGAACAAGGTGGCCTTGATGACCACGAACCTACACATCACGACGATCCTGTACATCACGGCGGTGATGAAGAACCTTTGATCGGTGACATGATGCAGGCTATGTCGCATCATGAAGAGGATGAAGATTTAAGCCCGTTATCGCAAGCACCTGAAGAAGAAATGGAAGAAGGCGGCAACGATGAGACTTGGGCCAATAGTGCTCACGGAGATGTTGGTGCACACCATGCTGGTATTGGCCATACTGAACCTAATACATTCAGCGGCGATGACATGAATAGTAAAGCCAAAACTAGTCCACTTGCTCGTGCACCTGGAACGAATAGTTTAATTCGTCATCATTATCATGTAAATGAAGACTTGATAGAAAAATTACAATCTCTATATAATACTATAAAAGAAGAGCGCACAGAAGAAAAAGATGAAAAAGGCAATGTAGTTCGTTGGAAAGAAGAAGGCGAATGGGTTAAGTCTAAAGGCAAAGAGGGCCGTGGCAAAGTAACTAACCTAAGCGATAAGGCTCGCCGCGAAATGGAAAAGATGTCTAAAAAAGATGTAAAAGAAAATGCTAAATGGCGTGATCCTAAATACAAAGGCCAATTGTTTACTCAAAAGAAAGGCGACAGTGATGATTACGATAGCATAGATTACGGATACGGTATAAAAGAAAGACCTAAAAAAGATCCAGGTCAAAAACGATCTACATTTGACAGAGATACTGTATGGACGGATCCATTAGATACTAGAAGTAATTTACCTAAGCATCACAATGATCCTGAGAACTGGGGGTATGGTAGTATCTCTAGTAAAGGCGACTCAAAAGGAAAACTTACGGCTGATAGAAGAAAGCGTATGAAAAATGATATTCGAGGAAGTTTAGGACAACACCATACTCCAACCTTACCAGAACAAATGAATGAAAGTAAAGAATTAAATGCTATGCTAGCATTAAACAAAAGATTAAACGGTTAAGTTTCGTCGCAGTTAGCACCCTGACCAAGGTGCCAAATAGACCCCCCGGGGTCTATTTTTTTGATTAAATAAACATATGGCAAAAAGTCTCGACGGGGTCTTAACAAAAAAGGCTCACACTAAAGAAAAGTTTACGGAAGAACAAGTCGAACACTTGATGAAGTGTGCCGACCCTCAGACTGGCTATTTACATTTTGCCAAAAACTTTTTTCATATTCAGCATCCGGTAAAAGGCAAGGTAAAATTTGAACCTTTTGAATACCAAGAGAGGTTGCTTGCCGCTTATCACGATTACAGATTTAACATCAACATGCTACCGCGTCAAAGTGGTAAGACCACTTGTGCGTCAAGTTATCTATTATGGTACGCCATGTTTCACCCGGATCAAACTATTCTAGTGGCCGCCCACAAGTACACAGGCAGTCAGGAAATTATGCAACGTATTCGCTACGGATACGAACTGTGTGAAGACTATGTTCGCGCAGGTGTGGTCAATTATAACAAAGGGAGTATTGAATTTGAAAACGGATCTAGAATTGTTTCAGCTACTACTACTGGTAATACCGGTCGTGGTATGTCCATATCCTTACTTTATTGCGATGAGTTTGCGTTTGTTCAACCCAATATTGCAACTGAATTTTGGACCTCAATTTCACCAACCCTGGCAACGGGTGGACGAGCAATCATTACGTCAACTCCAAATAGCGATGAAGACGAATTCGCAATAATCTGGAAAGAAAGTCAAGATAAATTCGACGAATACGGAGATGAAAAAGCAGACGGAACTGGACTAAACGGATTTCATGGATTCCGTGCTGAATGGCATGAACATCCAGATCGCGATGAAGAATGGAAGCGTGTCGAAATGGGTCGTATCGGAGAAGAACGATTCCGTCGTGAATATGGATGCGAATTCTTAGTTTATGATGAAACATTAATTAACAGTCTTAAACTCATCGACATGTTAGGACGCGAGCCTGCATGGAAAATGGGTCAAGTTCGATGGTGGAAAAAACCCGAACCTGGCAATGTTTATTTAATTGCACTTGATCCTAGTTTAGGAACGGGCGGAGACTATGGTGCTATAGAAGTGTTTGAAATGCCCAGCATGACGCAAGTAGCTGAATGGCAACACAATACAACCCCAATACAACAACAAGTTAAAATTTTTCGAGATATACTAAAATATCTCTCAGATGAGCTAGGAGCAGAAAATTATAATCAAATTTACTGGAGTGTAGAAAATAACACAGTAGGCGAAAGTGCTTTAGTAGTAATTGACAATTTAGGAGAAGAAACTTTTCCAGGTGTGTTTCTAAGCGAGCCTGCTAGAAAAGGTCATGTAAAAAAGTTTCGAAAAGGTTTTAATACTACACATGGAACTAAAATTAGTACTTGTGCTAAAGTAAAATTTCTTATAGAAGAAGATAAAATGAAATTGTATAGTCGTCCTCTTATCAGTGAATTAAAAACTTACATTGCTAAAGGAACTAGTTTTAGTGCCAAAGAAGGACAACACGATGATCTTGTAGCAGCCTTGTTACTTGTAGTACGCATTAGCCAGGTACTAGCCGAATGGGATCCTGCGGTATTTGAACATCTAAAAGTTACTAGCGATTGGGCTGTAGATGAAGAATTTGAACCACCGTTGCCTATTTACATATCCAGAGGATTTTAATAAATATACTATGAACACGAATTTAGACAAAATTGCACTGGATCTCTACGGCAAAATACAAACCCGTTTTACTAATATTAAAATGGGGGACGAGCATGCCGCAGTTTTAAGTAAAAAAGAAGATATACCCAAAGCACGATTTTTTGAATTTCAATACAAAGAAAATGGTGTAAGTTTAGGTACGATAGCCATAACTTTAGACGAAGATGACGGTGTTGTGGTGCAGATAAGCGGCGATTTGGCTAGGGATAAACACCACGGCGCATTTAAGTTTATTCGTAGTTTTAGACAATTTGCCAAAGACCGTTTATTAAATTTTGATGTACAAAATATTGGTAAAAGTGAATTAGATAAAAGAGATTACGAATTTCAATCAAAAAGTAAGGAAGAACCAGAAATGCCACAGCCTACGCAACAGCCTACTCAACAGCCTAAACCCAAGATGGCTCCAAAATCCAGTATGATGGAAAATAAAATGTACGGCACATCTAAAATGAGTTATCAGGATTTAGGCGAAGCTACTTTAATAGTCAAGCACAGCCAGCCAATTAATCCAGATATTGCTGCAGGTCGTACCATGCATATTGAAGGTATATGGGTAGAAAATGCAGATGGTGAGCGTTTTAAATATCCTTACAAGCATTTGAACGGTGCTAGAGCTTTAGCAGAACATTTAAAAGCCGGTGGAAATCCTTATGACGATATCGGTCGTCATATTACTAGTCTCAGCGAAGAATTAGCACAGCTGCGCAAATTCAAAGGATATGTTAGTCGCAATGAAGCATTGTCAGAAGCAATGGAAGATATAACACCAAAAGTTTTTGAGCGCATAGAAGAAGTAAAAAAAGAAATACATAATTTACAAAGACCGACTTATTATAAAGCATTTGCAGAATCATTTGAATCTAATGAGGAACAAATGATCCCAGAAGAAGTTATGAGTGATTGGATTGATCGCCTGACCGTACGAACTTTTAACGAAGAATTAAAAACAGCATTTCCTTACATTTTCCGTTTAGTAGACGAAAGTGAAATCCCCACTAAAGAAATTAATCCAGATGATTTATTAGATGAAGCAGGAAGTCCTGCTCAACAAGCGGCTATTGCCATAAACATGAAAAAGTATGGCAAGAAACCAAAAAACATGAAAGAATCTCCAGAAGATCAATTTGAAAATTTTATCAACAAAATAGTCGAAGACGAAGAAATGCAAAATGGTGAGAACACACTATTCAGTCCTAATAAGTCAACACAACAAAGTGCTATTGACAAATTTAATGAAATTATGAAGACTGAATTAAAAGGTGGTCCAGAAGGCATTAACATTATTGATAGTTTAAAAGGGCTAATCGACGATCCAGAGTTTTTAGATAAACTAAAAACTATAGATCCAGAATTAGATGCTCGTGGTGCAATTCAACAAGAATTAAATTCTATGGCTGAAACAGATATAGATGTTGCAAGAATTCTTCCTCAACTAGATTTTAAAGGAGACGAACAAATAGGTGGAGAAGAATTGCCTCCGGCACCAGAAGCTACACCTACTCCTCCTCCTCCGGCACCACCAGCACCTCCAGCACCAGATGCAACAGGAGCACCACCAGCACCAGCAGCCCCTCCGCTAGCAGCACCAGCACCGGCAGCGCCACCGGTAGCAGAAAGTAAAGCAAAAGCTGGAATGATTAAAGCAATACACAATGCTAAAAAAGCTGGTGCAAAATTAGATACGAAAATTGATTTTGGCCACAAAGAAATGACTTTGCATGATTGCATTGAAGAGTGCGGTATGGATCCAAAAGATTTTGGTTTTGACAGCCATTCTGAAGAAAACGGAGTTCAACAAATACTTAAAAGCATTGCAGGATTTTGGAATAAAGAAGCTAAAAACTTCACTATAGGTGGAACTCGTGCTAAAATTAGTGTGATAAAAGATTTCAAGAACGGAGATTTTGGCAATGCTACAGAAGAAGATCTTAAGCATGTAATACAACTTATAGATCGTGCTGATCCAAGTGAACAATACAATGAATCTGATGAATTATCAAGTATACTTAAAATAGCGGGAGTTAAAAAATGAAACGTATAGATGAAAACCAATTAGCGGCTCGTGTTGCCGGACTAAGAGAAAAGATAGCCGAAATTGAAAGCCAACAAAACGAAGGCGTGTGGGACGCTATCAAAGGTGCTGGCCAAAAAGTTGCCGGATGGATGGGTCAACATCCGATGGCAACAGCTGGAGGTGCAGCAGCCGCAGGCGCAGCAGGAACAGCAGCGGCTATGGGTGCTGGAGGTAAACCAGCACCTACAGCTCCAAAGTCAGATCCGGCTGTTATGAAACAACAACAAGATTTAATTGCAAAAGGTGCAAAAATTAAAGCTGATGGTATTATGGGACCGGCTACACAAGCAGCTATTAAACAATTTGGCGGCGCAGGACCGGCACCTACTGGCACAACTGCACCAGCGGCAACACCCGCACCGTCTGCACCTGCAGGAGATGCTGCGAAAAATCCAGTTGGCACTACAAATGCTTCAACCGCAATTCCGACAGGTGGTTTAGAAAATCCAGCTAATCAAGCAAAACCTACTCCTGCACCTGCGGCGGCACCTGCTGGCGCACCTGCAAATGTTACAGCACAAGGTTCTGAATTTGGAACAGATGCTACATTTGCCAAACCAGATGCTGCACCTGCGGCAGCACCAGCAAAAAGCGAAGCTGAAAAAGCTGACGATGCACAATATGCGGCAGCCGACGCTCAAAATCAAGCGAATGCGGTAAAAGCAACCCAAGAAATGCCAGCTGGGCCAGCAGCAATGGGCGAAAGTACTAGCTTCCGTAATGACGAATTGACTAGAATTGTTAATTTGGTACACTATCGTTGATTGAGTAAACAACTCACATTTCCAGCAAGATTTCTCTTGCAAACATAAATAAAAGTGCGTATAATAACTTATATGCACTTTTTGTTTTAGTAGGTACTAAAACATACAGGCAAAAAAACTAAGGCTATTAATAGGAGAACAATTATGGCAACATTAGCTGAAATACGGGCAAAACTAAAAGCATCTGAACAAAAAGGTTCAGGAGAAAGAACAGGCGGAGATAAATCAATTTATCCGTTCTGGAACTTAAAAGAAGGCGGAGAATCTACACTTAGATTTTTACCAGATGGTAACTCCGACAACACCTTTTTCTGGGTTGAGAGAGCAATGATCAAATTGCCTTTCTCAGGCATTAAAGGTGAATCCGAAAGCAAAAACATCACAGTACAAGTACCATGCGTTGAAATGTATGGTGACACTTGCCCAATTTTATCAGAAGTGCGTGGTTGGTTTAAAGACCCTGCGTTGGAAGATATGGGTCGTAAGTACTGGAAAAAGCGTTCTTACATTTTCCAAGGTTTCGTTGTAGAAGACGGACTGGGTGAAAAGAGTGAAGAGCAACCAGAAAATCCAATTCGCCGTTTCATTATTGGACCTCAAATCTTTACATCAATTCGTGCGGCATTAGTCGATCCAGAATTGGAAGATTTGCCAACTGACTATGTGCATGGTTTAGACTATCGCATGAAGAAAGGTAGCAAGGGCGGTTATGCTGACTACTCAACATCTAGTTGGGCACGACGCGAGCGTCCACTAAGCGATGCTGAAAATGCGGCTATTCAACAATATGGCTTGTTTAATTTAACTGATTTCTTACCTAAGAAGCCAGGCGAAGTTGAATTGAAAGTTATGAAAGAAATGTTTGAAGCAAGTGTTGATGGAGAACCGTATGACATGGATCGTTGGGGACAATATTTCAAACCAGCAGGTATGAGTCAAAATACTGGCGATCCTAACAAAGCAACTCCTAAAGCATCTGCTACAGTAGATGACATCGACGAAGATGAAGCACCAGCACCAGTAGCTAAGTCTGCTCCAGCACCAAAAGCTGAAGCAAGCGCCGGTGGCGATAGTCGTGCCCAAGATATCTTGGCAATGATTCGTAATCGTCAAAAAGCATAAAGCACACGGCTCGGGCCACTGCAACTTAGTTGTACGCCCGGGTTATCTTTTTAGGAGAATTAATTTATGGCCACAAAAGCCTTCGATCTATCGAAATTTAGAAAGACCTTGACTAAGAGTATTGACGGTCTAGGTATTGGGTTTAACGACCCAACTGATTGGGTAAGCACAGGTAACTTTGCTTTGAACTATCTAATCAGTGGTGACTTTAACAAAGGTATTCCTTTGGGCAAGGTTACAGTATTTGCTGGCGAGTCGGGCGCTGGTAAGTCATATATTTGTTCTGGTAACATTGTTAAGAACGCACAAGAGCAAGGCATTTATGTTATTCTTGTAGACAGTGAAAATGCATTAGATGAAAAATGGTTACATGCATTAGGTGTAGATACTAGTGAAGAAAAACTTCTCAAGTTGAACATGGCTATGATTGATGATGTGGCGAAAACAATCCACGAATTCATGACAGAATACAAAGCCATGGAACAACGCCCTAAGGTATTGTTTGTTATAGACAGTTTGGGTATGTTGCTTACCCCTACTGATATTAATCAATTTGAAGCAGGCGACCTTAAAGGTGATATGGGTAGAAAGCCTAAAGCACTTACAGCGTTGGTTCGTAATTGTGTTAATATGTTTGGTAATTACAATGTAGGTATGGTTTGTACAAATCACACATACGCAAGCCAAGACATGTTCGATCCAGACGACAAGATTTCAGGCGGACAAGGATTTGTTTACGCAAGTTCTATTGTAGTTGCTATGAAGAAATTGAAGTTGAAAGAAGACGAAGACGGTAACAAGGTTTCAGAAGTCAACGGTATTCGTGCCGCCTGTAAGATTATGAAAACTCGTTACGCAAAACCTTTTGAGACATTACAAATTAAGATTCCATACGAAACAGGTATGAATCCTTATAGTGGGCTAGTTGACTTGTGCGAAAAAGCCGGCCTGCTAAAACAAGAAGGCAACAGACTAAAGTGGGTTGATCCCGAGACAGGCGAGGAATTCAAATTCTACCGAAAAGAATGGAAAGATGATAAATTAGATATGTTAATGAGTAAATTTCATATCAAACCGTTAACAACAACCATTCCAGAGGAGATAGAAGAGAATGTTGAATGAAACGCAAGTAGGCGATATTTGGTTAAATTTTGTCGAGTACATCGATAAGAAACAATTGGAAACTGTAGCAGAACGCTATGTTGATCTATTAGCAGATTTTGGAATATCCGATAAAGTATTCAAAGAAGCCTTAGGTGTAGATGAAACACTGGATCAAGCCATTGGGTATTATCTTAATGATGATGAAGATATCGAAGACGATGAAGATTACGGCGAGTTGGAGTTTTAATGGGTTGGTATTCTAAGGTTGCTAAAGATATAAGTAACATTCCTGATGCGGCTGATTTTTTTAATACAGAACTAATTGAAGCCAAAAAAGAATGTGTTATTGCAGGCAATGTTGAACGAGTTGCAGCAGCAATGCCTGGAGTCGTTGAACATCGATTCTCACAGTTACAAGAAATTGAAGCAATTTTAGAATATCTTAATATTGAACTTCGAAGATTAAAAAGTCAACATTTTCGAAAATATCTTGAAAATTATCAACGTGCATTAAGTAGCAAAGATTGTGAACGATATGTTGAAGGTGAAGCAGATGTAGTCGACTTTGAAAAGATTATTAATGAATTTGCTTTGATCAGAAACAAATGGTTAGGTATTACTAAGGCACTAGATCAGAAACAATGGCAAATTACTAACATTGTAAAATTAAGAGTTGCCGGTATGGAAGATGCAAGCGTGTAATCAATTCGCCCAAAAGCAAGATCATAGGCCTTAAATAATATAGGGCCTATTTTTTTCTAAGAGGTTGCTTTTTATTATCAGTTAATATATACTTACATTATGACAACAATAGATAATTTATTAATAAAAATTGTGAATCATGCTTCACCGGCAATTGAAGAACAAATACCCCAGAGAGATTCTAAAATACTTAGAAGTATTGCTAGTTCAATAAATTCACATATCTATATAACAGAAAATCAAAGTAAATTACTAATAAAAATACTTCGTGAACACGAAAACAAAATTACGGATTTTTCACAACAAATTCAATCAGCTTTGACTAATTTGTCGTGGGCCAAACCATTCAGGCGCATTGAACAAGTAAAAAAATTACAAATTAAAAAAAACGAAGAGCATGAATCTATTCTTTGTATAGAAATAACTTTTTCTCATGAAATTCGTCAAATTTTAACAAATTTGTCAAAGTCTATTCCTGACATGATAGCATATAACACAAAAAATTGGCAGTGCGAGCTGACTGAGAAAAATATTGTAACCTTATACGATACATTTGCTCCGTTGAATTTTGAAATTGACGAAGATATAAAAAACTATTACACTACGATAAAATCTTGGTCAAAATCAGATATTGAAAATCAATTTTTGATTACAAACATAGAACATAAAAATTTTCAAAAGGCTATAACTGACGATCTAGGGTTGTCAACGACTATTAATCAAAATATTATTAATGATCGTAGTATGAGGTATCAATATCATCAAGATCCTAAAAATTTAGGAGAAGATTTAACTGAAAATATAGCCAACAGATCTAAACCACGAATATGGATTGATAAAAAACAACATACAATGACAGCTGTTGTAGCAAGCATTATTGAACTAAAAAGGTTGCCTTTATTGATTGTATTTGACACATTAGTCAATAACAAGTACTTAGAAAATCTCAAAATTTTGTCAAAATCTTTGGAAGAAAATGGAATTTTTGACGGCGTTGGAGTTTACTTTAGATTGCCGAACGATGAGATGGGCAAGCAGTTTAATACTTTTATCGCAGAAAAATCATATAACTATCAACTATGCGATGATACCAATGTGGCATGTGTAATGAGTGGAAAATTACCAAAGTTTTTTTTAAGAAATGCTTGGAAACCAATGAGTGTGATTGCTCTAGATAGTCGAATGGGTATGCGTCACGGCAAAACTGCTGTATACTCTAATTGTTGTGATTTAATCATAGAATGGGCCGACGAACCTAGTACAATGGACATTAAATTAAAATGACAGTAAAATTAATCATTAGAGATGAAGTCAATATTAAGTTTGAAGGGCTAAGTTTAGAAGCCCGTAAAAAACTGTCTAATACTTTTAAGTATGTTGATCCAACAGCCAGATACCGCCCTGCTTACAAATTAGGTCGATGGGACGGAAAAGTCAGCATGTTTGGGCTAGGTGGTAATGGGTATCTCAGCCAACTAGAAAAATGTATACAAATACTATCCGATATGGATATTGATATTGACGAATTAGAAGATTTACGCACAACTAAGAAAATTTCTTTCGAACCGGTAACAGAAACATATTGGGCAGATCAAGGTAAAGTGTGGCCAAAAGGGCATCAACAAGAAGGCAAACCCATTATGTTGCGTGACTATCAAGTCGAAGCAATTAATAGATTTTTTGAAAACACACAGAGTCTTCAAGAAATTGCAACAGGCGCAGGTAAAACAATTACTACAGCAACACTAAGTCATTGTGCCGAAAAATACGGAAGAACTATTACTATTGTTCCTAATAAAAGTCTTGTTGAACAAACAGAAGAAGATTTCATCAATGTAGGGTTAAATGTAGGCGTATACTATGGTGACCGAAAAGATTTAAACAAAACACATACAATTTGTACTTGGCAAAGTCTTAATATTTTAGATAAGAAAAGTAAAAATCACGAATACGATATTGTATCGTTAGCTGAATTTTTAGATGGTGTTAGAACTGTTATTGTGGATGAAGTTCATATGGCAAAGGCCGATGTACTTAAAAATTTACTCACACAAAACTTGTGTAACGCACCTATCCGCTGGGGTTTAACTGGTACCATTCCTAAAGGAGATTTTGAAGCAGAGCCTATTTTTGCTAGTCTTGGCCCAGTTGTCGGCGGAATTAAAGCACACGAACTACAAGAAATGGGTGTGCTATCGGCATGCCATGTTAATGTAATACAGATGATAGATTTACCAGAGTTCAAGACATATCAAGAAGAATTAAAGTATCTTGTTACTGAAGAAAACAGGATGATATATATCAGTAATTTAATTAAAAAAATATCACAATCAGGCAATACACTAGTTCTAGTTAATAGAATAGATTCAGGCAAATTTTTAGTAAATGAAATACCANATTCAGTTTTTATATCAGGATCAGTTAAAACCACTGATAGAAAAGAAGAATATGATGAGATTAAAACAAGCGATAATAAAGTAATTGTTGCAACATTTGGTGTTGCAGCCGTGGGAATCAATATTCCCCGTATTTTTAATTTGATTTTATTGGAACCGGGAAAATCATTTGTTAGAGTTATACAAAGTATAGGCAGAGGCATCCGTAAGGCAGAAGATAAAGATTTTGTACAAATCTGGGATTTAACCAGTACTTGTAAGTGGGCAAAACGCCACCTTACAGAAAGAAAGAAATTTTATAAGGAAGCCAAATATCCATTTACTTTAGATAAAGTGGATTGGTCTAAATAAGGAATTATGCAAATATTAACTTTAGATAATGTAATGTTCTCTTTGAACAATTTACCCGAGGAGGTGGACGAAAATACCAGATTCGCTGTATTAGACAATAGTAACCCTCAAGAACCCGATTTTTTCTTTATGCCATTAATATTTTTAGAAAGTTTTAATGCACCGGCAATTGTATTACAGATCGGTGACGATGAAGTTACTATGCCAATTGATTGGAGTATAGCTGTTGGAGATAGTTCAAGTAGTTGTGATATTGAAATATTGCCGTTGACTAGCTTAAATGACCGAGGGTTTGAAGCCTTATGTTTTAATCCGCTGAGCAGTTTCAGGGTAGAATTTAAACCTATAAAAATATTGAATTTTTACAATGATGTCAAATGGTATTTTCCAAAAATGAAAAATGGTCAACTATTGGCTACTCCAACAAGAGCCGGGCATAAACCTGACTGTGTTTATTTTGTTAAAGAAATATCTCGACAAAACGAATTAATTCAATTGGATAAAATATTATGAGTTTAAAAATAGCCTACTTCCAACCAACTATAATTTGTATCGATAATGTGCCTCCTGTAGAATTCAGCAAGATTTATAACCTTGCAGATGCATTACATCAAAATGAAAATATAAATGATGCAGGCGATCCATCGATCAGTATTCGAGGCGGACATCAAATACAAGTATATCCAAATGATAAAAATCTTGATGTAACATGGTTAATAAAATATATCGAAACTATATGCCGCGGATATATGGAAATTGTGTCTCAACAGTCAGGCACAACGGATCTATCATTGTGCGATATTTTAGTAACTAGTATATGGACTATTAGGCAATTTTCCGGAGATTATCAAGAAATGCATACACATCCTGCCGGAAGTTTAAGCGGAAATATCTATATTACCGCACCAGAATTGGCATTAAATAGCCAACCTAGTGACAGTCAAATTTTATTTAGATTGCCTTATACGCGAGATGTTAATCGTTTTGTTATGACAGATACTTGGAAATACGATCCTACACCTGGTACGGTATTGGTATTTCCAAGCCATATTCCGCATACTGTTTATCCGTGGAAAGGTAATGGAAACAGAACTGTTATGGCGTTTGATGCAAGACTTGTGCCTAAAGAGGAAACTTTGAATGGGAACCCTTAAACCTGGTGCTAAGTACATTTATGAAAAAGCAGATGGTGTAACCTATGCTAGAGAATTCGGGGACGCTAACAGAACTCCAATTGGGTGGGATTATGATCCTGTGAATGGACACAAACGTGATAGTAGAACTCCCGACGGGCGACCGCTACATGATTATCTAGCAGAAGCACAACTATGGGGTAACATTTGGCGAGAAGCGCAAACCAATCCCACTTTACAAAAAGCTCTAGATCGTGCTATAATGATATACAAACTAAGCAAAGAAAAATATGAGTGATAAAATCGAGCTAAAAGAAAAGATAGCATTTGTAGATTTAAATGTTCGTGCGGCGTGGGACGAAATGACCGCCGAACAACAAAAAAGTCTCAAAAAAGAATTCTTTATTTTAAATCGATACATCAGTAGTGCAGAAGGACAATCAAGAGAAATTCAAGAACATTTTGTACTTACAGTTAACGAATATTTTAATAAAAATTGGAATGACTTGCAAAAACATCCTAAATTATTATGGTTGCTGCTGTGTATGTGTAGTTATAATGGAGAAAAAACATTTTACCATAACTGGCTTGGCACTAAGAAAAGGACAGGAACAGGCGGCAAAAAAATAAAGTTTCTAGAAGAAATTTATCCCAATCGTAAAAAAGAAGACCTAAAACTACTAGCCGAAATAAACACGGATAAAGAAATTAAAGAATTAGCCCGTAAATATGGTATGGATGAATCTACTATTGCTGAAAAATTAAAATGATGTCGTTAATTTCTCAACCTTATAGTTGTGGTCATTGTGGTAAAGTTTTCATGCAGGAAAAAACTTTATTTGTGCATGTTTGTGAACAGAAAAGACGACATATAGCAAAAAATGAAAAACATGTTGTACTAGCATTTGATACTTTTCAAAGATTTTATAAGCGAGCACAACCTAATAGTAAGCAGGAAAAAACTTATGAAGATTTTTGTAAAAGCAGTTATTATAATGCTTTTGTTAAGTTTGGCAGCTTTGTCAGTAATGTTAATCCTCTCTACCCGGAAAAGTTTATCGACTATGTTGTTTGCTCCGGCGTCAAACTCGATCACTGGTGCAGAGACGAACTCTACATCCAATATGTCGTCGACCTTATCAAAAGAGAAACAGTCGAAACCGCACTCCAAAGATCGATCCAAACAATGATGTCCTGGGCGGATTTACACAATGCTCAATGGAATCATTATTTTTTATATGTTAGTCTAAGTCGTGCATGCTATGATATTAAAGATGGAAAAATAAGTCCTTGGCTAGTTTTAAATTCAGTTAATGGCAAATCGATGCTACAAAAATTCAGCGATGATCAATTAGGGCATATACAAAATATTATCGATCCCCAATTCTGGGTTAACAAGTTTAAAAAATTACCAGCAGATGTTCAATTAGTAAAAGATGTTGTTAAAGAGTCCAATATATAATGCCAGATATTGATATTGATTTTGCCGATCGAACAAAGGCACTGAGTGTACTAAAACATATAGATGCATGTTTAGATAATACTTTTAAAAAGCATAATACCGGTATCTACTGTACTTCTATTCCTTATAATCCTATAACTGGTATAAGTACTATAGATTACAAAACTGCCGAAGAACGCGGATATTTTAAGATTGATTTTTTAAATGTCAGCGTTTACGAAGGTGTTAAAAACCAAGAACATTTAAAACAATTATTGGAGACAGAACCATTATGGGACCTACTGGAACAAGACGAATTCACGAATCTTCTCTTTCACGTGAACGGACACGGGCGCGTGTTGAGGCAAATGAAACCGAAAAATATAGAACAGCTCGCGGCGTGTATAGCAATAATTCGTCCGGCAAAACGATATTTGCTAGGAAAGAGTTGGATAGAAGTATTCAAAGAAATATGGGACAAACCGACGACTGACGAATATTATTTTAAGAAAGCACATGCCATTGCTTATGCACATGTGATAGTTGTCCAGATGAATTTAATTTGCGAGCAAATTAATCACGAACATAGTTAACGAGAAGGTCTGCGTAGTAGTTGAACCGATTTGCGTTTAACTCTTTTAAGAGTTAAGTTCATTAAATTTACTACCGGGCCTAAAATAACTCTAGTATCTTTACTGTTAAATGTTTTAATTGCATAGTTAAAAGGTTTAATTTCTTCACGACAAAATACATTGATAGGAAATTGTCTATTACTTTCCCACCACCATATTTCACCAATTTCTAAAAATGCTTTAGTTTCATCGGCTGTCTTTAGTGCATTAAGATCATAAAAACTAGTTACAAATTGATCTTGATTTATAATGATGCCGATATATTCGTTTTCACCGTAGTTCAACACACTAATAAACGGTAAATTTTGTTCTATATTGTCTCTTAATTTTGCCATAAATAGTATTAAAGGTCCTGCCAAATGCAAAAAATTCAAAGTTATTTATATCCAAATAGGATAATAGTATTAGCCGATGTGGCAGGTTTCACTGTGGAGAACAAAGTCGTGTATGCAAGAAATGTAAAAATATATAAAGGCGTTGACAATGTCATAGAATTTGACGTACAAAATGCCGATCAAAAACGTATAGACTTAACTACTCTATCAAGTATCAAATTAAATATAATGGATGTTAGCGGTAACTCTTTAGAAAATAGCCCGTATTCTCCAATTTTATTAAGTACCGCAACAGCTACCAATGCCACAGTAGTTGCTCCATACCCTGTGGGACAAACTACCACTACTACGATTACTATTCCTACATCACATGTTGTAGGAACATTTTTGCCTACATACCAACTTACAGGAACCAGTATCTCTGGACCAGTTATCATAAGTGGAGTCAGCTNAGATGTCGATAGTGCAACTACTACACTAACAGTTACATTTCCAAATCAAACAGTTACTGCAGCGTCAAATGTATCCATCAGTTGTATAGTTAAAGGATTGTTAAAAGCCACAATTCCCGCAATGGATTTACATGATTTAAATGAACAATATCTAACATACAGTTTAACAGCAATTGATCAGTTAGGTAATGATATTGTGCTATACACAAACAGTTATTTTGAAGCAACAGGCACCATTGAAGTTATTACCAATGCTATTCCCAAATATAGAAAAGAAATTATATACGATGAATTTGTCGGCGATATTAATTTTATGGGTAATGTTACGAATCATACAAGTGCAATTCCTTGCAAATTTTATGAAGCAGAAGCAACTCAATACATGAACTTTAAAGTCAACATGACCAATTTTATTGGAACAGTTTATGTTGAAGCAACAGAAGACATGACAGTGGCAGTTAGTTCATTTATGAATGCAACTCAACTACAATCATTTACATGTACAACACCGACTACTACAACTATTATATTTTCCAATGTTCCAGTAATCAATCCAACAACTGGAAACAGTTATAACTACATGCGCATCAGTTGGTTATACCCGGATGTTTGGCAATATGGCAGCCAACAAAACCCTGCACTTACTTACGGAATGGTTAATACAGTTACCGTTTGTTCTTGATAACAGATAAGCATTCTGTTATAATAAGACATGAGTCTAATAGCAGATACCTTATTACAATACTTACCCGGAAAGCGTAAACATACACCAAGTGGTTGGATAGGTTTTAATGCTGTCTGCTGTGATGACAAACGCCAGCGAGGCGGATTTATTGTCAATGGTGGAGATGCCGTAAGCTATCATTGTTTCAATTGCGGATTCAAATGTAGTTGGCAACCGGGCAGACATATAAGTCAAAAAATGAATAAGTTCATGCGGGATCTTAATATTCCCGATGATGTCATTGCCCAATTAAGATTAGAAGCATTAAGATTAGATGAAAATAACACTCAATCAATCCGATCCATAATCCCTAAGTTTGAACCTCGCGCACTACCACAAGAAGCCCGTAGTTTTGATGAATGGAAGACTTTTTTTCAACTCACAGATGAAAACTATAAAATTCCGGAATCTTTCATAACTGTTGTAGACTATCTGACCAAACGAAAAATAGATTTAAACGCATATCCTTTTTATTATACAAATAAAATCGGATTTAACAATAGAATTATAATTCCTTTTCTTTACAAAGGAGAAATTGTTGGCTGGACGGCTCGAGCTGTTAAAGATGCCAGTCCTAAATATTTAAGTGAACAACAACCTGGATATGTGTTTAATTTAGACAACCAACAAGATGACAGAGAATTCGTAATTGTTTGTGAAGGCCCGTTTGATGCGCTAAGTATTGACGGATGTGCATTACTCGGAGCAGAGATTAAAGACAGTCAAAATTGGTTATTAAAGCAACTAGGAAAAGAACTGATCCTAGTTCCAGATAGAGATCACGAAGGTCCTAAGACAGTAGAACGGGCTATAGAACTAGGATGGAGTGTTAGCATGCCTGACTGGCCCGATGGTGTTAAAGATATAAATGATGCTGTAATTAAATTAGGAAAATTAGCAGCATTGTGGTTAATTGTAAATAGTAAAGAAGCTAACAATTTAAAAATACAATTGCGAGCAAAAAAATGGTTTAAGGATATAACATGAAAAAATTATTAAGATGGTTACTGACTCCATATCGTAGATATAAAGAGAAAAAAGCATTTCAAGCTCGACTAGCTGAATTGCGCAAGCGTGATCCATTTATTTACAAATGATAGCCTGGGGAATAAACGCTCTTAATCACGGCTCCAGCCTGGCTGTTTTTAAAGGCGGCAAATTGCAATCATTGGCTAATTGTCAAGCTGATGAACTAAATTCATCAGACATAACTCGTGCACTACATTATGGAGCGCCCGATAGGATCTATTGGTACGAACGCCCTTGGATTAAAAAAGCTAGACAGCTATATGCAGGACAATATTCCACAGTCTTCGACTTATCAAATCTACCAAAAAAATATTTAAAAACTATAAAGGTATCTTATGCTCCAGTTACTTATACTGCTCATCATGCTAGCCATGCTGCCGCTGGCTATTATACAAGTCCATTCAATCACTGTGCAATTGTTGTTCTTGATGCGATCGGAGAATTTGAGTGTGCTACCATCTGGCAAGGACTACACGGTGAAATGAAGAAAGTGTGGAGCAGAAGTTATCCACATAGCCTTGGAATTTTTTATAGCGCATTTACTAAATTAATTAATCTTACTCCTATAAAAGATGAATATTTGTTACAACAAATGAGCGATCAAGGAGACCCTAATAGATTTTATTTTGAAGTTAAATCTTATATGGATAGCGTTCTTAACATGCCAAAAAATTTGCATAGAGGAGTGACTGATTGGCCGTTACCTATAGATAACCTGCAGGATCAATGCGATATTGCCGCAGCTGTTCAAACAGTATTCGAAGATCAAGTCGGCCTGATAATGGATACAGCTAGAAAGTTAACCGGTGCTAATAGTTTAGTCTACATGGGCGGTTGTGCTATGAACAGCAAGTGTAATCTAAAAGAAATGCCTAAATGGAAGTATGTTTGGTCGTTGCCTAATCCCGGAGACCCCAGCAGCAGCATAGGTGCTGTACTGTACCACACTAAACAGAGAGTACGGGATTATAAGTGGGATCCCGTCAAACACCTTGAAATTCGCACATAATTAAAGTATAATAACATATGAATGATAAAAAAGAAAGAGTAAGACAAAATGTCGACTACGGTTACGATATTCAAAGAGTATATCTAGAAATGATGCTAGCAGATGCTGGCACATTTGTGCGTTGTCAAAGTATATTTGACAGCAGTCTATTTGACCGTAGACTACAAACGGCGGCAGAATTTTTGACAAAATATGTAACTGATAATAATGTATTACCCACTGTAGACATTATAAACGCTGCTACAGGCAGTGATCTAAAAGCGGCTACAGACCTCCGTGAAGAACATTACGAATGGTTGATGAATGATTTTGAAACATTCATCAAACACAAAGGACTGGAACGAGCTATTTTAGAAAGTGCTGACTTACTAGAAAAGGGCGAATACGGTCCTGTAGAAGAACGGATCAAGCAGGCTGTACAAGTGGGCTTACAACGAGACATGGGTACCGATTACTTTGCTGATCCCCGAGCTAGACTGATGCGTATCAAGGATAAAAATGGACAAATCTCCACAGGATGGAAAGCCATCGACGATAAACTTTATGGCGGTTTTAATCGAGGCGAGCTCAATATTTGGGCTGGCGGATCTGGTGCTGGTAAGTCTTTGTTTCTTGCTAATCTTGGCGTTAACTACGCTCTTGCTGGACATAATGTTTTATATCTAACTCTTGAATTGAGTGAAGAGCTAGTAAGTCTGCGTGTGGATGCAATGGTAACTGGAATTCCTACAAGGGAGATTTTTAAACAGATTGACGATGTAGAAATGAAAGTCAAAATGATTGGCAAGAAAAGCGGACAGTTCCAAGTCAAGTATATGCCTAGCGGTAAGACAGCCAATGATATTCGTGCTTACATGAAAGAGTATGAAATCAAGATGGGTCGTAAGATTGATGTATTGCTGGTAGACTACATGGACTTGTTGTTACCCTTGAGCAAGCGTATCAGTGCTGAAAACCTGTTTGTCAAAGACAAATATGTAAGTGAAGAATTGCGAAATCTAGCAGTAGAAAAGAACTGTGTATTTGTAACTGCTGCACAGTTGAATCGCGGGGCAGTTGAAGAAGTGGAATTTGACCACAGTCATATTTCCGGAGGATTAAGCAAGATCCAAACAGCAGACAATGTGTTTGGTATCTTTACCAGTCGTGCTATGCGTGAGCGTGGACGATATCAGATACAGTTGATGAAGACCCGTAGTTCAAGTGGTGTCGGACAAAAGATTGATTTGGAATTTAATATTGATACACTGCGTATTTCAGACTTGGATGAAGAAGACGGTTATGGAAACAGCTCAAGTCAAAGTGCAGGAGCAACACTGCTCAACAGTATTAAACAAAGACAAACTGTCAGTGCTACCACCGGAGAAATTATAGACGCAGGGGCGCCAGCACCAAAATTAAAAGCAGAAGTAGCCAGCACAAAATTAAGAGAGCTGTTGAATAACCTTCCTACCGACGATATTTAATAAAATTTATAAATACGCTTATTATAAAGGTAGCGACTCATGGAACTTCACAGAATTAGAGACATCACTGACCCCTTGGTAAGTTTAATCAAGGACGATCCTGTTAGACCGCATATTCCTCTCGAACAGCGAATCAACGAAGCTGCAGAAATTCTAATTTTGAAAGCGGGGGAAGAAATACTGGCGGCCACTTGCATGCAATGGCTAAATGAAGTTCCTGAAACTGAAGAAGATCTTATCAGTATGGGCAAGGACAAGAAGATAGCAGTATTTTACACAATCTGGAGTTATAGTCCGGGCGCCGGAGCCACATTACTACAGCAGGCAGCCAGTTGGTTAAAAAGTGAATTTAAAGATATCAAGGGCATAGTTACTCTCAGTCCTCAAACAGCCATGGCCAGAAGATTTCATCTTAAAAACGGTGCTCGTATCCGTAAAGAAAATCTAAATTCAGTCAACTACGAATACTACTATAGAGAAGCTGAATAACAGCCTGACTAGTTAAATACTAGTATGGCCAAGAAGATCAGCAACTATTCGCCCTGCAATCACGATTTCCTATACACGGCTTCAGTCAATTGGCCTTACAATCAGTCAGTACAACTGGACTGGATCACAGGGATTGTTGAAATAGAATCTTGGTTACTGAACTATACCGGCCCCCAATACAGCAGATGGGCATGGAGTACAGCCCGCGAAGTGGATCAAATAGCCGTGGCTTTTCGCTACGACCCACACCGAACACTGTTTTTATTGGCCTGGAGCTGAAGCGTCTAAACTGGGCTCGGCTAGTTGGGGCAACTTGCCTGAGTGAAATGCCATACGCTCTGCAGCAGCTTTGGCTTCAATTGCCAATTCATCTGCGGCTTTACGGGCAGCTTCGGCAGCAGCTTCTGCATGAGCTTTGGTTTCTCTTGCTGTATCAATAGCCCGTTGCCTTGCGGCCAGTAGTGCAGCTTCCAATCGTTCAACTTCAGTATTGGCTATGACATTGGCCTGTTTGGCCCCTGAAAACAATTTGGCCACATCAGTATCGATTATGGTGTGTAGTTTATCTAATAGACCCATGATATTCTCCTTAGGCTGTATTTATATACGCAGTTAATACACCCAATAATTTTTGTTTAGCGCTGTTCATTGGGTCTAGGAGTGCGCAGTGCTCTACGCTGTTGCTCAACCACTAACCTGGTACAGTTTTCACGCTGAGTCAAATTGGCCATGCTTTCACACAGTTTGATATCCAGCTTGGCCACAGCCAAACACAAATCCTGCTCACTACCGTGAAGTCTGGCACAATCGTTGATACTCTCAGCCGAACTGTGCAAGCTAATAACAGCTAGTATTACTAAAATGTAACGCATAATGTATTTACTCTTACTAGTTTGTAACTGAAATCAGTAGTAACGCGGAGTAAATAATAGTATACTATAATTATTATGCTTAACACTATTATACTTGCCAATTAATCTCTTTCGCTCCTGATCAAGGCCTACATGTGTGCAAGTACACATGCGACCAAGGTCCTAAAACCGTAATCAACGTGGTCAGCAACAACAGCAACTATATTTGCCAACGACAAATCACAGTTAACCGTTGGCTGCATAATCGTTAAAAATCAGTCTATTTCAAGCGTAATCATACTGTAATCTATAAATACTTGTACACAGAAACTGACTCTGTGAATTGGAGGTTTTATGTATATGATTTCAGAATACTTAGATCACAAGCCCCAAACAAAACTCATGCACAGTGAGAATCCACCATAAGATAAGAGCTTGTACTCTTACTGCTAGACCACTACGCGGGACATGCCCGCACAAACCGGCTCTGATAATTCAGAGCTTTTCTTTTTTATAAATACTCAATGCGAGCGACAGAATTTATCACAGAATACAGTCAAGACATAACGGTGCAACGTTTAGGACCTGCACTGATACAGGCTGCAAAAAAAGATCGAACGACCTACAACATATTGGGTCGTATCAAGGACATGAAGAATCCGCCTGATGAACGAACTCTAAGCCTGGCAGTAAGAATGTTTGCCGGAAGCGATCCCACGGACCATAATCAATATACAGAATGGTTGATTAGAACTTATATCAGAGAATGGAACACGGGCTCGGGCACCAAGTTTGAAGATGTAAACAGCACAGTACAGGACCGTTTGGAAAAATTTTTCAAACTCAACAGAAGAAAAATAATTAAGGCCCCGGACAATGACATCAATAGATACAAAACCTTCAAAGAATTCATACAGGCAATAGATCAGATTCCCGATCCTGAACCCACTGAAAAGGAACGAGGTCGCGGTGCAGAAATTTACCGAGACGCCAATATACGAGTTATCGTGCCCGAAGATCAAGCGGCAGCCTGTTATTATGGACAGGGCACACAATGGTGCACGGCCGCTACTAGAGGTAACAATCTGTTTAATGACTACAACGGCCGGGCTCCACTGTTTATAGTACTGCCACTCAAACCTCAGCATGTGGGAGAAAAATATCAACTGCACTTTGTGTTTTCCGTGGGCAATCGACTAATTACCAGCGATGATGCTTATTATGATGCTGCTTATGAATACGGCGAGGATTACATAACTGACAACGCACAAACGTCGCAATTCATGGACGAACATGATGATGCTGTATCACTGAAACAATTGCATGCTAGATTTGGTTCCAGTATGACTAATTTAGAACGTGCAATTATTGCCAAGTATCCCCAATTAGAATTTGCAATGAACCAATAGGTGAATCTCTATTCGAGCCGGAGGGCAGCGCAATTTTTTACGCGAAGCGGAAGCGAAAAACGCGAAATCCAGCGTTCTGCTTGTGGCACCGAACCGTAATCACTAGTAATCAATAGTAAAAAGACCGTAACAAGTATAGCATAACACCCCGGTAGGCTGTATACTACTAGTATGAACTATACAAAACTATTCTTTATACTAGCACTTGCAGCCCAAGTGGCAGCGTGTGGAGGTGGTGATCAACCACAGGCAAATCAACGAATCACGGCATGTGACAGTGGTGTGGTTGCAGTAATGGCTACTATGGCAGCTCCTGACCTAATGGGCATGGGAGAACCAGACACTACTACATACACAACAAGTGGGCAGAACCATGTGTTGATCTACGAATTCGTATTGGCTCGAACCACATACGAATTTGAGTACAACGCCAACTACTGTAGCTTGACCGTGACAACTCATTAAAGCTGCNGGCAGAAAAGGCACCTGCAGTATTGAAATTTCTGTGCGCAAAAAAAATTTGGCAAGTACTTGGAGATTTCCCCAAATAATTTTTGGGTTGGGATTTTGGTGTATGCGTGTATTATATAACTGGAAAGCGCTGTAAATATTCAATGACCAAGACAGAATTAACGCTATGGCGACAGGCACAGTATCTAGCATGGCGGGATTTGGCCTGTGATGAATCTAGATGGCCCAAAAATACCTATATGGCGGTTACTGTTAACTACTATACAAGACTGTTGAAAGAACACTGGCGGATTCCAGCAGAAAAAGGTCAAACTGTAGGGAAAAAATAGCCCGCGTAAAAAATTATAAAGAAGTACTTGAACTTTTTCGAGGTGGTTTTTACTTCGGTACCCATGCGCTGTTGCGCTATAGCAACAGTTTGCAAATATGCATGTCTCCCACTCCAGCCATTTCTTTTTTCATTAGACCGACCTCTCGACCAAAAAAAATCCTCTCACAACCGGGAGCGAATCGGATTTATGTGAGAGGATTAGACTGTAGGAGCTGTCCCTCCTACTGGAGACTGGTTACCGGGAGCGAATCGTTGGCCAGACTGCTATGCAACAGCTCTTAGCGGCTGTTACGCATACAGGTCATGTCAGCTACAGCACGCCACTTGTCTGGGAAGCTGGCAGCTAAGTCCGCTATCTTAAGCACAGTACGCAGGCTCAGCTCGCGTAGTCTAGCAGTGTTATCAGTAACGAAGTTGACAACATCCGTCTTCTGCGCATCAGAGAGCTCATAGTGATCCAGCATGCCACACTCAGTTACTACCTGTCTAATGCGCAGGACCTTCTCACGCTCTGTGTCGATAGTAAGGTCCAAGTAGTGACAGCGTGACTCTAGTGCTTCCAAGTGATCACGCAACTTCTTGCTCTTCACGTGATCGAACTTGATATTGGTAATAAAGATAGCGCCGCCTTTGAACTCAAATGAGTCGGGCACGCCTTCTCTGCGCAACAATGAACTATCAGTGTTCCAGTGGATCATACGCTTGGCACTGGTGTCTAGTGCCGCTTTGAGAATGTTAAGACTCAAGTCATCCAGCAGGATTGAATCACAGTCATCAAACACTAGAACATTCTTACGATCACTGTAGTGATAGAGCTTGCTGTATAGTCCAATGGCACTCATTGCGCCTTTGACCACTTCGTACTTCTTCAGCTTCTCGTCATTGGCCACTGTGGCGAACACATCATGCTTGCTGAGTACTTTCTCAACGCCAAAGCTCTTGCCAACACCTGGAGGGCCTGTTACGATCATAGCTTTGACTCGGCCGCCTTTCACAGCGCGGGTCATGTCATCTAAGATCTCAAAGCGATCGCGTAATCGATCCAGGATCTCGTCATCTGTCTCTGTAAGTATCTTGTTGACCTGTTCTACTTCGAGACTCTTTGTTGTGGGTTCTGATTGCAGTGCCATAAGCATTTTACTTGTAATTACTTTCGCCATTGTCGCTCCTTTGTATTTAAAGATTTAATTATAACAGGGATTTGACTCCCTGTCATTCTCTATTAGTCCAATCTACTGCCTGCATAAGCCTTCAAGCCCAAGGCCTGTAAGTAGGTAGCCAGGGCCTCTGCACCCGCTTCCTTAACACTCACTGACTGAGTTGGAATCTTTGCTGGATCCCAATAGCTCAAGCATTTGGGTTTGTAGTCCTTGCGGAAGCCGGCTTTGATAAGCTCTTTGGCTTGAGCTGAGTTAGTTCTGTCTACATAGACATCAACCCAACCAAAACCGCAAGCATCACGCTCGCCAATTTTATTGTACATCTCAACACCTGCGAGATGTGCTAGTACAAAACCTGCTTTGATTTGATCTGCTGTTACCATAGTGTCGCTCCTT
>JGI26470J50227_1000107_pt1 | contig 38660 bp, 49 predicted proteins | sample FreactTroBogLake_FD_50227 | JGI IMG/M metagenome (IMG submission 50227)
CACGGTCAGTACAAAGGACACATTTATACCCATTATCTTGGATGGCTATACGGCGGTCAGATGATAGCAAAAAACATTTCTCTGCCAACGCATCATTTAAAATTTGATAACGTAAAAGCGTGTGTTGATTATGTCAGGGATAAGGTCTTGGTTTATCTAACCGATTACGACAAAACCGAGGCACGCAAAGCGTTTGAATATACACTTAAAATATATCAAGAACTTTATGAATTGCATTGATACGGTTGACAGCATAGCTAGAAGATTACTGCATGTAATCCAGAATCAGCACGATGCGTATGCAATAGACACCCATGATTACGGATGGGAAAATTACAGATATCGCAGTCCTAAATTTAGATTAGGACATGTACAAATTTTCAAACAACAGAAATTTGCTGCAATACATTGCTGCGTGTTTCCGCATTACAATGATCCGGCTCCAATTTATGGATTTGATGTTGTGGCCGGTGAAAATAAAATAACCGGTGTTTTTATGGACCTTAGCCCAATCGTCGCGCCAACTAAACCATTCACCGAAATAAACATAGGTCGCATACGGGATCGCCCCGAATGGGGCGATATATTTTCGCCACATTGGCTTGCATGTCGGCCATCGATGGAAGAAATGCATGAAATCGGCAATGAAGCTGTAAGGGTACTGACCTGCTATCTCTCCACGCTGGGAGATATAGCTGACCGAGATGCTGTGATAACAGGTCAAAATCATTACTGCATGCAACAACAGCGCAATCAGCACACACGGCGAGCGTTGTCAAACATCCTCGGAGAAACCGGTGCAGATGACTACATGAGCAAGATTTTGTTTCCTACAATTTGACTTTACCACTTTGTGCTTACATAAATACATTGTAATCGATGTGATATCGGTTGCAATGGTAGCGAAGACCTAGAGGTGATTCTAGGCATGTGATAAAACCAAAGGAGGAAAACATGAATCTACCCAATCCGTTCCCTGGCATAGCAGTGAATGCAGCCGCAGCAGGCCAAGTTTCAACCCCAACACCAGAAAATTATAAATTCAAGAAAGCTGGCAAGAATGGCACGCTTATTACCATTGTGCTGGATGAAAGCGGCAGCATGAATAGCTGCTGGGATACAACCATCTCAGGCTTTAATGAATTTGTACAAGGTCAGCGCAGCGCGGAAGCCAGCGCAGGAGCAGGATATCTGACCCTTATCAAGTTTGATAGTCCACATATCAAAACCGTTTTCAACAATCGTCCACTAAATGAAGTTCCGCTGCTAGACAGGAAGAACTACACTCCAAATGGCGGAACCAATCTGCTTGACGCCATTGGCAATGCTATTGAGTCAGTTAACACGGTGCTATCTGCCAGCAAAAAGAAGGACCGCCCCGGCGTCATCATCACCATCATGACTGATGGTGCCGAAAATGCATCAACCAGATACAACAATGAAAAGATCAAGGCAATGGTTGCAGCGGCAGAAAAAGCTGATTGGACCTTTACTTTCCTTGGTGCAAACATTGACGCATTTGCGGTAGGCAGCACTTTTGGTATGAACGCCAGTAACAGCGTGAATTACAGCACTAACAACATGACAGCCACGATGACTGCCCTTAGTGAAAGCACATCGCGCATGCGATTTGCAAAAACCGCTGGAGTAAGCACGGCTGACCTTTATGCCCAGGGCCTTTATACGTCCTCTGAGCTAAAAAGCATGAAGGAGTGATCCAAAATGTTTGATACCACAAGACAATATGAGCTTACTGTTCGGCCTTTGGGTAGAAATCCAGCGGATGAATACTTCCATAATGGTGCAATCTGGATCGAAGGGCGAGAAGGCAATAGCTATACCATCGATTTGACCAACAGATCCAACCATCGGGCACTGTTTATCCTCAGCGTGGATGGTCTCGATGTGCTGGAAGGTAAGCCCGCTGGGCTGGACAGCCAGGGATATGTGATTCCTGCAGGTCAGACCATTTCCGTCCCCGGATGGAAGGTGAATGACCAGCAGGCTGCTGAGTTCTTCTTCAGCCGCAGCAGAGAAAGCTATGTCAACAGCATAGGCGGATCTACCACCAATACAGGTGTTATAGGTGCCATGGTATTCCAAGAATATCAAGATCCAGCAATCAGCCCGTTTGACATTGTTAGGTATTACAGTGGTAATTCTACTAACCATAATACACGCATGTATTCTCCAATCGTTCCTAACAATACATGGATTAACAACAGTCTATCCGCTGGTACGCCAATAAATTCTGCAACAGTTCAAGCTGCTGTGGCAAATAATGCAATGAACGAAGCTTACCCTTGTGTTGGCGAAGTAAAAACCAGCGGAGGTATTTTAAGACAAAACTATGTAAGCCAAGAAGTTGGCACAGGTTTTGGTAATGCTACAGAGTGGCAAACGGTATCAACCCAATTTAGGCGCAATAATCCTACCCAACCAGACACGATCATGGCCATCTATTACAATACCGCAAGGAACTTGGAAAAGATGGGCATTAGGCTCCGTAGAAAAAACGACGTACAATACAAAGCCAATCCATTTCCAGCATACTCATCAACCTCACCGGGGTGCCCAACACCACCGGGTTGGAAACCGTAATATAAAGGCGGAGGGATATTAACCCCTCCGCCAAACTCTTTATTGCTATACCCATTACAGGCACAACACTATTCAATCTACTTACAAGATGACCTGTTATAGTGGTAATTGGCAACCACTTGCGGAAGGGACGGTACCCCGTCAGGAACGCAAAAATATGAGCGCATCATCCGCTCGACCGGGAAGTATCGACTGTCCTTATGGTGAAAATATCTCCAGTCCGAGCCCGGTATAGTCTGACCAAGTAAAGGAATAGGTCATCAAAATCATCGCGCTATGTGAAGCATAGCATACTAACGGATCGCTCTATCTACCATTGATAACGATCAAGAGCATGCAAGGTTGATCGGTTCCCTTGTGTGTTTTCCGCTGCTGAACATTGAGTTCAGGATGTGCATGTGATGCTGGTACCGGGCAACCGCCAGCGATTTAAAAAAAAATCAAGCATGAAAACTGGTCTGTGATTACTGCCTGTACGCAGAGTTTTTCATAAAACATTCTCCTTCGCTAACGCGAGGGAGATATGGTCTATGAACCCAACCAACCGCAAAAGTCCTAGAAGAAGAAAGATATCTGCATCACAGGCAACAGTATCTTATAATCAACTCACGCAAGATCGCCCAAACTATCAGGAGATACATATGTTACCCACACAAAAAATCGCAGTAATTGGTTCAGGAATCGCTGGTATAACAGCAGCCTATCAGCTAGCCCGCAGAGGACACAGCGTAACTGTCTTTGACAAGGAACGATACCCCGCAATGATGACCAGCTATGCCAATGGAGGGCAGCTGAGCGTGTGCAATAGCCAAACATGGAACACCTGGAGCAACATGGCCAAGGCAATGGCATGGCTCTTCAAGAAAGACGCTCCTTTGTACATCAGTCCCTCCATGGATCTTGATAAGATACAATGGCTATATCACTTTTTCGTCACCACCGCCAGGGGTCAATTTGAAAAAAATACCGCAGAGACCATTCGCCTAGGATTGGCCAGCCGCTGGGAGCTGCTTGAAATAGCAGCAACAGAAAACATAAGTTTTGATCATGTAAGCAAGGGCATACTGCACATTTATACCAACCGCAAGAGCTTCACCTCCGCGTTTGACAGCGAGCGCATCATGCTCGCAAATGGCTGCGAGTGGCACATAATAAACCCGCAGGAGTGCATGCGCCTAGAACCATCATTGTCTAATCAACCTGCATTGATAGGTGGTGTTTACACCAAAAGTGACAGCACGGGCGATATACACATGTTTGTTAATTCACTTGCTGATGTGTTGCAAAGGAAATACAACGTGGCCTTTTGTTTTGACCACGATGCAAATGATGTCAATGTAAGTGATCACGGGGTTGTCATCAAGGACACCGCGTTTGACAGGGTGGTGGTGGCTGCCGGTGTGCAGAGCCGAATGCTCAGCAAGAAGTTTGGCGATAATTTTCCAATCTATCCTGTCAAGGGTTACAGCATAACGGTTTACCTGCTTGATGATCGCAGCCGCGCCGCTGCCCCTTGGGTGAGCCTGTTGGATGAGGATGCAAAAATAGTCAGTTCCAGGTTAGGACCAAATCGCCTCAGGGTGGCAGGTACGGCTGAACTATCAGGTTATAACCTTGATATCAAGCAGGAAAGGCTACAGCCGTTGCTCAACTGGACTCGCAATTGGTTTCCGGATATAGATACCAGATCATATCGTCCATGGGCCGGTTTGCGACCAATGATGCCCAACATGATGCCCATCGTTGGCCCGGGCAAACATCCCCGCGTATGGTATCATACCGGTCATGGACATTTGGGTTGGACCCTATCGGCAGGTACCAGCGTGGATCTCGCAAACATGATGGAAAACGGTTGACATGCATGAAATTCATGCTATTGTAATGGCTGAAACACCGAGGGATGATACCATGAAAACCGCTGCTGATGTTGTTTTGGCCCTGGAGGCTACGTCCGGACGTCTTGATAAGGAGCGCATCGTGCAGGCCGCCTGGGACGCTGGTATCCTGGAGTTTTTCCAGGGTGCGCTCATGAGCCTGGATGCGCTACGCACCTATGGGGTCAAAAAAGTGCCATTGATTGAAGGTGCGGATGATCCAAACTTTTTATCTGGCCTTACATGGGACAAGTTTGTGGACATTGCTGGCAAGCTTGAGGCTCGCCAGCTGACTGGAAATGCAGCTCGCGATGTTTTGCGCGCTGCTGCGTCAGCAGCATCGGCAAAGGATTGGAACGGTTTTTACAGGCGTGTGCTGCTGAAGGATCTAAAATGTGGTGTCACCGAAACCACCATCAATAAAATACTGGAAAAAAATGGTGACAGCGCGGCTCCATATATCATTCCGGTGTTTTCTTGCCAGCTGGCCAAAAATGGCGAAGACCATCCAAAGAAAATGTCAGGACCAAAGCTGCTGGATATCAAGCTTGATGGGGTTAGGATCATCAGCATCCTTGATAAGGAAAAGAATACTGTTACCCAGTACAGCCGAGATGGACGTTTGAATGAAAATTTCCCGCATATCGCTGCACAACTGGCCAAACTGCTGCCCTCCATCACAACCAGCATGGTATTTGATGGCGAAATGGTCAGCCGTTCATTCCAAGCCCTGATGAAACAACTGAAACGCAAGGATGATGTTGATACAACTGATGCCAAGCTGGCGCTGTTCGACTGCTTGCCATTGTCGGATTTCCTTGCAGGCGAATGCACGCTAACGCAAACGCAACGCCATGCTGCATTGGTTGAGTTTCAGCCCTTGCTGGCGCAGATCAGCAACGGCAGCGTTTATGTCGTGCCCAAGCTTTCGGTGAATCTCAGCACTGAGTCAGGACAGATCACGTTCAAGGAGTTCAATCGTGATACGGTTGCAGCTGGTTATGAGGGTATCATGATCAAGGATCCCCAGGCTACCTATCGTACCAAACGCACGGATGCTTGGTTGAAGATCAAACCCTTCATCACGGTTGATCTTGCCATCGTTGCGGTTGAACCAGGCGAACCTGGTTCAAAATTTGCCAACACCATGGGCGCTGTTTTGTTTGAAGGCGAGGACCAGGGGCGTAAGATCCGTGTCAGCGTTGGCAGCGGATGGAGAGATGATCTACGAAACGCGATCTGGGCCAATCGTTCGTTGGTGATTGGTAGGATCTGTGAGATCAAAGGTGATGCACTGACCCTAAACCAGAGCAGCGATGACGTATATAGCCTGCGTTTCCCTGTCTTCATGCAGTTTCGAGGCTGGGAACCCGGGGAAAAGATCTAATGTGCGTCGCGTTCGTGAATGAATTTTCTGATGACGTCAAGCAGCTAGCGCTTGACTGCGTTTATGACAAAAATCTATACGATAAACACAGCGATCACATGCTGGTGTATGCTGCATTCGTAGATAACGAGGTACAAAATTATCTACATGTTCTGGCAAAATGTGAATGGGATACAACATGGGCGTCGCTTGTATGGGATCACAAATGATGCATGATGAAACATTTGAGGGATATCCAAGACCCGATCTCATCCAGTACGTGATGGATTCATCCGTTGTCATTCCTGAGGAAAAGATGCAACACCATGACGACATGGTCCAGTGGCTGACTGAGAAATTTGAAGAGCCGCGTGCAGGTGATATTTTATGGGAAGCAATGGAAGGCCACCTGGACTATTTTGAAGGTGCTTGGTGCTTTCTACACGGTTATCAGCCTAGCTCACTGGTTTGGTTTGCCAGGAAGCAGGATCGCACGCTTTTTTCATTGACATGGTTATAAGGTAGACAAATACCATGGGAAGATTTATAGAAATAACCGCATTGAAAGATCACCAAGCATCCGAATGGGCGATTCCTAGGAATTTGTTGGTATTTGACCAACGAGAGCCGCGTTGGCCAAATGATTTGTTTCCCTATGAGCATACAATAAACGATTTTTTCTTACAAGATGGGAAGATCAAGGTAGCAATCCGTAGATTTTGCGAAAGAAGCTGTCAGGGAGACGTGGCGGTGGAAAATATCTATACCAATAACGGATATAGATCATCATGGAGATTTTGGTTTGAGCTTGACACTGACCAAAAAATGTTTTATGATGCATGGCAAAATCTCATACTGGAATCAATCTAATGACGCAGCGCATAGGATTTGCATGCAAATACATGCTTAACTCTGATGTCAAGAAATCCAAAGCCATCCTAGAATCTGAACGTGCGGTTAACACCGGCAGCACAACAGTTGCATGGCTCAATCGCCAGCCAAGGGCAGCGGCCGAATTGAAGCTCTGGCAGGTCGCAAAGCACAATCTAACCAGTGTGCAAGGTGTTTTGAAGCTGGTAGCAGGCATGGATCCATGCCTGCGCATGATGCGCTTGTCTAGCGATCTGTTACCAATGTATACCGAAGCAAACTGGGGTTATTTTTGGCAACAGCCGGATGTTAAAAGATTTTGCGAAAGAGAATTTGCTATAATTGGCGATTTTGCCCGCGCACATGACATTAAATTGAGCTTCCATCCCGGACAATTCTGTGTTTTGGCCAGCTCTGATGCCCAAATAGTTGAACGTAGCATTGCCGAATTTGAATATCATGTGGACATGGCGCGCATGATGGGCTATGGTGCCACATGGCATGATCATGGTTTCAAGATCAATGTCCACATTTCGGGCCGAGAAGGTCCGTTTGGTGTTCTTGGTGCACTCCACGTAATGACGCCCGAAGCACGCAATCTTATTACAATTGAAAATGACGAAAATAGCTGGGGAATTGACGCAAGTCTTGAGCTGGAAAAGCATGTTGCGTTGGTTCTTGACATACATCATCACCTGCTGCACAGCAGCGGCGAGTATATCAAACCATCAGACGATCGCTGCAAGCGTATCTTTGATAGCTGGCGCGGGGTAAGACCAACAATACATTATAGTCTCAGCCAGGAAGAGCTCATCGGGCAGCAATCACAAGCTGGATTGCCCAACTGGGACCAGGTGTTAGCCAAGCACAGCAAGGCCAAGCTGCGTGCTCACAGCAATGATGCGTGGAATGAGCATTTTAACCAATGGGCACTTGAATTCTGGCCCTATGCTGACATCATGGTCGAAGCTAAATTCAAGAATCTCGCTAGCCATAGGTTGCTCATGCAAGCTGTTGCCTAGTCGCTAAATAAGGCTACATTATTTGGAGACTGCAATGAATCTTGGCCAGCTTAGTAATCCAGTTATAGCCTTAATTACGCCGCGTATGCCTATTGATATGGATGCGGTATCGAGCCTCAGTCCGGAGATTGCACGCCATCTCAATGCGTTGTGTAATCTCTGCGATCACATACCAAATAGCGATAATCTTAAGGGTCAAATAGAAGACCTAAAATCACTTTTTGCTACCTATGTGCCCATGCAGGACAATATGTTGGAAAAGGATGCAGTAGCAGAAGGCGTTGTGTATCGGGTTGATGACGAGGACCCAATGAATAAAAGCGAAATCAAAATACTTGGTGGTGCAGGCCGTTATTCCATGGCAGGTCTTCGTAACAAAGCGGCGCGTGAAGCGGCACAGCTAGCAGACGATCTATCCGGCAAATATGTTGATTACAAGGGTGCAGCCCATGCGGTAAAACAGGTCGCCAACACCATAAACACCATGGTAGCAGCACTTGAAGAGCTATCAGAATATGAATCAGAACCATATCTTGAAGAACAAATGGTCAGGCACGACGCCCTTAAATCCGTTGGTATGTTGCGCAACGAACTGGTAAAATACGGTCGTACCGGTAAACCGTTGACGGATGAAGCTGTTAATAAAATAATGCAGGATGTGCTGAATAAAACCGAGCACACTGATATTAACAGCCTGTTACAAACATGGAAAAGCAGTAAAGCAGGCCTAACCCCGTTGCAATGGGCCCGTCAATCACCTGATATACATGATAAAACCATACATAATACCCAAGTCAATGCACCAATAGATGAGAGCGTTCGCGATCTCTGCGTGATTGAAATGTACGAAACCATGAAAGTTGGCCTTGGAGACCGTGCCTGGGTGGCAATTTCGAAACGTCTCAAGGCCGAAGGACATGATCCTGGGTTGATCGAGGCAGTTATAAATCGTGCAATTGTGCTGTGCTCAGGTGCCTAATTGCGTGTTTTTCTATGTAGCGTTTTTATATCCTGCTGAACCATAAATAACAACAGCTACATAAGGGATAAGGCGTACCAATGCGTGCTAGAGAACTTTTTGAAAAAACCCTAAAAGGTGCTGATCTTCCATTTGGTTCCAGAGAAGCCTTGCCTCCGTCAATGGTTGTACCTGATCTGGAGCCAAACTACGAATACTATCGCCTGCTCACGGCACTGGCTGGTATGCCAGATGACGATGCCATACCTTTAAACAGCGTGTTAAAAGATAAGCCACTTATCATTCCATATACCAAAATAGAACATGATCATGTTATGAAGATATTGTCCAAAATGGACAAAAATCCACAGCCACTTACAAAAGCCCCGAGCATTGAAACTGATGATGTTCACAAAATCAGTCCCGTAAGAACATTCAAGGACTACAAATAATGCGTATTAAAGAACTTTTAGAAGGTTATAAAACTCCGCCGCTGCGCCTTGATGTTAAGGATACATTACCGCCAACGGTTACCATACCTGAGCTACCTAACAGCAATGGCTATGATCAATACAGATATCTATTGAACATGGCTGCGGCTGAAGCAGTGGCCCGCGGAGAGGTAAAAGTTGATCAAGAAAGTTCATTTAACCAATCCATTACAGTGGTGTGTTACGCACCACAAGAAATGGAAATCGTTAAGAAAACAGACGAGCTAATGGGTGTCAAACACCAGGTCATGGTTGCAACCGCAAGCCGCGAGCCTAGATGGGTAAATTCGCAAAGCACCGTTAGGGCATTTAAGGATCTGGACCGCTAGCAACCAAAATTGTGCTTGATTTTGCGTTCATGTTGTGCTAAAAGTACAAATGTACTATTCTAAGGAGCGCAATCATGGGTGGTAATGTCTTTGAGGGCAGGACTGCTTGCATCAAACGAGAGAATATAACCCCAACTATTGACTCTTATTTTTCAGAGCTTGCACGTATTTTCCCAAATAAGTCAACAATCTTCAATGTTAACCATTTCCAACCCGTAGGGTCGGTTGGTAAAAAAGCTGAGTCAGGCGATATCGATCTTGCGATAGATACGACTTCCATCCTTGATGCGGACATGAGTGCGTCTTCCATCATCCAATGGGGTATGAATCCAACAGATGTTGATGCTGAGTATGTTATTTTAGAAAAACGTGCAAGAACCTCAACGCCATCGCAACTTCGTATGAAAGCGTTCCTAAAGATCCTTTCAGCTTATGTAAACGAACATTCAAATACGATCCTTTTCAACCATAAGAAAACAACAGACGGCAATTTATTCAGCTGTCATCCACAGATTGATCAATATGGCAATCTTCTTGGCGTTGATGTACAGATTGATTGGATGATTGGAGACCTCAAATGGCTGAAATTCTCCTATTATTCCGCTCCAATGCCGACCGGGTCCAACGTAAAAGGCCTGCATCGTACACAGCTGATGCTGGCTGCATTCAAGGTAGCCAATCTTTCATTCAACCATGTGAATGGTATAAAGGACAAGGAAACGGGTATGGTATTGGCCACCGATCCTAAGCTAGCCTTGCAAATCCTTAGCTCCCGTTTGGGAATAAATCTCACAGAGTCGGATGCTGAAAATTACTACATCCTGCATGAGGTACTGCATAAAGGGTTAAGCCATGATCACTACTGCACGCTAATCGATATCTATTTTAAGATATTGGACTCAACACGGGCAGACATACCAGACGATCTGCAGGCTTATTGGCTAGCCAAAAGGCATGCGCTGGATCTAACCGGTAAGTTTCTACCCGATAACTCTAAATTAAAGGATTATGCCTAATGTCTGGGGTTGCAGGTGCTACTAGAATTAAATCTAGAATCGATTTTTGCCAATTTATTGATAGTTATAGCAAACTGATTGAACAATTCCCGGGGTTTGTTAGCCTTCGCGCATCAGGAAGCTTCAATTCAGATAGCTCAAAGCAGGATTTTGGTGATATTGACCTGATCGTGCATATCGACTCTACAAAACCAAAGCCCGCTTTAAAGAAAGACATGCAAAAGTTCTTTGAGGCCCAATCTGATAGTGTTATCGTACCGTTTACGTCCCAGAAATATAACGGTAAACGCAGCTATAACAGCGGTGAAATTGTTACCGTGCGGTATTTTGACCCAAATCTGGGTTACAGCGTGCAAATTGACAATATCATTGCGTTAGATGCAAATGAAGCTGATTTTAAACAACATTTTTTAGATTTTACAGCAACAAAACAAGGGCTAATCTTAGGATTGGTTAAAATCTCCACTGTTGAAACAGAGCCAAAAGAACTTTTTGCTAGACTTGGAATTGATATCGCAGTATTAGATCCTGGGGGACTTATACATGTTGAAGCCCCATTTGGAAGTGACTATGATCAAGAATATGAGTTCAATCTCAGTAGCAGTGAATTGCAATTGAGAAAAGTAACATATGTACATAGTTCATATGCACAGGCATATAGAACAGTGATCTGGAAATCACAACGCATACAAGATTTGGCTTCATTGCTGTATCAGTATGATTTGAATGCTGATTTTGATTCACTTTTGTTGCAATCAAAAACCACAGTTCATAATTCTCGAAGTTTTAAGCGCATCCCTGGTGTGTTCACCAGCATGATTAGCGTTAAATCTGGCGAGGTTGGTACCAAAAAAGGTGATGAAAAGACACTGGCCATTAAAAAAGTGCAGTCAACTTTTGCGGAGATTGCGTAAATGCAAGGAAAAACCGTTGTCATTTATCCAGGAAGATTCCAGCCCTTCCATCGAGGACATGCTGCAATGTATTCGCTACTGGGCATGTGTTTTCCCTACGCCGATCGTTGGATTGCCACCAGCGGAAAAGTTGGTCCGGATAGTCCTTTTAATTTTGAGGAGCGTAAATCGCTTGCACAGTTGGCTGGAATACCCGGCGATCGCATTGCAGAAGTGAAAAATCCATATATCGCCAGCGAGATATTGGCAAACTACGATGCAACAACGGACCATGTTGTCTTTGTTGTAAGTGAAAAGGACGCCAATAGGTTAAAATTTGGTGTCAAAAAAGATGGATCTCCGACATATCTGCAAGAATGGCAACAAAACGTAGAAATGAAGCCGTTTGATACCAAAAATGGTCATGCATATGTGACCATAATGCCGGTTGTGCCCTTTGAAGTTGCAGGTGATACAGTATCAAGTGCAAGTGAAATACGTACCATGCTGGCAGATGAATCAAAAAAACAGCAGGTGATTGAGAATTTATATGGCGATAATGCTGGCCGGGCTGCGAGCATTATCGCCATGCACTTTTAGTTCAAGCCTGCCGAACAAAATAGTGGATTCGATTGCTTGTTTTTCCAAAATAATCCTCGCAGCACTTGAGTACAACATCGTTATCAAATGTTTTGCATGAAAATACATCTAGATAGAATGCCGTGCCGCCGTTGCCGTCATCTTCCACATAATGGCAGCAAATGTTTGACGTTTCGATGAGCTGTACCAATGTTATACCTGCCTTGTTACCGCTGCCAAAGCTAACAACCTGGGGCTCGCCAAATGCCACCATATCGATGCGTTTGACAAGGTCCTTGGCAAATTCTGTAACGTTTGCAATGCTGCTAATGGCTTCTAGTTTTGGTCCTGCAGCATCAACTGCCAAATGGTATCCCCAATAATTGCTCATATCATGTATTCTCCTTTGATGTACAATTGGTGTAGGCGGTATTTATAAGGTGTATTTGTGAAATATGCAATGTATGATAAATATCGCACATGTAAAAGGTTACCGGCAATGAAACTATTTGATTTTCTCAATAATAATCCAATCCGTGAGAATGACATCCAAGTCAAACCGGATCACCCACCTTACCCCGGCCAAAGTTCCGGCCGGTTGAAAAAGTTTGTCAAGCGTCATTACGGCGGAAAAATGTCCTGTGCAAAAGCAATACGGGCAATAAATGACCCTGATGCAAATAATTTCTACAAAAAGCGCGCCGTTTGGTACAAAAATTTGCATTGCAATGGACGCAAGCAAATCCGGGAAGACGACAACACCGCAGCACTGACTATTTTTGACATTGACGATACCTTAATGCGAACATCTGCGTCCGTGTTTGTAAAAAAACCAGATGGTACAAAACAGAAGCTTAGCTCAGCTGAATTTAACCAATACAAGTTAGAACCAGGTGAAGAGTTTGATTTTGGACAGTTTAGGGATGCAAAACTTTTTAGAAATACCAGCAAACCAATTGAAAATCTCTGGCGTACGGCCCAAACGATCCTATCCAACATAGGCCTGCGGCCAAATTCTCGTGTTGTCATTGTAACTGCACGGGGTGATATGGATGATAAGGATGAATTTCTGCGTGCATTTGAAGACCATGGATTGGACATGAGCAAGATACATGTTTTTAGGGCAGGTAATCTCAATGCCGGAAGCTCTGCAGAAAATAAAAAAATCATAATACGTCATTTGCTCAAAGATGGCCAGTTCACTGAAACTAGATTGTTTGACGATCATCAGGACAATTTGCGTGCTTTTCTGAGCCTTAAGGAAGAATTTCCCGATATAACATTTGAAGCCTATCCTGTTGGTGCATCTGGTACGATCGGCACTCCAATTATTGTTTAATTGCGGCGTTGGATGTTATTTTTAATCCATATGTTTGGAGATAAGCATGCCATTGCTGATTGCACACCGAGGACTGGTTGACGGTCCTGATATCAACAAAGAAAACACCGTTTCAGCCATATCGTCAGCCAGACAGGAAGGTTACGATGTTGAAATTGACGTTTGGTACCACAATGGATCTTGGTGGTTAGGACACGACGGACCGACCACGCCTGTAGAATTTGAATGGTTGATGGGCATGGACAGGGATGATGGTATTGATACACACCATGTGTGGATACATGCCAAAAGCATAAAAACCTTGTATCAATTACAAGCGCAAGAATGGCCAGGACATGTATTTTTCCACGAAAATGATCCGGTTGTATTAACAAGTTCTCGGTATATGTGGACCTTTCCTGGCCAAGAACTTACGCCCTTGAGCATTTGCGTAATGCCGGAAAATACAGATGTGATAAATCATTGTCGAGAACTGGATGTGTACGGATTCTGTTCGGATTGGATACACAAAATAGACAAGGATTTGCACCGATATGCATCCGGTAAATATTTGATATCAACTGGGGCAATAGATGCAAACCATATTAGTAGCAGGTGTTCTTAATCAACCGTTTGGCAGTTGGCCTTCGGCAAGCCAGAGTGACGACGGAGTTATATGGACGCAGATGTCCGCTCCATTTGCAGTGAACGATTTTTGTACAGCGTTGGCAACAGATGGGACCACCACAGCGGTTTCAAACCAGAGAGGATATCTATCAGCAACCACGGATATGTTTAACTGGACACAGGGTGAGATAAATGATGGTTTTGGAACCACTGACCTAGCACAGGCCGTGGATGCAAATTCAAATCCGCACTGGCTGGCGGTAGGTAGTTACAACTACATAAACGGATACGGCCCATATCCTGCACAAACAACGGTAGCACAGATATACAGGTCCGGCTCTGCCACCTCCCTATGGGAGATGGTTTGGACACATCCAAACAATAACAGCGAATTTTACCAAGTTGCATATTTTCAATCAGCACCAATAATTGACGCTGAGATTGATAATGTATGGGTAACAGTTGGCAATGATGGTCTTGGTCAAGGCAATGCATATTATAGCCTTGATTATGGATTATCCTGGACACCGGTGTTGGTTCCATCCGGCGTAGGTATAATATACAGCGTCAACACCTATACTTTAGACAACACAACAGTTTGGATATGGGGATGTTCTGGTAAAATATTCGTATCGTCGACGCTTCAATCGTCAAACTGGTCTGAAGTGTTGGTAAACGGTAATGATAACATTATTGGCATCACTGTTGATGCAAATAATGTCATGGTTTTAAACGGTGTGAATAATCTTTACATTACATTTGATGGAATAGAATATTCAACATTTAACCAACCTGGTTATGTTTTTAACAATGTTGCGGTTTTTCAATACGATTCAAATTATAGATGGTTGGCGTTTGCTCGCAGTAACCTTACCCAATACACTATGTGGTACACGGACGATTTAAAAACCTGGATCCCAATAAACAACGGCATAGAAGTGCAGGGTTCTGCCATAAACGCTTGATTGACACTGCCAGGATGTAAAACGCATGCTTGTTCTATATAACAAGAGGAGAACATAGCATGTCAATAGGTTCACTATCAAGCGGAGACAAGGCCCGGCTACAGAGTCTGATTAATGAAGGTGTTCAGGCAATGGTAGACATTGCAGCAATGAAGGATGGTCTTAAGGAGACTATAGAAAACATTGCAGAGGAACTGGACATTAAAAAATCGGTGCTCAATAAGGCAATAACCATTGCGTTTAAGAACAGCCAAAACAAGGACAAGCTTACCGAAAGCCGCGAAGAGCTTGACGAAGTTGAACAGGTTCTCATGGCAGCCGGTAGGGCCTAATACTACATGGCCAAATGGATCTTTATAACAGGCGGATGTGGTTACATTGGTAGCCACGTTGCTGCGCAAATCAAGGACCAAACCGACTATTCGGTAATGCTGATTGATCGCCGAGCCAAGCAACTGACACATACCACCCGATTTTGCGATATGGTAGCAGACGAAGATTTTGCAAGTCCGGTTGTGCGAGATGCAATACGAGACTATTGCCCAGAAGCTATAGTGCACCTTGCGGCTGACAGTACAATCGGACCAAGCATGATCAATCCAGCAAACACTTGGAACAATAACGTGGCAAAGACCCTGTCTTTGCTGGAATGCTGTGCCAACAGCAATGTGCGCAATTTTATATTTGCTAGCTCAAGCAGCGTTTATGCAGATCAAGAATTTGCCGTGGACGAAACCAGTCCGTTAGCTCCGTATAGTCCCTATGCGTCAACTAAAATGGTTGGCGAAATGATGCTAAAGGACTGGTACGGTGCCCATGGCTTGCGCAGCGTTAGTTTTAGGTTTTTTAACGTGGCTGGATCGCATAACAGATACGATTTAGGCGAACTTAATGGTAGCTCTCATCTGTTGGCCAAGATAATGGAATCGGCCGTGCATGGCACGGATTTCACGGTGTTTGGCAAGGATTGGGCAACCGCTGATAAAACCGCAATACGCGATTACACGCATGTTCTGGACATTGCAGACGCAATCGTCAAGGCGATAACCTGGTTGCCAACCAATCCCGGTGCACATGTGATGAATCTAGGTGGCGGCCAGGGTTACAGCGTGCAACAGGTGATTGATACGACGGAAATGCTGATTGGCAAAGACCTACCATATCGGTACGGTCCTCGCAGGGATGGCGACTCTGCAATGAGATTCTCAAATAATGCCAAAGCACTTGGATTGCTTAATTGGAAGCCCATGCACTCTTTAAATGAAATGATATTAGATAGCTATAAGTGGTATAGCAGCCAAATGTATCAGTCTCTTACACAAGCAAATATAAGATACAGCTAATATCTTGCTATCAACCGATAGCAAAGCTAACATGATATATTGCCAGGAGACACAAGAATGTATATCGATGCCTTTTTAGAACGAGAAAAAAATCAAATCCTGGTTGTTGAAAGAAACAAAGCTGGTAAGCGTATATTCAACGTCCATAATACCAAGTATTCTGTTTATTGGCCGGGACCACGTGGAAAGATACCAAACATACATGGAAATCTCTGCGAAAAATTCCAAACAAGCAAGCTAAAGGAATTTACTCGAGAGATCAACATGCTGCCTAAAAACAGCTTGCATGAGAGTGATATCAATCCTATTTTCCGTTGTTTGTATGATAATTATAAGAATGCCCCGTCACCTGAGCTACACGTTGGGTTCTTCGATATTGAGGTGGACTTTGACCCTTTGCGGGGTTTCTCAAGTCCAGACGATGCGTTTTCACCAATCACCGCCATTTCAGTATATTTGGCATGGATGCAACGCAATTTCACTATGGTTATCAAACCAAAAGGAATGTCGCAGGAAACAGCTGAAGAGATCGTTGCAAAATTTGAAGACACCGTGCTTTGCGAAAGCGAAAAAGAATTACTGGAAATATTCCTTGATCTGATAGATGATGTGGATATTTTAAGCGGATGGAATTCAGAAGGCTTTGATATACCCTACATCCACAACAGAATCGTGCAGGTATTGGGTAAGGAAGAAACCCGTAGATTGTGTTTATGGGGCAAGTTTCCCAAGCGTAGGGAATATGAGGCGTATGGAAGAGAAACCATAACCTACGATTTGGTAGGACGCATACACATGGATTACCTACAGCTTTATCGCAAGCACACATACCATGAAATGCATAGTTATCGCTTGGATTTCGTTGGCGAATACGAAGTTGGAGACAAGAAAACACACTATGAAGGTAGCCTAGATTCGTTATATAACAATGATTTTGAAAGATTTATCGAATATAACAGGCAGGACGTACTGCTGTTGGTTAAGATCGACGCAAAAAATAAGTTCATCGATCTTAGCAATAATCTTGCACATGAAAATTGTGTTCTGTTGGCCACCACAATGGGTGCAGTTGGTCTCATAGATCAGGCCATCGTAAATGAAGCATGGGATCTTGGTTTCATCGTACCAAATCGTAAAAGGGATGATTTCCGCAACGACTCCGGATCAAGTGATGACGATGATGAAGAGATAAACATAAACGGTGTGGTGGGTGCGTATGTTGCGGATCCAAAACCTGGTATGCATGATTGGATTGGCGGTGTCGACATCAACAGCCTGTATCCTTCGGCAATCCGTGCCCTTAACATGAGTCCTGAAACGATTATTGGACACATACGGCCGGAAAGCACTGACAAGCTTATTACCAAGCGCATGCGCGATGAAAAGAAAAGCTTTGCAGACGCATGGAACGGCATGTTTGGCACGCTTGAGTACAACCAGGTCATGAACCAGGATCTAACGCCGGTTACGGTTGATTTTGAGGATGGATCGACCTCAACCGTATCCGCAAGTGAGCTTTACGATTACGTGTTCAACAGCAGTAAAAAGCTAACGCTGTCGGCAAACGGAACCATCTTCACCCTGGAAAAATCTGGTATCATTCCGGGACTGCTTGCACGCTGGTATGCCGAGCGCAAAGAACTACAGGCCAAAGCCAAAACTGTTAATAGCCTCATTGATGGTATAGAAATTCCACCAGAATTATTAGACAAGGTTCAAAAATTATTAAGCCAAACTAAATAATCTCTATACGGAGGTATTAATAATGAATATACATGAAATAGAATTGGTATTATATAACAATAAAAATATACGGTCGCAATTACATTTACAGAGATATTTTAAATTAATAAAATACTATCAAAATAATGCTTGTATAAAAGTAAAAGGGTCAAATGGTGCATATGAGAGACATCATATTTTACCAAGGAAATTATATCCTGAATATAAAAATTCCAAATGGAATATAATAGTGTTACCGACAAAAGCACATTATTTGGCTCATTATTTTTTATATAAGGCGCTAAGTGACAAATCTTGTGTATATGCTTTTAATCAAATGCGTAGAATATCCAAAAAGAATGGTAAAACTAATTGCAGATTGTATGAATCTGTTAGAAAAGAGTTTGCAAAACTAATTAGTGAAAATAATACGGGCAAAGAAGTAAGTGAATCGGCAAGACTCGTATTAAGTAACCGTCATAAAAATACAAACACTTATAGAAATAAAACAACAGGTGAATTAAACAGGCTTACAGTAGGACAACAGCCAGATGGATGGGAACCATTTCAAACGGGTAGAATACGAACTACAGATTCAAAGAATAAAATACGGCAAGCAATGTCAGGTAGAATGTGGCAATTTAATAAAGAAACAAAAGAAGTAAGACTGGAAAAAGAGTTATTACCGGGTTTTACTTTGGGATATCCAGACTGGTATGATAATGGCTCTGAGCTAATAAAAGGATATGTTTGGATACACAATCCAGAAACAAAGGTTCATTATAGAATACCAAAAAATGACCAGATACCAGATGGATTTGTGATAGGAAGAAGTTACAACAATGTAGGATTTGCTAAAATTAATCAGTCAAACTTGTTGCGGTTGATCGATTTATCAACAAAATGTTTTGTTATAATTGATAAAAAAGATTTTGACCCAAAATTACATCTGAAAACAGGTCAAAGTCTAGAAAAAACATTTGTTTATGATTATAAAAATACTGTATATTTATCATATTGTGACTTAATAAACGCTTGTCCCGAAATTCCACAGGTTGGCAAACGTAACGACAGTCTAAATCATCTGACAGTTCCAAAACCGCATTACAATATGAAAGAGGCACGAAAAGAATTTTGCGCAATAAATGTAGGAAAAACTATGAATCAAATTGGACTAAAAGTTATAAAAATAGCAGACTATGTATATGATAGGAGGACCATTTATGTTAGATGCAACAGTGATTAATCAGGCTATACAGTCTGGTGATGCTGAAACACTTGCTACACTGATTAAGGAACAAAATTTAGAAATAAAAGATGGCAAAGTTGTTGCTGGCCCCAAGATAGTAAAACAATCTTTTGATTTTTGGGATCAACGCCAATTGATTAAGAAAATTCTACTAAATTCGTAAATATTGCGACGTGAACAGGTAACTGTTTAATGAAAACCGCTCTAATTGCTGGAAACTCCTTGATAAGGACAATCAGCAGCCAAGCATCGAAAGATGAAGGTTCAACGACTAGGTTGAAAGACCGTAGATCCAAGTGGATCGAAACGGGCGGCATCCAATTTAGTTGGATGGTGATATAGTCTCCTCTGCATGGTAACATGCAGCAGCACGTAATGGTGCGGAATATGGCTTAACGAGCATATTTGAAGATTTGGTATATGGTGCACTAGGCAACCCTGGGTCAAGGTTCTTCGATGCAAGAGTAGCACAAAGCACTACACTAAGCGGACGCTGCATCGTGAAGCATATGTGTAGTAAGATAAACGAAATTATCACAGGTGATTATGATTATAAAGGAATAGCATCAATTTACTCTGATACTGACTCGAATTATTTCTCTGCTTATCCTGTCATGAAAGATCTTCCAGAATTCAAGGACTTTGAGTGGACCAAGGAAAACGTAACCGATCTATATGATAAGATTGGCGACATGACCAACGCAAGCTTTCCTGAGTTCATGAAGAAAGCATTTAACTGTCCGGAAAAAAACGGAGCCATAATCAGTGCAGCACGCGAGCTTTGTGCAATCAAAGGATTGTTTATCAAAAAGAAAAGATATGCCGTGCTTATCTATGATAAGGAAGGCAAGCGCAAGGATACAAACGGTAAAAAAGGCGAAATCAAAGCAATGGGGCTTGACCTCAAACGCAGTGATACACCAAAGATCGTACAGGAATTCCTCAGTGATATCCTGGTTGATGTGCTCACCGGGGCAAACGAAGCTGACATCCAAACAAAGGTGTTGGAATTCAGAAAGGAATTCCGCAGCTGGCCAGGGTGGTTGAAAGGTTCTCCAAAACGAGCAAACAAGATAACCTATTATGAAGGCATCTTGAATTCTCAAACAACAATGGATTGGAAAACTCCTTCCAGTGCTAAAAAAACAATACCTGGTCATGTTCTGGCCAGCATAAACTGGAATAGATTGAAAAAGATATATAACGATCACTATAGCATGCCTATCCAAGACGGATTCAAGGTTATCGTATGCAAACTACGCCCTAATCCCAGCGGATTAACATCGGTTGCGTACCCAGTGGACGAAATGACCCTTCCACAATGGTTTAAGGATCTGCCGTTTGATGACGAAACGATGGAAGAAGTGCTGATAGACCAAAAAGTCAAAAATTTGCTTGGTGTTCTTAATTGGGATCTTGATGCAAACAAAAATGCCAATAGTTTTGGCGATCTATTCAGTTTTTAACAAAAGGAAAATAAATGAATAAAAAAATATATACGCCAGACGAACTCAAAACACTTGTTGACGCGCTCAATGGTGCACCGTCATACTTGTCAAAGCGATTCGTATTAAAGTATCTATGCGGTTGGTCAGACGATATGATTGCAGAGAACGCGAAACTATGGCAAGAGGAAAATCAAGCAATGAAGATGGGAGAAAAAATGTGGCGCTAAAGGATTATGTAAAGGATCTTACAACTTATGTAACCCCTACAGGGTTTTTTGATAAGATCAAGATCACTGCTACCAATAAAGAAATCTCGGCAGAAGGTATGGAAAAGGAAAAGGAAGTAATCCTCAAGGGGAAGTTTTCCAAGCCTCTAGCCGAGCTTGAAGGAGAATTTGGATTGAGCAATCTTTCGTTGCTACAAACCATTTCAAACGATCCTGAGTTTTCGTCCAATGACAGCACAATGACCATTGTGTATGATACCAAGGCAGGAGAAAAGGTTCCAACTGAGCTTGCGTATCAAAACAAAAGCAAAAGTTATATCAATTATCGTTTCATGAATAAGCAGTTGGTACCAGACCAACCAAAGTTCCTGGAGCCAAAGTGGGATGTTGTTATAACTCCAAGCAAGTCAAACGTCCAGCAGTTTACATGGGCAGCCAACGGTCTTGGTTCATATGAACAGTATTTCATACCACGCATTGTTGATGGCGATCTCAAGTTCTTTATCGGAGAGGACGATGCTGCAACACAACGTGGTGGCGTGGTGTTTGCAAGCGATAGAAAGGAAACATTTGACAGCACCCATAAGTGGAAAATTGCACAGATTCTTGCGGTGTTGAAGGTAGCTGATACCTGCGATTGTGAAATGGCATTTTCAACCAAGGGTGCCATACAAATCACTCTTAATACCGGGGTAGGCAGTTATAGGTATATCTTCCCTGCAAAGGTTCGATAAGTCAATCAAGTAGCCCGGATGATTTCCGGGCTACTTTTTGTTTTGATAAATATCACTGCATGAAATTAAAAAAACACTATCGCACCATTGTAATAAGCGATTTACACATGGGCAGCAAAGGTTGCAAAGCAGCACTGCTGAATGATTTCCTGCGTAATCATACCTCAGACTATCTATATCTAAATGGGGACATTTTTGATTGCTGGAAGATACAGCAAAATAAATGGTATTTCAATCGGCCACAAAGCAAGGTCCTGCGTAGGTTGCTTAAAATAAGCCTATCTAAAACACAGGTTGTTTATGTACTAGGCAACCACGACGATTTTTTCCGTAATTTCATAACATATAACGTCAATCTTGGCAAAATACTTGTTGTAAATGAGCATACCCATATTGGAGCCAATGGACAAAAATTCTTGGTAACCCATGGCGATATGTTTGATACCGTAACCCGAGTGCACAGATGGGTCAGTTTTCTTGGTGACAAGGCCTATGACTGGTTATTGCGCATGAATGGCGCGGTCAACGCCTGCCGTAGATTGATCGGTTTGCGGTACTGGAGCTTGAGCCAATATCTTAAAACCAAAGTAAAAAAGGCCGTTAACTTCATTTATGATTTTGAAGAAACCTTGGCCAGATATGCCAAATCTAAAAATTACGAAGGCGTTATCTGCGGACATATACATGTGGCAGAGATAAAAGATCTACATGGTATAACCTATCTCAACAGCGGTGACTGGGTTGAATCATGTACGGCACTGGTTGAAGATGATACTGGCTGCTGGTCCATAATACACTGGCATAAGACAGATAACGAACTTCGCAATCTAACCAATACCATCAAATGAAAATATGCTTAGTTACGGATACGTGGAACAATGTAAACGGCGTTGTAACAACCCTCAACGCCACGGTTCATGAGCTTGAACAACGGGGCCATACCGTAAAAATATTACATCCAGGGCTTTTTAAAACATTTTCAATGCCCAGCTATCCTGAAATAAAATTGAGCTGGAATCTTTGGAATCTTGGTTCCATGATTGAGCAGTTCGATCCTGATGCAATACACATTGCAACAGAAGGTCCTCTTGGCTGCGCAGCTCGATGGTATTGCAAGGTTAGAAAAAGACAGATACCACACAATACCAGTTACCATACCAAATTTCCTGAATATCTGAAAATACATCATGGGATACCATTGTGGATAGGATATTGGTTTATGAGATTATTCCACAAGTTTAGTTCCAGGGTATTGGTCACAACCGCAACGGTTAAAAATGAACTTACTGACCGTGGATTGACCAATTTGGTGGTATGGAACAGAGGAGTTGACCATGCTGTTTTCAATTCCAGCGGTCGTTGTGAAACCTTGGCCAGCAAGCCAGTGTTGTTATGTGTCAGCCGTGCAAGTTATGAAAAAGGACTGGATGAGTTTTGTTCATTACAAACGACTGGGACAAAAATACTTGTTGGCGATGGTCCGTATCTAGAAGATCTAAAACAGAAATATCCAGATGTGATTTTCACAGGCTATAAAACTGGGAAAAATTTGCAGCATTACTATGCAAATGCGGATGTTTTTGTTTTTCCTAGCAAAAGTGACACATTTGGAGTAGTTATGTTAGAAGCAATTGCATGCGGAACACCTGTAGCAGCGTATCCAGTTACTGGGCCCATTGATGTCTTAACACCCGGTGTTAATGGGGCAATGGATACTGATCTCTACGTTGCAATTGAATCTGCACTGAAACTAGATAGAACCGTAGTTGAAAACAGCAGCCAGTGTTTCACTTGGGCTGCGTGCACCGATGTTTTTGAACGAAACTTGGTTAAAATAAAGAACCAGCAAACAAGTTGATTAACCGCTTGCAGTTGATTATCATCACTAATAACAGCGGAGAATGACAATATGACAACAGAACCGACAAGTAGAATGATTTATGTGACATTTTGAATGATTTATGTTACCTTCGTTAAATAAATCGGAGGTAACCAACATGTATTACATTTATGCACTGATTGATCCGCAAAACTACCAATATTTCTATATTGGGAAAGGAAAAAGAAAGAACAACCGACATTTGGATCATTTGCGTGAAAAACACGGAAAGATTAATCCATTAAAATGGCATCGAATTCAAAAAATTCGATCATTGGGTATGGATGTATTGTTTGAAGTTATTATTGACAATATTCTCGATGAGAACATAGCTTACGATGAAGAAACTCGGCTAATTAAATTATACGGTAAAATTGTTGACGGAACCGGAATACTCACTAATATTATAGATGATGCTAAACCTCCGTCTTGGAAAGGGCGTGTTAAGTCAGAAGAGCATCGTAAAAACTTGTCTAAAGCACACCTCGGTAAAAAGCTCAGTCAAGAAACTATTGATAAAATCCGCGCAACAAAATTGACTAATGGAACACTTGTATCTAATGGAATGACCGGAAAAACTCACTCCGACGAAACTAAAGAAAAAATTCGACTACGGAAAATAGGTACCATTATGTCACAAGAAAGTAGTTTGAAGAAAAGTGAAAAAACAAAAGGGCGAACTTGGTCTGAAGAAAGACGTCTAGCAGCTATGAATGGTAAAAAGACTGGGCCAAAAAGTAAAACTTGGTCCGAGGCTAGAAGAGCTGCTCATAATAAATGCAAAAGTAAGGAAGATAAACCAAATGACAACAAATCCGACAGTTTAAATGATGTACACGACGTTTCAAAAAAAGATGGATCCACAAGTATCCAGAAGCACTTAACTGATACGATGATTATCAAGGAGACCGACTATGAATAAGAAAACATTTGTCTATTGCACATTCCAGAAAGAGGCTTATCACAAGTTCCCAGGGGCCGATACAAATCCCAAATATGCAACTGGCGATGAGTATGATGTAAGCCATCTTGGATTTAGGCATATGCACTACTTCAATTTTAAGGTGTGGGTTCAAGTGACCCACGAAAATCGTCAAATTGAGTTCATACAAATGCGGAGATGGATCGAGAATCTTTACTCAAAAGGTATCCTTGAGCTTGATAATCAAAGTTGCGAGATGATGAGTGATGCCTTGTATGAAAAACTTATCGATCGCTATCCTGGCATGGAGATTAAAATAGATATTAGCGAGGAAGGCATTAACGGTTCGTATACCGAATATCAACCCTGATATTGTGTTTTGAAAGCCAACTAGGGTTGTATAAGTTGTTGGCTTTTGATCCACCATACGTTGTAAATAAGAACAACGCAGTATCGACTCTGCCTCCTGTAAACACCTTCAGACCGTCTTTATAAATCTCATAAATCTTGCTATTTTTCTTTCCAGATTTACTCCTTGCATCTTTCAATCTACAAACTGTTTCGCTATCATACAGCTCTTCGTATGTTTTTCCTTTCATTTTCTTGCTGGGATTATTTTGTTTTAGTTGTGTTGATCTTTTTAATTTGATTTGGTTGGATTTCTCTATGCCATATATCTCTTCATAAGATTTACCGGCGTTTTTGTTTGGTGTTGACTTTCCTTTTAACATACTACCTTGATGAAATCCGGTGGGAGGTAATTCACTAGGTTGTAGTCTTATATTAGAAATGCCGTTTGTATATACAATCCAACCTCTATTATTAGTATTAGCATTAAATGATTCAATTATATTGTTGATATGCTTTGAAGATTTTTTCTTGCCTTTTAGAGCTGCTGAAACTTTTTGTCCGTGTCCTTTTGGTTTTTTGGGTCCCTTCAGTTCTCCAAGACCTAAAGATACTATTACTTTCGCAAATGCAGTCTCCATCCATTTATATTGGTTAAAAGAATATACATACACAAGCTTCCTTCCAAGCAATGGGTGTTGTCTTGAATCAAACGTAACTCCATAGCTGTTATTCAACCATTTTGGATTATCTATAACTTTCATCCGGCGTAGAACTTTATCTTCCCACATTCTCGCATCTTTACCTGATTTAAATATTTTTCGAACTTTGTAATCAAATGAATCCTTACCCAATAATTCTATTCTTTTGGCTATCTGCACAGAGCTTGTAAAATACTTGACCCATAATTCAGACGGATGGCATCCACGGGCGTACCTTACGCCATAGTATACTTCTCCAGTTGGTATGCATTTGATCAAATATGTATATGGGGTTGTCATCACATTCTCTTGGTTATGTCCATCGTCATATATTTATCTTGACAATACCATTAATTTCTTCACATCATAGTATGATACAGTAAGATTTATAAAATTAAAACAAAATTTAATGTCGACACACAACTAGTTGAATAACAAAGGTATAAGTGTCAACTGCACCAACTGCACCGATTGTGCAGTTGAGCTAATGCTATTAGCGAAGATGGCAAAAACTGTGTAACATTAGAATAAACAAAGGATACGTAATGAAGAACACTAAATTTGATCCAGTAACTGGTGAACTAGAATATACCCATAATGGTTATATTTTCCGTCTTACATCAGAAGCCGTCATTGACGCTCTCAATTATCAAGGAATTGACATATTACATCACGTGTCAACGATAGTAGATAGCTTCGCTCCTGGTAATGGCGAAAGAATACGTGTAACCATACACCGAGACTTAGCAGATGATATTAGTTGGATAGAACACACTATACGAGTATCAAAGGTGCAACAATGAGAAAACTTTTCTATATGTCGTTGGAGTCATACAACTCAAGATACACTTACCAGCTAACCGAATGGACTCGTCGAGTCTTTGATCGCCGGGAGATCGACTATGTGATTGTGCCGGGTCAAACACTTGATAACAGCCAAGCCATTGTCACAGGACAAGTCTTGGATGCACATGGACGCAGCTACTTCTCCATGAGCCAGATGATGAACTTGGTTCAGATGATGAAGAATGGACAGGTCACCGGCGAGGACGTGGTCTTCTTTGAAGACATGTTCTCACCAGGTATTGAGAGCCTGCCTTATATCATGAATCAGATTCCCGAGAAGATGCGTCCGCGAGTCTATGTTCGATGCCTGGCTCAAACCATTGACCCTGATGACTTTGTGCATGTGTGGGGCATGAGTAAATGGATGAGCCTCTACGAAGCCATGGTCAATGAGTTTGTCACAGGTGTGTTGGCCACTAACGAAGAGATGGTGGCTCACATGCGGATCGCCAACTGGACTGCACCTATCTACAATATCTCAGGCTTGAGCTTTGGTAAGAATGAAGTGCTAGAGCGCATAGGCGGCGCAGATAATATCAAACCGTTTAACGAACGTGCGATTAGGGTAGCGTTTTCTGCAAGATTTGACCAAGAAAAACAACCAGAGTTTTTTATGGATTTAATTGAACTGGTCAAGTCAATTAGGCCGGAGATTGAATTTTGCGTGCTAAGCGGAGGTACGTTGCGTAGCAATGCACCTGCAAGCCTAGCCAGAGCAAGAAACTTGCAGGAACAAGGATTGTTGGTAATTAAAGAAAATCTCAGCAAAAACGAATACTACTCACTGCTTAACGATACTAGGGTGCTGTTCAATTGTGCATTACAGGATTGGGTAAGCAACACGGTAAGCGAAGCTGACACGCTTGGTGCAAATGTGCTTTATCCTGCATATCGTAGTTTTCCAGAAACGTTTGCCAATGATCATTCCAGGCTTTATGTTCCGTGGAGCATGGATGATGCCATCTCAAAGCTGTTTGTGCTGCTCGACTCGCCGCATGGCAAACAAGGTAGCATAAGTGATTGGAATGACGGGACTATTAATCGCATTATTGACATAATAACCGGTAATGGAGAACAATGGCGTAGGGACGGCGTTGACTATCGCCAACACACAAGAGGATCAAAATACTAATGGTTAAAAAGAAACAAGCGTCTGAAATACTGGATCTAACCGCTTCAAACTCTGATTATGCGGTGTTCTTGCCCAGTATCAGTTCGATATATGTGAAAATACAAAGCCAGCAGCTCCTAGGCAAACGTCCTGCATTACCACCTGGTATGAATAGGTCCTGGGACGATTTGGATTTCCTTTGTCGCAATGGTGATTTGTTCACCTATAAGTGGGCACTGTACAGTGCGGGTCATGCGCAATTGGATGTGATCCGCACAGACACTGAAGAAAGCATGGTACAAAAGAGAGATCGTGCAAATACCGTGTTGATCGGCGACAGCGGCGGGTTCCAGGCTGCAACTGGCGTTCTTAAATGGCCGTGGAAGCCAAAGAAAGGCCAGGACGATGCAGCTTGGCATGCTGATCAGGATAGCGTGCGAATGAACATACTACGATGGTTGGAACATACCGCTGATTGGAGCATGATTTTTGATTTTCCTCCGGGTGGTATCGACCGGTTTGGTTATGATGAAAAAACCGGAGAAGCCAAGCATCCTGGACTCAAGAGCTATGCAGATTGTTTGAAAGGCAGCATTGAAAATGCTGAGTTCTTCATGAAGCACCGCAGGCATGGCGACACAAAGTTCCTTAACGTGCTGCAAGGTCGTAACCTGGAGGAAGGTGACGAATGGTGGGATATATGCAAGGATTGGCCCTTTGAAAGCTTTGCCTTTGCAAACATACAAGGCCATAGCATTGCACTAAACATGCGGCGACTCATCATAATGCGAGATGGCGGATATTTGGACAAAGGGCAGGATTGGTTACACTATCTTGGCAATGGCAAGATCAAGGCCGCATGTAGCTTAACGAACATACAACGTGCGTTGCGCAAACATGTCAACCCAAATGTTACATTGAGCTACGATGCCGCATCACCGTTTGTAATGACGGCAAAAGGACAAATTTACAACACATATGCAATCAATCCAAACCAAATGGGATTCAAAGGCAGCAGCATACCTGATGCAAAGGAATTGAAAGGCAGCACAACATTGCTGAAGGATTGGATCATGGGTCAGATGCTGAAAAACAAGCAGTATTCCAACGAGATCAGCACGTTTGATAGTTTATTTGAACATAATTTAACCGACAGAACACAAGCAATAGAAACTGCCATTAGCCGTAAAATCACCCTTGGCGATATTTGTGTCAAGGGTTATGAGGATGTGAATGGTAAGGATATTGAAGCAACCAACGAAGCCATACAGCAAGAAATGGGACTATTACAATACGACCAATTTGAAACCCGTAAGAAGAAATACCCAAGTGCGCTCGATGGCATGAGTTATGTTTTGTTGATGAATCATAACGTTGAGCTGCATATTCGTGCATGCCAGGAGGCGTGTTATTGGATGGACCAGCCTCTTTCCATTGCAAGGCAACATTTGCCCAGCGATGTATTGGAATTCAAGGACCTTTGCGAGGAAATCTTTATTTCGGAAAAACCAATGGACCTGATCAACAAACACTGGACCATGCTGACCAATGGTACGGGCATGAATGCGGATAACGAGTTACGCATAGATATTAACAAGATATAATGGTTAATTTGTATTTCCATTTGATACCGATTACAACATTGCAAATGCCAACGGAGGTCAACCATGAAACGCGACTATACTAACGGAATAAAAGATGATGTGGAGTTCTTTGTTGGCACGGAAGTTGAACACACACCTGCGTTTGGACTTAAAACACTGTTTGTAACCGGGGTGAATCCCACCGAAACCATCCAACGTTTAGTGGCACAGCATGGATGCGAACACATCTATCTTGGTGCAAACATGAGTTTTGATCCGGGCAACTTTCTTGAGGATCCAACCAGTAGCGATGCCTGGGACCATATGATTAAATCCGTATTGGAATTAGGGGTGTTAACCACCCTTGATTTTGACGTGAAACATGTTGAATGGGTTTTGGAAGGCTGTTATGCGGAGCATGACAATTTCATACCCCAGATTTCCGTTAAAATTCCATATATCGAGCAGTTGCGTTACAATGCGACATTGAAGATAGATGACAAGGATTTTAAAGCAAGCAATCCAGGTGTTTGGTGCCATAGCTTGCACGATCTACTGGATAGGAAAGCTTTTACACCATGGAACAAATATACAAAGGATGAACCTTTATGACAGACCCAACATTGGAATTTTTTGAACAATACCGTTCTAAAAAGACAGAAATTGAAAATTTAAAATCACAGCTAAGGGTTTTAGATGAGGATGCCCAACGTTTAAGACACAACATAAGAACCATGAATGAAGAAGTTGAGTCAATGCGTAAAATTATTACCACCATGGTTGACAATGGTTGGGACCCGGTTGAAGCCAAGCTTCGAACCGAGGAAACTGATAGGCAATTTTCATTTTGGACTGAACTAGGTGAGGAATCAGATACAATATCAAGCATCACAATACATTCAGCAATTCCCAGTTCAATAAGTCAGCTAACGGTCTCGTCGCAGTATAATTGGGGTGCAACCGGAGCCACAGGTTCAATTGGATCAACAGGGGCAATTGGTGCAATTGGTTCCATGCAGGGATGTTATAGTTACCCTTACGGTGCCAACGGTTCAACTGGTGCATAAACACACAAAATGATGGTTGAATATTGCCTTTCATAATTTTTACAAATACACTAACATCATAGGCTCTTAAGGATCGAAGCAATGACAGCAGTTAGCAACAAGATACGCAATCGGATAAAAGAAAATGGTGGAAAGTTTTTCTGTAATAATAACATTTCAGAATACATCCAGCCAAACGAAATAGATCTTCTCATAGATGAAGTATCTGTAAAGATGGAAAGCGTCTTACAAAGCTTGGTCATTGATACCGACAACGATCATAACACAAAAGATACCGCACATCGTATTGCAAAAATGTTTTGCACTGAGGTGTTTGCAGGTAGATATCTACCTAAACCTAAGATCACTGCATTTCCCAATGCCAACTCATACGATGAGGTATATGTGACCGGTCCAATTTCAGTCAGATCAACATGTGCGCATCATTTCCAGGCCATCAAAGGTAAGGCATACATTGGTGTTTTTCCGGGTAAGAATGTAATTGGGTTATCAAAGTTCAATCGCATGGTTGACTGGATTGCAAGCCGTCCCCAGATACAGGAAGAAATGACCATACAGATTGCCGATCTGGTTGAAGCTGAAACACAAGCTGAGGGTGTAGCTGTGCTTATCCAGTGCGAGCACGGGTGCATGACCATGCGAGGTGTGCGCGAGCACGAAAGCGACATGACCACTTCAGTAATGCGTGGAGCATTCCGTGAACACCCACATATTAAACAGGAATTCTTCAATATCGTTTCTAGGATGAAATGATATCATGACCTTTGGTATTGGGTATCAAGAGTATCGTAAAAAGCGTGTGATGAATGAAAATTTACGGTATGGTGACATAGAAAAAACCGGCAACGAACGATACATAATTTACTTTGGTTGGGCGCATGTGATCGACCATCTATCAAATACAGAACATACAGGGCCTCTGAAGATCGGTCGAGGTAAGTTTGCCACAGCATTGATGCGAGGTAGGAACCAGCCCGGTATAGATTTTAGGATTTATGCTGAAATAGTATTGGAATCAAATGAAGCAACATACGCTGTTGAAAATCTGATAAAATCAAAGCTTGGTGATAGAAACATGACATTATCACAAAATCAACAGGAATGCTATAACATAACAAACCAAGAGCTTCCTCAAATCGTTGAATCCATATTATACGATGTAAAAGGAACAATGAAACAATATCCGATACTTGAGGTTAATATCTTTCTAAATACCACGTAAATATCTCGGTGGTCTTTGACGCTCACCCCACTTTAAACATTCTGCGTGTCATCAAACTCGCTCAAAAGGAGACAAGAGATGGCGAAATTTATTAGTACAAAGACTTATAGACAGATTGGGCCTGTTGCATACCGCCAATGGCGGGCTGACATCATATGACTTAATGAAATGCGTATCCGTGCATAAATAATACAACATAAGGAGCATGGATATGCCAATGACGTTGCAGGATTACATAGACAAATACGGTGAAGCGTCTGGAACTAAACGATATAATGGAGTTCGTAAACTATTAGCAAGCCGCAAAAAAACTTATGATTCGCAGCCATACACACGATTTACTAAAGAATGGTTTATCTGGAAATATCCAGAAGATGGGATAGATCGATTTAATGAACATGTTAATAAGTCGCGTCAATCAGAAGAAAATATGATTAAACGTTGGGGAGAAGAACTTGGTAAGAAAAAGTGGCAAGAGACTATTGCTAAAAAAAATACTGTAGCACTAGTTAGAGCACAAAAAGGTGAAATTGGGGTGACAAATATGTCACAGAAGAGAAAGGAAAGCTTATCTAAATACTGGAATGATTTATCAGAGGCAGAACAAATAGAAAAACGAGCAGCTATTAATGCTAAATCTAGCGCTACAAAAAAAGAACGATATAGCAGCAAGACAAAATTAGAACTGTATTTAGAAAAATACGGAGAAGACGGACATATAAAATATGCCGAATTTCTTCAAAACACCTTCAAATCTATCGGTTACTCTAAGGAAGCAGAAACTTTAATTAAAAATATTATCTTCGATAATCCTTGGTTACTAGATTATACTATATACTATAGAGATTCTGAAGATAAGACAAAGTGTGAATGGTTTTTAAGTTCTAAAGAAGGGGTCAACTTTTATGATTTTTGTGTCAAGGAAGCAAAGGCGATATTAGAATATGATGGGTTAAGATGGCATCCAACTGAAGAACAAGCAAACGAATTAAAATCTGAACTAATGGCAATAACTGGGCTAACATACAGTCAAAAATATTGGAAAGATCAAGAAAAATTAAAAATGGCCATAGACCGCGGATTCAAAGTCTTTGTACTACGATCTGATTTTGCAGAACAACACAAATCAAGCATAATAAGTCAATTTATTAACTACATAAAGGAACAGCTAACATGACATATCAGCTGGTAGCATACAAGTTTACATCAACAAAAGAGTATATTGACGAATTTCCATGCGCCTACAAACAATGGAAGGCCGATACCCATTGTTCAAAAAACCATGGTTACTCACTTAGTATGAAATTCTATTTTGGCGCAAATGAATTAGACAAAAGAGGATGGGTTTGTGATTACGGCGGCCTTAAGGAACTTAAACAAATTTTAAAAGACCAGTTTGATCATCGCACACTTATTGCTGCTGATGACCCAGACATTGAAAAATTTCGACAACTTGAGAAAGATGGAATCTTAGATTTAACAGTGCTACCTGCTATGGGATGTGAATGTATAGCCGACATGCTATACAAGTATGTAAATGGCATTTACATACCTGAATATCTTGGTAAGAGTGAATCAGATCGAATTTGGTGCTATCGAGTTGAAGTTCGTGAAACTGCATCGAACATGGCTTTCAGAGAAGGTCATAGAGAATGGAACGAAGACTTGTTTGAAGGGATCGGCTATGATTAAAAAAAACCAAGTTGTGGGTCGCCAATATTGAAAACGATCCAAGCGATCCAGACGGCGCCTTGCTAACGTTTCCTGCTGAATTTTTAGAATCGGTAGGATGGCACGAAGGTGATACGATTATTTGGAAGGCCAATGCCGATGGTACTTTTACATTAACCAAGAAAGAGGAAATCGAAAATGTCTGAAAGAAGACCCGTACCAAATGACACCATGGCAACTTCTTACCTAGGCAAAGTTGCTGAAGAAAATGGAAAAACCATACTGGTTTTTCCTCCATCGATGTTAACGGATCTAGGCTGGACGGAAGGTGATACCATCGTGTGGGATATCCGCAGGGATGCTGTTGTGGTACGTCAATCGGATGGCTGAATGGATTTATGAATCGCCTGATGGAGGAATAACCGTTACAAGGCGTGTGTTTGGCCAGCATGATAATAAGCCGGATGGTAAGCATTTCAAGATTGGGCAGGATGCATGGTTACCGATGGGCCATATGATAAAAATTGCACAACAACATATCAAGGAGCAATCATTGCGCGACGAATATCCCGTCCTTGACGATTTGTGGAAGCAGTATCGTACCATGCTCTGGCTGGTATCTGCAGGAGATAGCAAGTGAGTGATGTTTGGAATAAAATTTGGTCAATGGTTTGGTCCTCCGAATCATCCAATTCGTCTGATTCGTCTAGGACGAGCATTTCCAATGTTGGAGATGGTGTTGGGTCTGGCAATGTTGGTTCTATTACCGACATCAATTTGAACAATACCACCTGTACGGTCACGGCAGGAACCGTTACCACGGCTGCAACCACATACACCAGTCTTGTACCAAACGGTGGATATTCAGTTGGCGTAAATGTTGCCGGAACCGTGGCTGGTAATTATACATGGCCAAATAATTTTGGCAATTACAATGTTATTTCCAATACTGGTGCGCTTTATCCAAATACCATATTGGGTACAAACTCTTTACAGCAAAATATCACGACCTCGGCCATTACAATAAATGGGTCAACGGGTACAGCGTTATCCATATATTATGACGGCCGGGTAGAATGGACCGGCCCATTAAGCAAAAACGCAGAGGCGTTTGTTAACGCAGTGTCTTTCAACATTGATAAAAACGCAGCAGGTGAAAACGCGCTGGCTAGAAGCTATAGAAAGGCAATAGAGCGCTGTCTGCGCCAGATCAAAACCATGAGCAAGGAGGAATTCATTGCAATGCTTGAAACTGAAGTTGAAGCACGTATGAGCAAGGCGGTGCTCATGGCCTTGATGGAGGAAGCGTCTGATGATGAATGATCTAGCAGAAGAATCCTTATTTGTTTTGTGGGATCGCCTCAATCATGACGAAATGCAAGAAAGGATCAACTGGTTGCGAGAAAATTTAGCAGCAGGCACTGATTGGGGATTTTGCGGCGAACGAAGAACACTGGTACTGACGAACAAATCTTCCAAATTTCTATACAAGATGAGATGGTTTGAGCCAGGTCAACAGACTTTGGCAACTGATATCAAGATTGGTATGGATGACGAGTGAAGTTGACGATCGCGATCTGCTGCAACAAACTACTATAAAGAAACAGATTAAGGATTTTTTTTCTATGTTTGGACATAACCAAATTGTTGGTGAAAAGTATTTTAAGGATGCTGGCGAGAAACTGTTTGTAACCAGCATCTTCTATACCTTGCAGGGGGAAGGCCCTTATCGTGGTGAGCCGGCAGTGTTTGTGAGGCTCGCCAAATGCAATCTCAACTGCTCGTTTTGTTTTGTACCGTCTACTCCCATTCTAATGGGAGACGGCACGACAAAAAACATAGTTGATGTTCAAGTAGGCGATATGGTTATGTCGTGGAACGGAACACAATATCTACCGAAACCTGTCATTCGAAAATATGAAAGTATAGCCAACCGTATCATGAAGGTTGAGGCTGGTGCCCGTAAATTTTGGGTAACTCCGGAACATCCGTTCCTCACTTCAAACAGAGGATGGGTTGATGCACAAGATCTCACACAGGGTGATATACTTGTTCATTTCAGTGTAAGTGATCGCATGAGCATGTTCAATCCAGTTCTCCAAGATGGGTTTCTTCGCAAACCTCTTTCGCCAGATGCTGCACAAAAAGCTCGAGAAAATCTTATCAAGCTGTGGAAAGATCCAGAGTTTAGAGCCGCTAATACTGCTAGAATGATTGACAGCAATCCAATGAAAGACCCTGCGGTCGCTGCAAAAGGATTCATTTCAAGAACACATCATAAGAAAAGTGGAGTTGAACTCCGTTTTGAAAAAATATGTGAAGGGCTTCCGATCACTTATATAGGTGACGGAAGCGGCGAAACTATTGCACATCGCATACCAGATTTTATTGTCGACGGGCAAAAGAAAGTAATTGAAATTTGGGCTGCTGATGCAGACTTTGCTAAAGACAGAGATGACACGTGGGTTGCTAATCGACGCAAACTTTTTGAAAAGAATGGGTACGAAACCATGTTCCTCCCGTTGATGCCAACTGATCTGAGAAGTGATAATCATCAACGTCTCAGAGAGAAAGTTGCATCGTTTGTCCACAACGGTATAGTAATCACCAAAGTTTCCGAGGTAAAGGATGGTAGAGGATTTGCTCGCCTGTATGGATCAAAGACTGCTGAACGAACCGTTTATAACTTAGAGGTAGAGGATACCCACACATACCTTGCCAATAACTGTGTAGTTCATAATTGCGACACCTTCTTCGATGACGGTGACTGGCTCACCATCGAGGAGATTGATGCTCGCATTGAGAAAACCATTTCAGACTACTTTGAAGGAGATGTTCCGCTTTGGGCCCGCGAACTGTGGGGTGGAGTTGGCGTGGAAGGCGATGCTGGTCCACAAGTACCACTTAAGAAAAGAGAAATGGTGCTGGTGGTCACCGGTGGCGAGCCCATGCTGCAAAAGAATCTTGTGCCCTTCCTGGAGTATATGAACAAACGATTTGACAAGACTCAGATCGAGAGCAATGGTACCATTGTGCAAAACATTCCCGCAGAAACCACATTGGTAGTAAGCCCCAAGTGCAGTGAAAAACACGGTGTGGCAATCAAATATCTGGAGCCAAGACCAGAGATGCTGGCCCGCGCCAACTGCCTCAAATTCGTGATGAGCGCGGATGCTGAGTCGCCGTACAGTGTGGTACCAGACTGGGCGCTGGCATGGCGTCAACAAACTTCAAACCCTGTGTTTGTTAGTCCGATGAACATTTATAATTCTGAGCCACAAAAAAGCAAGCAGCTACGGGCAAATACCAACCAGATTACCTTGGCAGAGCGCAGCACGGTCGACGAGGTAATTTCCTTTTGGGAAGAAGGATTGCTGAACATGCCTGAGAACCAGAAAAATCATGAATACACTGCTAGATTCTGTGCAAAACACGGATTGATCTTGAATTTACAGATCCATCTCTATGCAAGTCTGGCCTAAGGAGAATATACGCATGCATAAACCATTGTTACCTTTTGGATTTTGGCCCGGTCACTGGGGATTAAAGGGCAAAACTCGCGAGATTGCCAAAGCAGAATATGAAAGCTCAACGCCCTACGAGCTGGACGTTAGGCTGCTAGAAATCAATCATGGTGATGATAGCGCAGCCATGGCCCGAGGCAAGCTGGACCTAGATCTCAAACACGGTTATCTCACGGATTATGAATACCGGCAAAAGCTAGCTGATATAGAAAATAATCATGATGACACGCTCGCCGCCATTGCCAAGCTAGACATAGATCTAGAACATAAAAAGATCACGCAACTGGAATATGATCGTAAAAAGGCTGACTTACTCGAAGAGCCTTGGGTAAGCATGCCAACCATTAATTGGGACCCTGCTGTCAGTAATAGGACTTATTTTCAGCTTGATTATAATGATTATTTTTATAAAAATCTCCTTGCAAATGGATACGAAGGTACCGAAGACGACGTTATCAACAAGTGGTTGAACGACATTTGTATCAGCATCATTGAAGAAATCAATGGTATGGAAGCCGAATTGGTTACGCCAACACGCAGGGCAGATTTAACGGACGATGGCGACGAATGATTTAAGCTTGACTACGATCTAACCAACGCTATAATAAATTATAGCAATCTGATCGGATCAAACATGTCACAGACTTACATCATAATTGATACCCAAAATTTATTCATGCGTGTGCGTCACGGTGTTAAAGCCCCAGACACCGAACAGCAACTGGCGTTGGCCCTGCACATTATCTTCAGCAGCATCAAAAAGGTATGGAACCAATTTGATGCTGCCCACACGGTATTTTGTTTGGAAGGTCGCAGCTGGAGGAAAAATGTCTATGCACCTTATAAGGCCAATAGAAAAGTAGCTGCAAACAAGCGCTCTCCTAGAGAAGTTGAAGAAGATACCATTTTCTTTGAAGTCATGGACGAGTTTGTGCAGTTTGTTAGCAAAGCAACCAACTGCACGGTTCTTCGCCATCCAGAAGCTGAAGCAGACGATATGGTCGCACGTTGGATTGGTTTACATCCAAACGACACACATGTGGTCATCAGCAGTGACAGTGACTTCCAGCAATTGATTGCTGATAATGTGATGATCTACAATGGAATTTCAGGGTTGTTGCTGACCAAAAATGGAATTTTTGATAAAGATGGTAAGATTGCCAAAAACAAACATGGTGTTGACTTAGCTGTTCCAAATCCTGAATGGCTTCTGTTTGAAAAGTGCATGCGGGGAGACGATGGCGACAACGTGATGAGTGCATTCCCTGGTGTGCGCACGAAAAAGCTACAGGATGCATACGAAGATCGTCATAACAAAGGATTTGCCTGGAACAATTTAATGCTGAGCAAATGGACGGATCACGAAGGCGTTGAACACAGGGTCAAGGACGACTATGATCGAAATCGTTTGCTGATTGATCTTCAACAGCAACCTGCTGATCTAGCTGAGAAGTTTGATGAAACGGTAAGGACCAGCATCGTAACGGATCCCCGGCGGCAGGTCGGTCTAGCACTGATCAAGTTTTGCAATCGGCACGGGTTGGTTAAGATTGAAAAAACCAGCGCAGAATATAGCCCGTGTTTCAGTTCGGTATACGCCGGGACCTTGTTATCGTCTGCCGCGCAGGATTTGGATTAGGAGACAATAAGAAAATGGCAGCAAAATATAGCCTTAAGCCGCTGGGAGATAACAGTTGGTTGTTGTTGGCAGATGGGGATCGCCTTGGGCTTGTAAATGAGATTGATGGCAAAATCACCGTAATTGGAAAGATTGAACCAAAATCATATGAAAGCATATCTGCATTAGAAAAACATCTGGGCAGTAAGATTACAATTGAGGAGATTACAGTACTTACCAAGGAACCGGTCTCAGGAGATATCAATGGCTATCCAATCAAGCATTCATCCTATTCAAATGTAGACCTGGAACCGTTTCCTAGCTATACCAAAACCGAGCGTACCAAGGAAAGATATGCAGCAGGGTATTGGGCATTGAAATTCCAGCAAGGATGGACACATGCATTTTGTCCACGATTGTCTACCCTAGCAGAGTACGATAACATCGGTCCGTATACAACCAGGCTGGAAATGTTGCATCAAATATCACAAAAAAACAAGGAAATTCAGTTATGAGCACCGCTGCACTGGAAGTTT
>JGI26470J50227_1000108_pt1 | contig 38333 bp, 51 predicted proteins | sample FreactTroBogLake_FD_50227 | JGI IMG/M metagenome (IMG submission 50227)
TGCTGATTTTGCTGTGTACGGGTTCTGAGCATGTTTTGCCTGCAATTACAGGCGAATCCGACCCTGAGACCATCGTCAATTGCTACGAAAGTGAGCTGGCATGTTGCCAAAGACCGGTTTGATCGTTGCCTACACCCTGTCTCAGCAGGACGCCGAGGCAATCCGCAGTCGGCGCACGGACGCGGCCCGCTCGGCAGCCAAGCATCGCGAGGAAGCAGACGGATCACAGATCCACATGGGCAACCAACCTGCTGCGGGCAACGTATACCCGATGATCATCACGCGCGCATGGGGCAAAACTGAGGGAAGTGCCGTCAATGGCCAGGTCCTACTCGACGGAAACGACACCCATTGGGTGACATCGGTGACCGAAGGTGAAGGCGAGCGGCATTTCGCTGCCCTTTAAGGGCTAAACCCCGTAGTTTCTGGCGGTTTCCGTGTCGTTTGCTGTGGTTTCGCGGCAGTTTCCGAGTGTTCTTAGGGGGTTCTGATGGCTATTTCGGGACCGCCGCCGAAGGACCCGTCGGTTCGTGCTCGACGGAACAAGGAAACGGTGACGCCGACGACGATTAAGTTCGTCAAGGGTGAGCAGCCTCAGCTTCCTGAGGGAATTGAGTGGCCCGATCGCACTCGCGAATGGTGGCAGACGTGGGCTAAGTCTCCGTTGGCTGAGCACTTCATGGATGTGGACTGGCAGGTGCTGCTCGACGCGGCGCTGCTGCACGCGAACGTGTGGGGTCCGAAGGCGTCGTTAACGCACCTGGCGAAGCTGATCGCGATCGAGAAGGACTTCGGTGCGACGTTCACCGCGCGTCTGCAGCTGCGGATTCAGGCCGCGGTAGCTGACGAGACCGATAGTCGCCGTGGCGCGCCGTCGCAGACCGAGGGAGCAGAGCAGCCTAAGCCGGGGAATGATCCGCGCAGGGCGCTGAGGGTCGTGTGAGCCTGCTAGTTGTGCCGGACGTTGATCCGGAGCCGTGGCCGACGTTGGGGCCGTTGCTGGAGCAGTTCCTGACGGAGCGGTCGATCTTCGGGCCGGGGAGCTTGAAGGGTGAGCCGTATCGGCTCGATGACGAGTTCCGCGCGATCCTGTACCGCGCTTACGAGGTGTATCCGCAGGGGCATCGGTTGGCTGGCCGGCGGCGGTTCAAACGCGGCGGGTACTCGGTGCGGAAGGGTCTGAGTAAGACCGAGAAGCTCGCGCAGATCACGTTCCTTGAGCTGCATGGCGAGGCGCCGGTTCGGTGCGATGGGTTCGACGCGGCGGGTAATCCGGTGGGTCGGCCGGTGCGTGATCCTTACATTCCGTTGCTCGCTGTGACTGTCGAGCAGGTGGAAGAGCTCGGCTACGGCGCGCTGTTTTACATCATTAGCGAGGGGCCGGACGCGGATCTGTTCGATTGCACGCAGGAGCGGATCATTCGGCTGGATCGTCGAGGGCACGCTGATGGCAAGTGTGTCCCGCTGAGTAACTCACCGGGTGCTCGTGATGGTGCTCGGACGACTTTCCAGGCCTTTGATGAGCCTCACCGGTTGTTTCTGCCGCGCGCGATCGCTGCGCACGAAACGATGCTGGCGAACCTGGAGAAGCGGGTGCTTGAGGACCCGTGGGGCCTCTACGTCGGGACGGCCGGTGAGCTTGGCCAGGGCTCGATTGCGGAGAGCCTGCACATTGAGGCTGAGCAGATCCGTGACCGCAAGAAAACCGGTGACTCTCAGCTGTTCTACGTGCATCGAGATGCGTCGCCTGGGCATGACATGACGACGTTGGAAGGCCGGATCGGTGCGATCAGCGAAGCAACTGGTCCGATCGGTGAGTACGGGCCGGGGCAGTTCGAGTCGATCGCGAAGCAGTGGGATCGACAGGGGGCGGACCTGTCGTACTTGGAGCGGGTGTGGCTTAACCGGTGGATTCGTTCCGGAGCGCAAGCATTCGATCCGAAACGTTGGGTGCATGACCTGGCGGTGAGTGATCCGATCCCGGCTGGTGCATTCGTTACCGCCGGATTCGACGGCGCACGGTTCCGTGATGCCACGGGAATTGTGCTGACTGACATCGTGACGGGCCGTCAGATGGCGTGGGCTGTGTGGGAGCGTCCGGAGGACGTCGAGGTGTGGGAATGCCCGGAGAACGAGGTCACGGCCGCGTGGGGGGAGATCCGGGAGCGGTTCGAGCTGCACGTGGCGTACTGCGATCCGCCGCATTGGACGGAGACGGTGGGGTCGTGGGCTAACCGTTGGCCGGATCAGTTCGAGGAGTGGTGGACGAACCGCACTTCGCACATGGTGCGTGCTGTTCGCGCGTACCGGGAGGCGATGCAGTCCGGTGCGCTCACGCACACGGCCCGTGAGGGGAACACGGTCGACGCGGCGTTTGACCGGCACGTTGCTGCCGCGGGCCGTCACAACGTGAACATGTGGGACGACAACGGCCAGCAGCTGTTTGTGCTCCGCAAGATCGCGGAGGAACGGAAGTTCGACCTCGCGATGGCTGGGTGTTTGAGCTGGCAGGCGCGGCTGGATGCGGTGAAGTCCGGTGCGAAGCCGAAGGGCTCCGGAGTGTTCGTGCCTTACCGAGTGCGGTAGTCGATCGAGAGGGGGTTCATCGTGGAGGACACGACCGATGACCCCACGTCGGACGCCTATTGGCTGCAGAAGCTGTTCGCGCAGCTGAAGGTGCAGCAGGCGAGGTGCGAGAAGCTGCAGAACCGGTATGAGGGCAATGCGCCTCTGCCTTTTGTGTCGCCGATTCAGCGTGACGCGGTGCGGTGGTTCGTGGAGAAGTCCAGGACGAACTGGGAACGGCTGATCGTCAATTCGGTGCTGGCCCGGATGACAGTGCAGGGCATCCGAACGGCGGTCGGTGACGGCGACGACGGGGACGCCGAGGGTTACCGGACGTATAAGCGCGCTCGGATGAAGCTCGTGAACACCGACACCATCAAGATGGCGCTGGCGATGAGCTTGGCGTATCAGGTGACCGGTAAGGACGCCAAAGGCAATCTGCTGGTCACAGCAGAAGACCCGCGGATGATGACGGCGATCACGAACCCTGAGAACCCCTATGAGGTTCTGGCGGCGTTGAAGGTGTTCCACGACGACGTGCGGGATCAGGACGTCGCGTACCTGTTCCGTCCGGGCCGTCTGAAGGTGGCGTATCGGCCACGGAAGACGATGGCGACGACACCGAATCTGCAGTTCTCGGTGCGGGCGTGGGAGTGGGACAGCGCGACGCTGAATGACCTCGGTGAGGTCATCGTCGCTGACCGGGGCGGTGACCTCGATTGGCTCGTTAACCCTGATGGGACGTTCAAGGTCGGCAACGGGATGCCGGTGACGGTGTTCGTCAACGAGGATGGGATGGCTGAGTTCGAGCCGTACCTGAATCAGATCGACCGGATCAATCAGCAGATCCTGCAGCGGATGACGATTGCCACGATCCAGGCGTTCAAGCAGCGCGCCTTCAAGGGCCTACCGCAGGAAGACCCGAAGACTGGCGAGAAGATCGACTATGACGCGATCTTTGTTGCTGATCCGGGTGCGATCTGGAATATCCCAGCTGCCGTTGAGATCTGGGAGTCCGGGCAGGTTGATCTTCAGCCGATCCTGATGGCGATCCGCGATGACGTGAAGGATCTGTCGGCGGTGTCGGGTACGCCGCTGTATGCGGTCACGCCGGACGCAGCGAATGGGTCAGCTGAGGGCGCGTCGTTGCAGCGTGAGCAGCACACGTTCAAGGTTCAGATGCGTCGTGATCGGTTCGAGCCGAGTATGGAGCTGACGGCCGAGCTGATCTTCATGACGATTGAGGACTCTGAGCGTGCGGTTCCGGGGTCGATGGAGATCATTTGGGCTCCGCTGGAGCTGAATTCGATCTCAGCGAAGGCGAATGCGATCGCGCAGACGAAGGGCGTGATGAGCCGCTTCACGCAGCTCACGGACATCTGGGGGATGACGCCGCAGAAGGCGCATCAGACATTGAGTGAGCTGGAGGGAGACTTCCTGCTTGATCAGCAGTACTCGGCCGTGTCGGCGGCGAACGCTCCTGCTGTCGGCGCTAAGCCCGCTCCGGTGCCTGATTTGGTTGGTGCGCCGTGACGTCGCCGCAGGTTGATGCTGCTGTTGTAGCGACGGTGGAGGCGCAGTCTGCGGCCAGGTCAACGTTGGTGGCGCAAATGGAGGCCTTAGCTGCGAATGCGGTGCGTCATTTCAGCGGTTGGTATGACCATGCGGCGATCACAGTGTGGTCGGCGCAGGTTGCTGCTCGGCTGGAGGCAATGCAGGCCCGGATGGCGTCGCAAACCGATGCGTATCTGACGCGGTTGGTGTCGCAGCTGAATGGGCCGGTGCGGCCGGTGGGTCGGGTCAGTGTGTCGGGTTTGCGTGTGGGTGTCACTCATGCGGGTGCCGTCGCGCGGGCTACGGACACGTACCGGTATCAGCAGTCTCGGATCGACTCGATCGCACCGAAGATCCTGAGTGATCCCGCATCGGCGGAGCCGCTGCTGAGTATCGTGTCGCCGCTGGATGCAGCTGTGCAGCGCGCTCAGAGTGTCGCGAGCATGGATGGGCAGTTAGCGTTCCGCGCGCAGTCCACGGCGAACATGAGTGCGCTGCCGGACATCAGTGGGTATCGACGGGTGATCCACCCGGAACTCAGTAAGGGCGGGACGTGCGGGCTTTGTATCGCGGCGTCGGATCGCCTGTACGGCAAGCATGAGCTGCTTCCGTTGCACGATCACTGCGAGTGCACGACGTTGCCTGTGATAGCCGGACAAGATCCGGGATCGGCGCTGAATCGGGCTGATCTGACCGCCGCGTACAGGCTGGCCGGCGGAACTGGTCGGCAGAAGCTGAAAGCCGTGCGGTTCCGCATCGATCAGCATGGCGAGCTTGGGCCGGTGCTGACAGCGCATAAGGATGCGTTTCGCTCACCAAGTGATGCGAAGGCCTCGGCGCGTCCGGCCCGGCCATCTGTTGATCCTCGTGCGCAGTTGCAGCGGATACGTGACATGCAAGCTCGGGCGTTGCCGAAAGCACGTGAGTTAGCCGCGAGCGACCCGAAGAAGTGGGGTCGTTACCTCAATCAGCTTGAGGTGCGAGTGAAGGACTTGGATACGCAGCTCGCTGCGTGATTCCCCCGCCTTGTGTGGGCGTTACCGGCCACGTTTCTGACCGGGTCTCAGGGAAAAGACGGTACCGGCCACGTTTCTGACCGGGTTTCGGCGACGGCCCGTAAACGGAAAAGGAAAAGAAACCAAATGAACCAATTGCCTATTCATCCCCGCACTGGCCTGCAAGCAGTGGGCATTGTGAAGGGTCGGCCAGTGTGGCCGATCCTCGGTGGGAGCGGCGAAGGTGGCACAGGTGACGGCAACGGCACGGGTGAGACTGCGCCGCCTGCATCTGACTGGAAACCCCCAGCGACACAAGCTGATCTGGATCGGATCATCCAAGACAGGTTGGCGCGAGAGACACGGAAGTACTCCGACTACGAGACCCTGAAGGCCAAGGCTGATGCGCACGATGCGCTTCAGCAGGAACTGGCGTCGGACACCGAGCGGGCCGTGCAAGCTGCTCGGCAGGAAGAGCGCGAGAAAGCAGCCGCGACCCACGGGCCGCGTTTGGCGACCGCCGCGATTAAGGCGGAAGCGAAGGGTGTTCTGCCGGACTCGGTACTTCAGGCGTGGCTTGAGGACGCCGACACCACGAGGTACCTGACTGCTGACGGTGAGCCGGACACGGAGAAGATCACCGCCAAAATCAAGGCGTTGTCGTCCGGTCAGGCATCGAGCAAGGTGACGACGCTCGGCCAGGGCAACCGGCAGGGTGTCGCGCCGAAGCCAGGTGACCAAGGAAGAGCGATGGCGGCGAAGCGCGGGTTCACAAAGCCCGCGCAGTAACACCAAAGGTCCTGACGCCTCGGGCCGAAACCCCAATCCAATTTACGCACCCTGAAAGGGGCTATTCGGCATGTCCGGAACTGACATCAGCGTTTATACCCAGCAATTCCAGGCAGAAAACCTGTCCTGGGATCTCACTCCTGTTGATGGCGGATTCGTCATCGGCGGGACGCTCGATCTGACGGCGTTCAACCAGGCTCAGCACTTCGCGAACGGCTACTTGCCGTCCGGGACTGTCCTCGGTCTGATCACGGCCAGCGGCAAGCTCGGCCCCTACTTGTCGACGGCGACTGATGGCCGTCAGACGGCTGTCGGCATTCTCCGCGCGTCGGTGAAGGTCGTGCAGCCGAACGGAACGCTGCTCACCTCGTCGGGCGCTGCAGCTCTGGTCCACGGGTACGTGAGTGCCAGCAAGTTGCCGTTCACGTCCGCGACGGCCGCGCTCGGCGGGTACCTCGATGCCGCCGCGCAGACCGCTCTCCGACTCATCTACGTCACGGCCTAAGGGGACTGACAACTATGGCGATTGTTTTCGACGGCCCGGTACTTCCTGATGATCTGACGATCTTCATCCGGGAGATCCCGCTGCCCAACACGCTGACGCTTAACAGCATCCTGCCGGACAAGACGCTGACGAACAACAAGGTCGACTTCGCGTTGATCACGAAGACTGGTCGTACGGCTCGTTTCCGTATGTTCGATGGTCCGATTCACACGGCGCAGCGTGATGTGGCGTCCACGAGCGTTGTGCGGCTCCCTCCGTTGTCCGACACCCTCAGCATGGGTGAGCTGGAGACGTTGGAGCTGGAGTTCGCCCGGACGGGTGGGACGAATCAGCAGGCGTTTGTGGAGGCGATCTACAACGATGCGCAGAATCTGACGAACAACATCCAGCGTCGTATGGAGCTGGCTCGTGGTGATGTGCTCACCGACGGGAAGTTCACGATGATGACGTCTGAGGGTCAGTTGCAGGCTGACTTCTCGCTGCCTGGCTCGAATCTGGTGACGGCGCCGATCCTGTGGTCTGACACGGCGAACTCGCTGCCGATCACCGACATGATCGGGTGGGTTCAGGCGTACGTGATCCTCAATGGCTACCCGCCGAAGTCGTTCACGACGAGCCGCCAGACGCTGAACAACCTACTCAGCAATGTTTCGTTGCGTGCGTTGTTCAGCTCGCTGGTCGGTTCACCGTCTCGGCTTTCGCCGGGACAGCTGAACTCGGCTCTGACCGACTTCGGGTTGCCGACGATCGAAGAGCCGTATGACTCGGCTGTCGACGTCGATGGCACGATCACGCGGGTCACGCCGATCAACAAGGTGTTCTTCACGCCTCCGGACCCGGAGAACAACCTCGGCTACACGGCGTGGGGTGTGTCTGCGACAGCGCTGAAGCTCGTTGCGTCGCCGGAGACGGAGCTGAGCTTCGAGGACGCTCCCGGGATCGTGGGCATCGTTGATCGTTCCGACGCGCCGCCGTACCGCGAGACGACGTTCGTGGATGCGGTCGGTATGCCGGTGCTGATCAACCCCCGCAGTCTGATGGTGGCCACGGTCGCCTAAGTAGTCGCTGGTCGGTGGGTCACGTTCGCCGCGTGGCCCACCGGCATCGGCCCCTGATCCGCTCAAATTTTGGAAGGCAAACAAATGAGCCTCAACACCACAGTTATCGTCCACACGCCCCGCGACGGCCATGACGGGAAGTTCGGTCCAGGCGACCCACTTCCGGAATGGGCCGCTGTGCAGATCGGTGCGCATTGCTTCGAGGGCGGCATCCATCCCTACCCGGAATTGCCGTACCCCGGCAACACGGCAGTCGCTTCGGCTGAGCCTGAGGTGCAGCGTGTGCCTGGCGCGGAGCCGCCTCGTGCGGGTCGTGGCGCGAGCCGTGACGCGTGGGCTGCGTTCGCCGCTGAGCACGCACAGCCGGTGGTCACTGATGACACCCGGGACAGCATCATCGCGAAGCTCATCGCTGCGGGAGTGATCGCGGCACCTGAAGCACCGTCCGCAGTCGCCGTGGACGCGTCGCCCGCGTCAGATGCTGTGACGGCGCCTGATGGCCAGGACGCGACGCAGCAGTAGTCACGTAACTGACGCACAGAAGGGCGGCGGATCATGGGGCTACCAGCGTTGGCCAGCGTCGATGACCTGGAAGCGGTGTTCCGTCCGATGGCGAACGACGAGGAACGCAACGTTGCGATGGAGCTCCTGCTCAAGGCTTCGGCGCGGCTGCGTCAGCAGGCGCCGTGGGATCTTGACGCGAGGATCGCGCTATTCGCTGCTGGGACGGGCGACCGGATGGCTTTAGATCCGGTTCTTGTCGCGGATGTGGTGGCGACGATCGTGAAGAAGTTCCTTACGAACCCGGACGGCGTTGCGAGTTCGACGGAGAGCGCAGGCGTGTTCTCGCGTACCCAGATGTTCGTTGCGCGGTCTGACAAGACCGGAGCGGACGCGCGCGGGGGATTGGTCGTCACTGATGGTGATATTCAGGCGTTGTTCCCGCCTCCGGGTGGAAGCAATTTCGGATCGGTGCGCCTCGGTACGGGCAAGGTGCCGTGGGACTTGGGTGCGTACGGTACGCCAGTCGCAAGCGAAGGTCACATCGTCGCAACTGGCAATGGTGTGATCGAGACAGTCGAGGACCCGTATTCGGGGCTGATTCCGCCGATCCAGTGAAGGGGGCGGCATGGCTGGAATGACCTTCCCGAACGGCGAGACAGTCACCGTGTTGTCCCGTGTGCTGATAGGTCGTGACGCCGACAACAACGACACTTTCAGTGTGACGTCTCGACCAGTGCGGGGCGTTGCCTTCGTTCCGGCTTCGTCCTCAGAGGACGACCAGGGGCAGATGCTCGTGACGTCGGCGCCGATGTTCCTGTTCGATCAGGCGATGCTCACCGCTTCGGGAGTAAGTGACATCAGAGCTGTGGACGCGATTGTGCGGGCCGATGGCTCAAAGTTCGAGGTCGAAGGTGACCCCGAGGTACCGGTGAGTCCCTTCAGCGGCTGGGCGCCTGGGGTTGTCGTGAGAACGAAACGGGTCACAGGATGACGACGGTTGACGTACAACTTGACTATGACGGCCTCGGGCGCATGTTGAAGGCACCGTGGATGGTCGCGGCGATGGCCGCGAGAGCAGAGAAGGGTCTTGTCGTCGCTCATGCTGTGGCATCAGAGCACAACGACACAGGCGAGTTCGCGGCGTCGTTGTCTCACGGCGCTACTCGTGATGGTGGCGCGCGGCATGATCGCGCTGAGGGTTGGGTGAAAAGCACCGACCCGCATGCGCTATCGAAGGAACTTGGTCACCTCAGTGGGAGCCGTGGTGATGTGGATCGTCGGCCTGTCGAGGGGATACATGCTCTCGGGTCTGGGTTGGCGGCTATCAGCTGATGGAAGAGCAGGCCGTAATTGCTTGGTTCACCGCGCACAGTGAGGTGCGGACGGTGACGGTGACGCCGAATCCGCTGGTCACTCCGTTGTGGAAAGTGACGGGGCTTGGTGGTCCGCAGAAGCTGACGGTTGCGCGTCCGTTGATCACGCTGGAGTCATTCGGTGGTACGCGTGCTGAAGCTCGGGATCTCGCGAAGACGGCCAATGACATGTTGTTGTTTCGGCTGCGGGGAGTCGTCGGGTCGGTTGCGGTGTCGTCGGTGAGGACGGTGTTGTCGCCTCGGTGGATGCCGTACAGCGATATTGATGTGTTCCGGTTCGTCGGGAGATATCAGCTATTTCTGCGTGACTTGCAGCCTCAGCTGAGCTGAGCTGCCTGTCTTGTGATGCAAGGCCCTCTCGTTGCGGGAGGGAGTGGTTAGTGGCCAGCGAGCGCCCTCCACCGGATGCGAAGCGTCCTCAATCTAAGTAAGGATCATCGTGACTAAGAACCTCGATCTTCTCAATCAGTACAACGACATCAACTGTGCGATCTGGACGGCCGCGAAGGGAACTACGCTGCCGACGAGTCCATACACGCCGTATCCTGCTGGCTTCTATGAGGTTGGCTTCACCGATGACACCGGCATCGTCGAGTCCCTCGGTATGCAGGTGACGAAGAAGTACGCCTGGCAGGGCGCTGTGCTGGCGAAGAAGATCAAGAGCCAGGCAGAGAAGTCTTTCGATTTCACGTGCATCGAGGAAAACCCGACTGTGCTGGGTCTGACTCGGCCCGGCACGACGATGACGACGACGGCCGGGACCTCGGAGGTGCAGACGCTGACGATCACGGCAACTGGCGGTTCGTTTGTCTTGGCTGGTGGTTCAGGCGGGACGGGCGCTACGTCCGCGATCAGCTTGCCGACGACGGCTGCTGCCGTTCAGACTGCTGTCCGGGCTTTGCCGGGGTTCAGCGCTGCGGTAGCGGCCGGAACAGCGGGGTCGATCACGATCACGTTCGCCGCGAGCGAAGGCAATGTGAATCCGCTGACGGTGGACCAGACGTTGGCGACTGGCGGCACAGTGACACTGGCGACAACGACACCCGGCATCCTGCCTTACTACACCGGCAACGTCGGGCCGTGGCTTCAGGACAACTCCCGCGTGTGGGGCATTGATTTGATCTCTGACAAGGGATTCATTCGTCGGTTCCTGCTGGCCAAGGCTGAGTTGGACCTGTCGCAGAACAAGCCTGCGTACACCGCGAATGACTGGACGGCGTACAAGATGACGCTCGACTGCTTTGTGGTGAATGGCAGCTGGTACACGGAGATCACGAACAACCCGAGCTTCGCGCCGGGTCAGTTCGTCTAAGTCGTGACGCGACGGCCTTCTGCTCGCTGGCCGGGGCCGTCGCGTCACCTTCGCAAGTCAACTGACAGGCCAGCGCACTAAGGAGAGAAGGCCAGCGATGAGCAACGAAAAGCAGGGCATTAAGCGGCGGTTCAAGCTGAACGAACAGGTCGAGTTCATCCGTGCTACGAAGGGCGTGACGGAGATCGAGCTGTCGGACGGAACGATCATTACGATCGACCCTCGGGAGCTGTGGGACGACGCTGTACTGGAGTTGGCGAGCACCGATCCGATTGCCGCGGCGAAGGCCCTCGTGAAAGACGCAGAGAAGTACGAGCTTTTTGTGGCGGATGGTGGTTCGGCGGCGACGTTGTTCGCGATCATCTCCGAGACGCAGGGTGTATCGGTGGGGGAATCGCTGGACTCGTCGCCCTCCTAAATCAGTACGGCGAGTCCATCGAGTATGACCTCCTTGGTTTGGGATTCGATCTACAGGCCGATCTGGGTAGCGATCGGCTGACAGCGCGGCGGTTGCTGTACGTGATCCTGCCGCGGCTGCCAGCTGACTCGTGGTTCAAGCGGACCTACGACCCAGAGAAGCGGGAAATGAGCCCGGAGTGGTACGTGCTCGCTGACATCTGCGATGGGATTTCCATTGGTAACTGGCAGCGACAGAACACAGGCGTGGAGAACGAATCGCAGGTCTCCCCGCGTCCGAAGCCATATCCGCGTCCAGGTGCGGTGGCGACCGAGATGCAGCAGGAGCAGCAGCAGCGGCGTCGGCGTGACGAAATCATGCGGCGCCGTCAGGCCCGGGCTGAGGTGTTAGGGGGTGGGTAGTGACTGCTCCGGATATCAATATCGGTACTGTCGGTATCGGGGTAGTCCCTTCCATTCGAGATTTCGGCCCGCAAGTAAAGACGGAGCTGACGCCGCAGGCGACGAAGGTCGGCGATGATCTCGGTAAGACGATCGGCGACAGGATCAAGTCGCAGATCACCTCCGGCATTCGTGACGGAATGGGTAACGGCTCGGCGCCGGCGAAGACGCAGGGCGGTAAGTCCGGCGAGGACTACGGCGGTGAGTTCGCTCGTGTTCTGAAGGCCAAGCTCAGCGCTGCGTTCCGGGATCTGCCGAAGGCTGACATCGGGATCAATTCCTCGGCTGCGGATCTTGAGCTAGACAAGCTGCGGTCGAAGATTGAATCTCTCGCTGGGAAGCGCGTCGGTGTCGACATTTCGGCGTCTGCTGCTGCAGCGGAAGTAGATCGCATCAAGAAGAGCTTGGATGAGCTCGGCGCGAGGTCCCCGGATATTCGGGTGAAGGTTGACACGGCGGTCGCGTCAGCTCACTTGGATGAGTTCCGGGCGAAGGTCGATGAGTTGTCGACGAAGTCGGTGCTGACTCGGGTGAGCGCGGCTCTGCCGAACATTTCGGGTGACTTCTCGTGGATGACGGCGGCGGTGGCGTTGTTGCCGCTGATTGTGCCGCTGCTGGGTGCGGTAGCTGGCGCACTTATGGGTGTGGCTGTGGCTGGGGCTGCGGCTACGGCCGGGCTCGGTGTGTTGTTCCTAGCCGTTCATGGGGTCTTCAGCGCTGTTCAGGCGTTGACGTCAGCGCAATCGAAAAGCGCAGCGCAGTCAGCTCAGAACCAAGCGTCAGCGCTGGCGTCGGCGAATGGGCTGCTCAACGCCCAGGACGCGCTGAAGGCCGCAGTGCAGGGCGTAGCCGATGCGCAGCGGTCGGCCGATCAGTCGATTGTCAGCTCCCTTGAGCAGGTGCACAAGGCTGAAGAGTCCTATACGGCGGCGCTGCTGAACGAGCAGAAGGCGCAGCTAGCGTTGACCGCCGCTCGTGTGACGGCGCAGCAGACGATCGAGGACCTGAATAACCAGGTCAAGGACGGCGCGCTACAGGCGCGGCAGGCCGCGCTCGATCTGCAGGATGCGCAGCAGAACCTGCTAGTCGTCAACTTCAATTCTCATTCGACAGCTGAGCAGCGAGCACAGGCGCAGCTGGCGGTCGACCAGGCTCAGCAGCACGCCAGTGAGATCGCACTAGCGAATCAGCGGACAGCGGCGTCGGCTGCGCAGGCAAACGCCCAGGGCGTTGAGGGATCTCAGACGGTCATCGACGCCAATCAGGGCGTGTCGGATGCGGTGCAGAACGTCGCTGACGCGCATCAAGGCGTCGTGGATGCTCAGGCAGCAGCGGTTCAGGCGCAGTTGGCTGGGGCGGAGTCTGTCGCGAAAGCGAATCAGGCGGTAGTCCAGGCGCAGCGGGCGTTGGCTGATGCGTATGCGTCGGCTGGCGCGCAGGGTGTAGCTGCGGCGAGTTCGGTGACGCAGGCGATGAGCAAGCTGACGCCAGCCGGACAGAAGTTCGCGCTGTTCATCGCGGATACTTTGCTGCCTGCCCTCCGGCCTTTGTTCAACGCCGCCCAGACGTCGTTTCTCCCTGCGCTGCAGAAGGCGATCACGCTGCTGTTGCCGTATCTGCCGCAGTTCGCGGACTTCATCGGCAAGATCGGCAAGGTCTTGGGTGATCTCGCGGTCCAGGCAGCTCAGGCGTTGACGGGACCGTTTTGGCAGCAGTTCTTTACCTTCTTGTCGTCGTTCATCGGCCCGCAGCTGCAGGTGTTCGGCGACATCATCGGCAACGTTGTTACGGGGTTCGCCGGACTCTTCCAAGCGTCGTCGGGGACGGGCGCGTCATTTGGGCAGTGGTTGCTGCATCTGTCGGAGTCGTTCGCTCATTTCGGGACAACGGCGGGCAGCAACTCCGGGTTTCAGGCGTTCCTGAAGTTCATACGTGACAACGCGCCGAAGGTCGGGGATCTGCTCAAGGAATTGGTGATTGTCGCCGCGAAGATCATCATCGTGATGGCGCCGATCGCCGTTGTGATCCTGAAGGCGATCGACGCTGTTGTGACGTGGCTGGCGAAGCTCAGTCCGACTCAGATGGCGTGGATAGCTGCGGGGATTGGGTTGATCGGCGCGGCGTTGCTGTTGGCCTTCGGGGGTCCGGTGACGATCGTTGTCGCCGCGATTGCTGCGATCGCCGCTGGTCTGACGTACTTGTGGACGCACTGTCAGACTTTCCGGGACATCGTCACGGACGCGTGGCATGTTGCGTTTTCCAGCTTCTCCTGGGTGTATCAGAACGTCGTCAAGCCTGTGTTCGATAGCCTCGGTGCGGATCTTCAGGCCGTCGAGGATGCTTTTACCTCGGTGAAAGATCACGTGTCGCAGGTCTGGTCGGATCTCGGCTCGGCGATTTCCGATGTGTGGGACGGCGTGAAGTCAGCGCTGGTGACGGGTATCAATTTCATCACGCAGAATGTGCTGAATCCATTTATCGGCGCGATCAATGATGTGCTGGGTTTGCTTCCTGGGAACCTGCACATTCCGAAGATCGCGGCGATCGTCGTCACGCAGAAGTCGACGTTCAACGACATCAACCCACAGGTGACATCGCATGCGCTCGGTGGTGTGATCCCCGGGTATGCGCCGGGTGTGGATTCGCATCTGGCGTTGTTGTCGCCTGGTGAGGGAATTCTCGTGCCAGAGGCGACTCGTGCGTTGGGTGGCGCGGCTGGGATCAACGCGATCAACTCGACGTTTTCGTCGCGCCTGCCGAGTTCGGGTGGGCGTTTCGCTGGCGGCGGTGTCGTTGGGTTCCTGGAAGGGCTCGGGTCGGATGTGGTGTCCGGCATCCGGCATGGTTTAGCTGCGTCGGTGGAGACGGCGATGAAGGCCGCTGAGAAGCCCGCGTTGGCTGCGGTGAAGCTGATCCCCGGCGGCGGTTCGTTGCTGAGCAGGCTCGGGCAGGGGACGCTCGATGCGGTCGATCAGAAGGTGTATGACTTCATCGCTGGGAAGTCCAGTGCTGCGGCGCGTACTGCGGGATCATCCGTGGCGCCGTCAGCGGCGTCTGCGTCGCAGACGTTCTCGCCGACTCTGGGGATGAGTCAGTGGCTTCCGCAGATCACCGCGGTGCTGTCGTCGCTGGGAGCGTTGACTCAAGCGAACATCAATGATGTTGAGCTGATCATGGCTCATGAGTCTGGTGGCAATCCGAACGCGATAAACCTGTTTGATAGCAACGCTCGTGCTGGGCATCCGTCGCAGGGCCTGATGCAGGTGATTCCTTCGACGTTTGCTAGTAACGCCGGACCTTACGCTTCGTTGGGGATCACGAACCCGATGGCGAACATCTACGCGGGCGTTCATTATGCGATCAGCAGGTATGGGTCGTTGGCGAATGTGCCTGGCGTGAAGGCCGTCGCGGCTGGCAATGGGTACGTCGGGTACGACCAGGGCGGTTACTTGCAACCTGGGGTCACTCAGGTGGTGAATAACACGGGTCGCCCTGAGCCGGTGTTCAGCCCAGAGCAGTGGGCTTCGCTGCGTGCGCCTCGGGGCAGTGGGGGGAGTTCGGTGCGGAAGTTCGCTGATCATGTGACGATTGTCGAGGCGGGATCTGCGACGGCGACGGCGCAGGAGACAGCGCGGCAGTGGGCGTCTGCGGGGTTGGGATGACGACGATGTTGGCGTCGTCGTCGTGCCAGCTCGGTTCGTTCCTGATCGGGGTTGCTCGCGATGATGGTGTTGAGGTGCTGCTTGAGGGCATAGATGGGTGGGATTCGCCGTCGGGGACCTTGAGTGTGACGCAGAAGCCTCGGTCGTTTGGTGGGTGGGCCGGCCGGTCATATTTGACTCCACGGGACATCACGATCAAAGGATCGATCACTGGGCCATCGACGGAGGTTGTGTCCGCAGTCATCGATGAGCTCATAGCTGCGTGCACGCTCGGTCCGACGACGTTGACGGTCGATGAGGCGTCGCGGTCGAGATTCGCGACGGTCCGGCGCAACGGTAAGGTCCTTGCGCCTTGGACGTCGGATACGTCGGCAGATTTCAGCGTGCAGCTGGTAGCGCCGGACCCGTTGCGGTACGCGGCGTTGTCTCCGGTGTCGACTGGTTTGCCGGTGACGACTGGTGGACTGACGTTCCCGGTGACTTTCCCGATCACGTTCACTGGGTCGACTGCAACTGGTGTGGTGCGGCTGGTGAACGCTGGTAATGAGACGGCGCCGCTACTCTTCCGGATCGATGGGCCTGTTGTGGCTCCGTCGATTACGCACATCACTACGGGCAATCAGGTCGTTTTCTCGACTGATTTGACTTTGGGTGCGGGCGAGTTCTTGACGGTGGATATGGCTAACCGCGCGGTGCTTGCTCAGGGTCAGTCGTCGCGTTCGGGTGATTTGGTGTCACGGGGATGGTTCAACTTGCTACCTGGCGCGAATGATTTCCAGTTTCAGGCGTCGGTGTACTCGGCGGGTGCGTTGTTGACCGCGTCAAGCTTTTCGGCGTGGTCATAGTGGCGCTGAATTGGGTTGTCGCTGATTTCGTGACAGGTCGTATTCAGGGTGACCTTGTTGATCTATCGTTCAGCGCGCCGTTGGCGCAGACGATCAACCAGCCTGAGTCGGTGACCGCGACGTTGCCGTTGCCGACTGCTCCGATTGATTGGGAGCTGTTGACGACGCCGATGGCGAAGGTGTTCGCGGCGCAGGATGATGCGGGGAATGTGAAGTGGGCGGGTTTGCTGCTTGGCAGGCCTCGGACTGAGGGTGATGCGCTGCAGCTGCCGTTGGCGACTGGTGAGGCATATTTTGATCTGAGGTATGTGTCTCCGTTGTTCTCCGGGTCGTCGCCTTTGACGCCGGACTATGGCTTCTACAGTGATGTGGATCAGTGCGCTCTGGGTGCGGATCTGGTGAGTCGTTATGTTGCCTCGACGTCGTCGCGGCCGGGTATGCCGATCCGGATCAATGCTGGTACGTCGGCGCAGCCGGGTGTCACTCATACGTATGCGGACGCTGATGACATGACGGTTCTGGCATGTTTGCAGGCGCTCGCGGCGAACTTGAACGGCCCGGAGTTCACGGTGACGTGGGAAGTCCAGACGTCTCCGTCGCGGATCACTCCGGTGTTCAACATCGCTGATCGGCTTGGGTCGTCGCCGCCTGCTGGTAAGGGACCGCAGGCGGTGTTCTACCTGCCGGGGCCGGTGCTGAGTATGTCGTGGAACGAGGATTACTCGAAGGACAAGGGTGCGAACGACGTGACCGCTGTCGGTGATGGGACGGGCGGTTCTCGTCCGAGCGCGCGGTCGGTGGCGACGGATTTAAAGGGTCGACCGACAGTAGAGATGCGGTTCAAGGTGCCGACGACTGGAACTGAGGGGGAGACGGTCGCTCAGATCGCGGCGCTGCAGGCTTATGCGGATCGGGCGCTGGGGTACTTGCAGGACGGCACGCAGACGTTGGCGTTGACTGTGGCGGCGAACGATCCGGTGGACGGGACGGTCAGTCCAGCGTATGGGACTGATTGGGTACTAGGTGATGACATCGGCTATCAGATCGGGGGCATGGATGACGATGGTGGTGACATCACTCCGGCGTTCCCCGGTGGTCGTGCTGGCTCGGCTCGGGCGATTGGTGTGCAGTTGACGGATACGACGGAGACTCCGGTGATTTTCGCGCCGAACCCGACGCAGACGGCGGGTGATTTCTGATGGGATTGCCGCCGAACATTGGCGATGGTGTGCCGTTGGCTGACCCGCGTGGTTGGGTGAATCGTGAGCTGCGGAAGTTGCAGAAGCAGATTGATCAGCTGGCAGCAGCGAACCCGTTTAATAACGCCTCGATCAACAACTCTGGGATCACGGTCACCACACAAGACAACACTCGGGTGATGAAGCTCGGCGTGCTGAACGCCGCTGGTGATCGAGGCCTTGCGGTGTCGCCGGGAGGCAACGTTTGGGTGTACCACGAGACAGCGAATAAGGTCGTCGCTTACATCGGGTCGCTCTCGGACATCACTACTAAGCCGCAGACCGGCGTTCAGTTTCAGTATGTCGATCCGGCCAGTGGGGAAGTAAAGGTCGCGCTTGCGCTAGCGGACTACTCCGCCAGTGGTCCTTTGAGGCAGTTCCTCGCCCTGTACGACAACGATCAGGCGACGATCTTTTCCGCCGATCAGGCAGGCAGCGGCATTGGCGCACCGACATTCACCTATGGTCCATTTGAGTCTGCGACTCCTCCGACTGATACGACCTCGTCAAGTTCCTTCGAGACGCTGCAGACCGCGTATGGCCGGAAATGGAATCCCGACTACTTAGCGCAGGTACTGGTGCAGTCCAATGGCACGGCAGTTGGACAGGTGCAATTGACGGACTATTTCGGAACCGTTATTGGTGCGCCGCAGACTGTCAACTCAGGGGACTTCGATTACCTGAGTTTCAGTGGCGCCATGTCTGGGGGCATCGGGGACTTTGTCACCGTAAATATCCAGGCTTGCATGACCGGCGGGTCAGGATCGATCGGGGTCCGGGGTGTGTACCTCGGCGGTGAAGGGACCTAGCTACGGCGTCGGTAGCGGATCGCCGGGCTGGCCTGCGACGGGCTTAGGCGCCGACGCGTAGGGGTTCGGCGGCGGCGGTGGTGGTCCGTTCTTGGCCGGCCAGGGCGCGATTGCTGGGGCTTTCGTCGCTGCTGGCTCGGCAGTGGGGGCCGGTGCGTCGGTTGGTTGGGTCACAGCTGTCGCTTTCTTCATGGGGATGGCCGTCGCGTGGGGGATCGCGGGCGGCTCGGTTGTTGGTGCCGGTGTGTCGCGTGGCGCGGTTGTGGGCGTGGGTGCCGTTGTTGCCGCGACGGTCGGTGCGGGTGTCGGCGTGGAGCTCACGGTGGTGCTCGCTGGTGTTGATGCCGCTTCGGCGAGCGCTACGCCTCCGCCGATAAATGCGGCTAGGCCTGCTGCGCTGATCGCGATGATTCCCGCCCTTTTGCTCATGTCTCACAGCGTAAGCCCGGCTGGCGTCCGAGACCAGTGGGTCTGATCACGATTGGACGGTTTCATGACGATCACTGTCATGCCTGAGGACGCGTCTTCGGGTGCGCCTACATACTCGGCGCAACATTTCCGGCAGACGATGTCGTCGCTCATGGGCGGCGGCTCAGGGCATCCTTTGGGTGCGCGCTCGGGTAAGCGGCCCGGTGGTGGGCTTGAGGTCACACTGAGTGGGTCAACGTACTCGGTGGCGCCCGGCGCGTGTGTGATCGATCCTGAGGTCACGACGCAGCAAGGACCGTATCTGTGTGCTTCGGATGCTGTGGTGTCCGGATCGCTGACTCCGGCGACAAGTGCGACGCGTACAGACATCGTGTACTTCCATCTGAATGATCAGTCCGCTGGTGATGGCTCAGGCGCGTTGTCTGGGCAGATCCTGTATCAGGCTGGGTCGACGACGCTACCGGCGAGGTCGCTCCTGCTGGCGACGATCACTGTGCCGCCGACTGGTGGCGGTTCGCCGACTGTGGTGGACAACGATGTGTTCTCTACCGCCGCGGGCGGTATACGTCCTGTCGGGTCGTCGGCGCAGGACTCACCGAGTCCGTACCTGGGCGAGCCGGAGTTTGACCCAGCGCGCGGCGGACTGTTGTTGTGGGATGGCGCGGAGTGGATGAGTTACGGCAATCCGCCGCGGTTCGTAGCACGGATGCCTGACGTCCTGTACATCTCGTCAGCCACATCGTTTCCTTTCACCGTCATCGAGGACCCGTTTTCTGGTTGGGATGGCACGAACCATAGGTGGGTTGTGCCCAGATCGGGGCTGTACAGCATCTCTGGGCAGTTCGTTGCCGAGTCCCCGATCGAGGCGATTATGAGCGTGAAAGTCAACGGGACGCAGCGTATGTACTCCCCGGGGGCGGTGCAGTCGGTGAGTACTGACAACGGTGGCGCGACATTGGCGGGGATGTTGCGGCTGTCGGCCGGTGATCTTCTCACAGTCGAGTCCTCGAACACCTGGACGACGTCGGCTGAGCCGGGTGTTGGTACGTCGTTCTCGGCGCTGTGGGTGGCGTCGTGAACACCATTCTGGACAACACGTGGCTCGTCTTGTCGATACTCGGTGGATTCTTCGGGGTGTTGAGCGCGGGCGCTGTGCTCGCGTATCGGGCTGTGCGGGGCATTGAGCGCGTCAATAGTGCGCTGTTCGGGCTGCCCGCAATCGGGGGGACGCCAGCGCTGCCTGGCCTAGTAGGTCAAGTCGCGAGACACGAGGAACGCCTCGATCAAGTCGAAGCAACGGTGCGGAACCATCTCGGCCCCGTAAAGCCTGCCTGACCGCTCAAGCAGCACTTCATTCGTTGTGGGATCTCCACGGCGGATGTAGTTGCGCATGCCCACCCGCCGCCCTTGGAGGTACGGAATGGTCCGCAAACTCAATGCCCTACTAGTGTTGCTTCTCGCCGTCACCGGCTTGCTTGCCCCAACCGCTCGTGCAGCGAACGGTGATGTGTGGGCGGACTTCAGCGGGGCTCGTCCGACGATCAGTCAGCTGCAGGCTGCTGGCGTCCGGGGCGTGTTCCGGTACCTGCCCACTAGTTCGGCGGGTGCGTGGAAGGCGATCACCGCCACCGAGTACAACTCGTACATCAACGCTGGTGTTGATGTTGCGTTGAACTGGGAGTCGACGTCCGCGCGAGCAAATGAGGGCTACGCGGCCGGGGTTGCGGATGCGACGCAAGCTAAGAGTGAAGCGCTGGCGCTGCAGTATCCGATGGGTGCGGCGCTGTACTTCTCGGAGGACACCGGCCGCATCGACATCACTGGGCTGCTCAACTACTTCGCCGGCGTCGACAGCGTCCTGGCCGGCACCTACTCAGTGGGCGTCTATGGCGGGTACGACGCGATCAACGTGGTCACCGAGCATGGTCTAGCGACGTACGGATGGCAAACCCTCGCCTGGTCCTACGGTCGCATCAGCCGCAACGCGCAGATCTACCAGAACGGCCGCCAGCTCTTCGGCGGTGGCGCCGATATCGACGTCATCCTGACGGGCACGGTCGGCGGCGCGCTCGCGCACCTCGAGCACGCGTACTACCCGCCAGCGCCGACACCGGCTCCGGTGGTCGTGACGCCATCGCCTCGGGTCTGCTCGGTGGTGGTGCAGCGTGGCGACACTCTGACGGTCATCGCCCACGCGCACAGCACAACTCCCGCGCGTCTCGGCTCGATCAACCACATCCGAGACCTGAATCGGATCTATGTCGGTGAGCGGATCACGTTGCCGGGCTGCTCGGCCTCGGCGCCAGCACCGGCCAAGGCGGCGGTGATCACCCATACGTACACGGTGCATTCCGGCGACAGCCTCAGTGCGATCGGCACCCGCGAGCACGAAGCGTGGCGCTCGATCGCAGCCAAGAACCACATCACTTACCCGTACCGGATCTACCCGGGCGAGCAACTACGCATCTGAGAGGACACCTTCATGTCATTCCTTACCACTAACACCCGAGTCGACGCGGCCCTACGCGTCGTCGAGGACACTGCCCTTTACGTGGCGGCGGGCTACGGCTCGACGACACTCACGAGCAACCACAACGCCCAGGTGCTTCTCGGCGCATTGTTGGTGTTGCTGCGGGGCTTGGTGTCGCTGGGGCTGACCGGACGGTACTCGTCGGGTCTCATCAAGGCACTGCGGTACATCAACATTGCGGTGAAGTGGGTCGATCAGGTCGGAATTCTGGCGACGCCCGTCCAGGCAGCTGCCCCGACCGCTGCTGTTCCTGTCGCCGCTCCGGCCGCGCCTGTGGCCTCTGCTGCGCCTGCGGTGCCCGCGGTGGCACCGGCTCCGGTGCCGGTCGATGTCGTTGGAACTCCGGTCGTTGTGGCGCCGACTGTCGCCCCCGCTGGGGTTGAGGTACCGGCCGTTGCGCTTGTTGATCCGGCATCTGTGGCAACGCCCGCAGCTCCTGTCGCCTAATTCCATCTCTCTGAGGGGTCGTCGATGCCTGCTTTGACTGTTGATCTCGATGCTGATGTAGCGGTGTCAACGCGGCTGATGGTCCCTCAGGGGGAGGACTGGTCTATGACCGTGGCGTGCGTCGATTCGGTGGGCGCGGCAGTGGCTGTGGCGTTGCCGCAGATGCAGATACGCCAAGGCCCCTACGTCAGCTCGAAATTGATTCTCGGGCCACCGAACGTCGGGCTCACGGTCGCGGGGAATGTGATCACAGTCAGCATCCCAGCGGAGGCTTCGGCAACAGTCACTGACGGCATCGGTTCGTTTGACTTGTATGCCGTACGTAGCAGCTCAGGCCTGCTGGTCCGGGTACTTGAGGGCCGCGTGACCTTCGACGCGCCCGTAACCGATGTCACGCTGCTGGATTTCGTAGACCTCGGCAATGGGCTTGTCCGCGTGGCCGTAGAGGACTACTCGGCAGAACCCGATGGCACGGCAATGGACTTCTTTCCACTCAGCGGTTCGTCCGGTGTCGATAACGGCGACGGAACTCTCACCATCACATACGTTTAGGAGACACCAATGGCTACTCTTGTTGCATCGAGCCCGGTCCACGCCAGCCGACACGTTGCTGGTGGCGCTGATGCGTTGCCATGGACGACGATCCATGGACAGGGTCTGAGCGCTGCTCGACCGACTGCGGGACCTACGAATGTCGGCTACCTCTATTTCCAGACTGATGGCGTGCCGGGGTTGTATCGGTCGGACGGTGCGACATGGACACTGGTGGCGAGTGTTGCGGTGGGCGCGACGAATGCTGCGTCTGGGCTCGTGCAGCTGGCCGGGGATTTGGCGGGCACTGCTGCTTCGCCGACTGTAGCGAAAGTCAATGGCACCTCAGTGCCTGCGAGCACCGCGGCTGCCACCTACCTGAAGACGACGGCGGCTGGTACTGCGTCATGGGCGGCGATCGGCGGCGTCGATAACGGTGACGGCACCGTCACCATCACTTTCTAGGCTGCTTCTCCCTTTCTTTTTCGGCTAGGCCCGTGCCTGTGTGGTGGCGGGCTTGTTTTGCGTACCCCAGAAAGGGGAACAATGAGCACTCTTAACGCGGCTAGTCCAACTCACGCCAGTCGTCATGCCATCGGTGGTCCGGATGCGGTGTCGCCTGCGTCTATTGGTGCGCCGGTGCTGGTGGGTGGGAAGGTCCCGGCGTCGCAGACGCAGACGCTTGATGCGATTAGTAGTCCGGTGGCGTCGGTGTCGTTCAACGGCCAACGCGCGACCGGACTAGCGGCGCCTGCTGCCGCTACTGATGGGGTCCGTCCCCAGGATTTGCCGGTGTTCAGTGACACCGCGATTGTGTTGGGCTCGAATGTTCCGGCGTGGATGAAGGCCTTGGCCGGTTGGATGCCGAACGTGTTCTTGGCGACCGGGACCCTGGATGAGTCGACGGTCGCATCAGCGGTGACGTTCGTGCGGAACCTGATCAGTGCGGGGAACTTCAGTGGCGGGAGTATCCGCTTCATCGGTGACTTGTACTTCACTGGTCCTGGTGTCGCGATCGACACGAGCTACTCGATCACTTTCCGGGGGACTGGGCGCAAATCGTCGGTGATCCACCTGACATCCACGTTCTACGGTGCGTATTCGATTGCGATCGGGTCGGGTGCGAGTACCTCGGCGCCGGGTGATGGTTCCTGCTTTGAGGAATTCAAGGTGGATGGGTCGGCTGCGCTCGCTGCCCGTCCCGCGACGACTCTGGCGGGGTCAACGCTGGACGTTCCCGTGCCGGGTACGTCGGAAACCATTCAGGTCGCGTCTACCACGGGTCATTTCGTGGGTGAGACGTTGGAACTGGGATGGACGAACTACGAAGAAGTCCAAATCACCGCTGTCGTTGACACGACGCACATCACGGTTATCCGTGGTGCGAACGGCACCACCCCTCAGGCGTGGAACCCTGCCGCTACGGGCGGTGTTCCGGTTGTGCCGAGGATCGGGACGTTGGTGAACGCGGCGAGCGCCGCACATAACCGGGACGTCGAAGTGGTTTCGGCGCCGGGGACCGGCTTGCAGGCGCGCCCGTGGAACTGGGCGAACGTCACGTACCTCAGTGGCGCGATCACTACTGGCGCGACGAGCTTGCCGGTGACGGCTACGCGGCAGCCGATCCCGGATGGTGCGGTCATCACGATCCTCACCACCCCCGGTTCAGGCGCTGAGCGTGTTGTGGTCAGCAACGGCGGTAGTGCGGTGGCTGCTGGGGCAACGTCGATCCCGGTGACACGAGCGCAGTTCGGCACTACTGCGGTGGCGTGGGCTAGCGGCGCGCAGGTGCAAGCCGAACCGCAAGTCCTGTTCGATCAGTTCCAGCATGACGTGCGCGTTCAGGCGTGCGGTGGGGATCAGATCGCGTTCGGCACGAACTTCTGGCAAGGCAACTTCAGTGCATCGGGCATGAACAACAGCGAATGCCACAAGGTGCACGCGATCGGCGCGAATCATTATTCTCCGTCGACCCTGCACCGTGGGCGCTCCGGGTTCTACTGCCGCGTCGGTGGGTTCAAGAAGGTCGACACCCACGCCTACTACAACCAGTGGAACGCGATCGAGTCGCGGCCCGAAACGCAGTCACTGGAAATCATGGGCGGCGAATATGAGACGTCAGGTCAGTCGGTTGCGGGTACGGGCGGTGTGGGGTTCAACGCTATTGCGCCGGTCCGCGTGACCTTGAAGGCCGCGCGGTTCTACCAGAATGATTCGCAGAGCATCACGTTGCAGTCCGTAGCTGCGCAGGCCCAGGTCACGGTCGATGATGTCAGCGTCTATCTGATCCCGACGACGTGTGGTGTGGCTGCGTCGATCAGCGCCACGAACACGGGAACACTCGCGCAGGTTGTGCTTCGTGGCGTGAAGGTGGAAGGTACGGGAGCTACGGGCCTTGGGGCCGCGGTGTCGGTGACGAACCTCGATGGTGTGAAGATCAATCAGTTGTTGACGGCGAGCATCGTCCCGAACGCTCATGAAGTGGTGTTGAACAACGCGAAGCACACCAAGATCACGGACACCACGATTCTGCTGGGCATCAAGGAGACGGGTGTTGGTGACTACAACGTCGCTGATATTGAGATGCCAGCTCAGGTGTGGCCTGGTGCGGTGGTGAATGCGAGTGGTCAGACTTCGACGGACACGACCCTGACGGTCGGCGCGAACAGTCTGACGAACGGTCGGACGCTGCTGAACCCGGCGACGGGTGAGCAGATCACGATTACGTCTGGTGGTGGCACGACGAGCCTGGTAGTGGTGCGGGGCGCTAACAACACGTTGCCGGCGGCGATCGCGGCGAACCAAACGCTCACACAAATCCCGGACGTCACGGCCTGGAACATCAATGGTCATTCTCGGATCGTGTGCAGGGATGGTCGCTACGCCCAGCGTCGCTGGCAGTTCACTGTGCCCGGGGATGGGACGACGACGTCGTTCACGGTGCCGCATGGCTTGATGGCGGCGCCGACTGTGCTGCCGATGGTCACCTACAATGGGTCGACTGGGGCGGCGCTAGCTCAGCAGTATGTCGTGAAGGCGAGCACGAGCCCAGGGACGAGCTTCCTCATCTCGTTCCCCACGGCGCCGCCGAGCGGTGTGACATACACCTTTACGGCTGACGCCGATTGCTATCCCGGCTAGAAGAGAAGGGACTCGCGGTGGCTGAGTTGGACGGGGATTTTCAGCGGCTGTTGGCTGAAACTCAGGTGAGCAAGGCTGCGCGGTTCAAAGATGCGGCGTTAGCGATTCATGTGCTGGCTCGGTCGAGTACCGGTGCGGCTGTCTGCGCGGAGTGCAGGGATGCGTGGCCGTGTGAGTTGGCGAAGCGGCACGGAGCAACCTGATCATTCAGACGCGATGGGGCGTCTCTCACATATCCCCTCCGGGAGGTGTGAGAGGCGCCCCGCTTCTTTGCGTTGTTGCGGCTTCTTCTGTTACGAGGCGTAGCGGGTCACGTTGGTGATGATGACCTTCGCTCCTGCTGGGACGTTCTTGGCGGTGAGGAAGGCGGCCGTCTCGTTGGCGGTCTGTCCAGGGTCGAGGTTGTCGACTGCGGTGAGCGCGGTGTCTAGTTGCGTTTTTCCGTCTGCGGTGTCGAGTGCGACGGTGATGATGTAGTTGCTGCGCTTGCTGGAGTGGTTGAGTACGGTTACTGCTACTTGGGATGTTCCGAAGTCGCCGCTGGTGATGGGGCCGATGGTGACGTCAGCTCTGACGCCGGAGGCGGTGGGTGCGCTGGCGGATGTTTGGGACACTGTACTTATAGGTGCTGCTGTGGTCGTGCCTGTTGCTGCGGCCGGTGGTTTCGTCGATGCGGCGGGGTCTGTCTTTTTCTTGTTTCCTCCGGCGATTCCTGCGATGACGATCACTGCGACGATGGTGCCGACGATCCAGGGCCATTTCTTGCGGCCCTTGGGTGGTTGGGCTGGTGGTTGCCATCCGGGCGGTGGTGGTGGGTAGGCGGCTGGTGGTGGCTGCCATCCTTGTTGTGGTGCTGGTGGCGGGTATTGGTTTCCGTCGTATGTCATGGTTGCCCCTCCGGTGTCCGTGGTGCGCGTTTAGAGAGCTTCGCTCCGGCGCGGCTTGGACCGTATCAGGGCGGTGTGGATCGCGGTAGAAGGTGCTGCCTGAGGTTGCACAAGCGGCGTGTCGCGTCGATTTTGGGTGTCGCGCGGCGGCGCGGGTGCGTGTGAATACGGGGGGTTCGTTCTAGAGCCCAGTAAATACGGGCCTTTCAGGGCGGTTCGATTCCCCCCACCTCCACCAATATAGCCCAGTGAATACGGGAAAAATGAGCGGGTGTGCAGCCTGGAGATTGACTCAGGTAGCACACCCGCTCTACATTCGCCCGCATGGCCTGGATTCAGGAACGCACAAGTAACAGCGGACCGAGCTGGCGCGTCATGTGGCGTGAGCATGGCCGCGCCGCGGCGCCGGAGTCGAAAACGTTCTTCAGTCAGATTGAGGCTGAGCGGTTCCGGATGCTCGTCGAGGGTTCGGGGAATCGGTGGCCGCGTGGGTGGGCGCCTGGGTTCGAGCCTGTGCAGCAGCAGGTGGGTGTGACGTTCGGTGAGTTCGCCGAACGGTCGATTGCTTCCCGGAGCCGGGCGAGCGCAGCGACGAAAGCCGATTACCGTCGTGACGTCGATCGGTACATGGGTGAGTTGGTGGATCTGGAGCTGCGTCGGATCACGGTCGATGATGTCGCGGACTGGTTGGGTGCGCTCGGTGCGCGTGGGCTGGCGCCGAAGACGATCGCGAATTTGCATGGTTTGGCGTCCGGGGTGATGAGGGATGCGTTGGCGCGGCATCCTCCGTTAGCTGAGCACAATCCTTTCGTCAGTCGCCTACCGAAAGGCAGCGCGGCGGCTCGGGCCGAGGAGATGGTGTTCCTGACGACGGGGGAGCTGCAGTCGATCCTGCGGCACATCCCAGAACGGTATGAGGCGCTGGCAGTGACGTTGGCGCTCACCGGGCTGAGGTTCGGGGAGGCGACGGCCATTCAACCGCGGGACATCGAGATATTCCCGCACGAAGGCCAGGCGCCGATTGGCAGGCTGACTGTCGTCAGAGCGTGGAAACGCGACGACCGTAACCAGTACTACCTTGGGGAGCCTAAGACGCCGAGAGCTAGACGCACCATCGCGCTGTCGGCGCGGGTCGTGGACGTGCTGTTGCCGCTGCTCGCAGGAAAGCGGCGCGATGATCTCGTATTCACGTCACCCACTGGACGGCAGCAGCTGAATGCCCGGTTTTATGAGACGGCGTGGCGCCCAGCGATCGCTCGGGCAAAGGCGTGCGATGCGCATTACGCCGGGCAGTTGGCGGGTCGCGGCCCGGGCCGGTTACGTCAGTGGTTGCCGGTGCCGTGCGGGTGCGTGGGGCTGCTGGAGAAGACTCCGCGTATCCATGACTTGCGGCATTCGCATGCGTCGCATCTGATCGCGGCCGGCGTCAGTCTCTACGAGGTGTCGCGGAGGCTCGGGCATGAGTCGTACGACACGACTGACCGCCGGTACAGCCACCTATTGCCGGATGATCCTCGGGACGGTCTGAGAGGCATCATCGACTCAGCGCTGGAACCGCCCGTTTCGATCGAGGAACGGCGTCCTCGCAGTTAGGCTGATCCGCCGAGGTCCGTCTTGGTGTTCTCCGCGAATGCGGTGTACAGCAGCACCTCGTGGGTCGTGAAGTTCTCGCTGGGATTCGGCTTTACGGTGACGGTGAAGTTGCCTTCTCCCCATTTCGCGATGGCCTTCTTCTCGACTGCATCGTGCGCTTCGTCGACCGTGGGGGCGGAGGCGTAGACCCGATTGTCCTCGTCGTTCATATGCGGGACTTTACATTGCGGGGTAAGTGTGGATTCGATCAGATATGTCGACGCTATTCGGCGTCAGATACCGTTTCGGCTGTGGGGATACATCTCGGGCGCATCCAGTGCGATGCGGCGATCGAAGCGAAGCTGCGGAGTAAGACTCCCTCGCTGACTTCCGACGAGGTGAGGGAGGCTGTGCAGTGGCCTGCGGAATCGAGATCTGCGTGGGAGGATCATCCTCAGCATGGCCGACGTGTTGTCGCTAAGGGCGAGTTGGCTGATGGGACTGTGATCATGGCCTGGTTACTTGCTCTACCGGCATGGGATCAGGAGGCGGACACTTGGAATATCATGACGGCGAGAAAGTTGGTGGGATGATGGTAGACGTGACCAGAGACGACGACTATGACTGGGCCGACGACGACACGATGTCCCGTGAGGAAACGTTGGCGCGATTTGAGGCGTTGGACCCGAGTCCGTCAGTGGGTCCGAAAGCTGGACGTGAGCCGATTAGGGTGCGTCCGGGTGCTGGCGCACTGAAGGTTTTTGGCAATTCCGTGGGTTCCCCGCAGGTCGGAGCGTTCATTGCCCGTAAGACTGAGCTAACTGTCGCTTCCTGATTCAAAGAGGGCTTTGAGTTCTTGCGGTCCAGCGAAGCCGACCATCTGGAAGCGGCAGTTCTGAAATGAGCAGTTCTGGATGCCGATGGCGCCGACGACGATCTGCCGGTCTGGTGGTACCACCCAGAACAACGCATTGGCGTCGGGGGCATCGAATCGGCAGTGGCTAATCGTGTTGTCGTCCAGGATCGCGATTACTGCTGGGCCGACTATGGTGCAGTTCCGGAAGGCAAGGTCTTCCAAGAGGTCAGATGTAACGGTTAGCTCCGCGAGGCGGACGAGTTCGTCGCGGTATTCCTTGTTGCTGGGGTGTGGTCCTGTCATGGGATCAGCATCTCAGATGGGTTTCGTATCAGTCGTCAAGGTTGACCCTTGACCGGTTGACTTCGATCTCTGCGAGGGCGGCGATGATGAGGTCGTCGAGTGTGGTGCCGACGGTGGGTGAGCTGGCGTGACCGACGACCGCGGGAATTCCGTTCTCGGCGAGGCAGGTTCGGGCGCGTTTGGCGAGGAATGCTGCGCTGTCTGGGTCGCCGTTCTCGGTGAGAAAGATCCAGGTGAGGCCGTCGTGGAGGCTGATGTCGTCATCGTGGCGGAATGCGCGTCTGACGACGGTTGCTGCTTCTAGTAGGTCGTCGGCTTGGGTGAGGATGAGGATTCCCGCGTGATCAGCGCGCAGGCGGGCAGATGCTTTCGCGACCCAAGCTCGGTGAGTGACCGCTTCCACAGGTGTCGTGTCGCGCTTGAGCTGGACCCTGACGAGGATGTGCTGAATTATGAGCACTGCGGGAGCGGCACACACGACGAGTATGAGTGAGCTGATGATCTCTCGACCTACCGCAGCGCCAAGCATCAAGCCGCCGATCTCAACGAGATTGTCCGCTGGGTTCAGCATGGGCTTCAAAGCCTTTAGGTCTGCGCCGTCGGAGAGCATAGCCAAAGCGATCAGTGCCCAGTTGAGCATGAAGTACGTCACTGCTGGCGCAATAAATGGGACCGCTTGGTGGGCGTAGTGCGCTCCAGCTGCCGAGAGAAGCACGGCGCACACGGTGTAAAGGAACCGGTGCCATTGCCCTCGGTAGACATCGCGGACCAGGGGGTATTGGGCGCCGATTACAACCACGCTCACGACGGCGGTCCACCACAACGAGCACGACAAGGCGGCGGCAAACGTCCAAATGGACGCAAGGTCGAGGCGCCGCGCGTCCTCAGCACCTTCTCTGCGCTGTCGATCTATCCGCCAGCAGACGAATTGCGTGAGCAGTGCCGCAGTGATGAGGCACGTTGGCGGTACGACGCTGCCCATGTTCCGCGAGCTGAAAGCGAGAACGAGCGCGGCGATCAGGAATACGACGGCTACGGTCACCCGAGTTTTCAAGGGGCGGTGCCAGAGGGTTGGCATCACTCCACCGTTCTATCGATAGAGGGAGGTGCGTCATGGAGGCCAACCGGTGGTGGATCTAGGCGGTTGTAGTAGGCCATCATGTCGAAGAGTTGCTGACTGATGCGGCCGATTGTGTAGAGGTGGTCGGGGTTCCCGAATTCTTGGACTAAGTCCCGTACGGGACCTTCGAGTCGCGTACGGACTCGCCCGATCTCGATGAAGAGTGCGCCGGCAGATGGTGCGCCGTCTCCCAATGATGGGTCAGGCGACGCGCTGTCTGCCGGCGCTTCTTTTGTTACAAGGGCCTCTATGTCGAGGGCGTCGCCATCAAGGATGCTTTCACAGGTTCCGGTTGGCCAGCCTAGGGACTGATCCAGTGGTCGGAGGGTCTGCGGCCGGTACTTGGCGACAACGCCCGCTTCGATCGACGTCAGGGACGTGACGGATGGTCCGCCTCGGGCATGCACTTTGTCGCGCGACCAGAGCAGGTAATTGCGCCGCGCTGAGACGGCTTTCCCGAGGCGGGTGAAGTTTTCCGGGGTGGCCCGAATCGACATGCAACCGAGTATGTCAGACAACATAAGACAACAATAGACCACATGCGTGGCCCGAAATGCAACAGGTATACGTGACTTGTGGCGTAGATCAATTATTCCTGTCTGGACCTGTTGCATGTTGTGCCAAGTTGTGCCAAGCTTTGTGCCATGCCAAGCCTTAGACCACTCGGACCTCAAGTCCAGATACGCGACTTGCGCCACGCTCACAAGATCACGCTGGAGCAGCTCGCCGAGCGCATACGCAATCTCGGTGTCGACATCACCGTCGCGGCGTTGTCGAACATCGAGACGGGCCGAAAGCGAGCATCTGACCGGCTCCTCAACGCATGGGGCGAGGCGCTCGGCGTGGGTGCGCTGAACGTCTACCAGGCTCCTGCAGAAGCACGCCAGCTCGACAGTCAAAGCGTCGCGTCATGAGCGGCGCAACGACATCCAACTGGGATGAGGCTGCTCAGCAGTTAGGTGTGAAGGTCCGGTGGCTGCGCGACAACCTCAGTCGTTTGCCGCATCACCGGTATGCGCGGTCGATCCGGTTCGAGGCTGACGACATCCAGGCGATCCGGGATATGCACCGGGTAGTGCCTCCGGGGATGGGGACAGAGATGGAGGCGCGTCGGGATCTTTCGTCTCCTGTGGAGATGGTGAAGGTTGGGCGTGCTCGTCGGTCCCGTTCGGTGTCGGGGGTGGCGTCATGACCCCCGAAGAGCATTACGCAGAAGCAGAGAATTTGCTCCAGCAAGCGCGGGTGAAGGTAGCCACGCGGCAATCGCAGGAATCCGACGCGCTCGCACTTCGGGCTCAGGCGCACGCGACGCTGGCTGCGGCTGGTGCACAGTCACTGGTTGGGCAGGAGTGGGCTGTTGAGTGGGGCGTGGAGCTCCGTGGCTCGGATGGGGCTAGTGAGTTCTCGCCTGCGGTGAGTCGTCGGAACGCTGAGCAGACCCGTGATGCGCTACCGACGGTATCGCCTGGTGTGTCGGCGCGCCTGGTGTGTCGGAGCGTGTCGCCTGTGTGGGTGCCTGTCGACTCGTGGGTGGATGGGAGCGAGTCATGACGTGGCATCACTTCGTGGACTGGGTCCTGGTGTTCTGCTGGCTGTGGTTCGCGTTTTTGGCTGGCCGGGCGGTGGAGCGAGAGAAGTCGCTGGGGTCGTTTGATGATTCGGCGGCGCTCGGTGACGTGGAGTACACGGAGTCGCTAGCTGCGGATCTGCTCGGTGGTGCGCGATGAGTGGTGTGCGGTTCTTCCGTCCCCCCGTGCTGACGCCGGAGGAACGTAAGGCGGGTGTGCGTCCTGGTCCTCAGAGCACGCATCCTGCTGCTGACTCGCTGTTCGGTGTCGCGTCCCGGGATCTGACCAACGTGCTGAAGGCTCTGAATGACCTGAAGCGGTATGAGTCGACCGGGCGATTGGACTTGTCCGTCGAGTACCTCGGTGATGTGTGGGATGCGGCGCAGGGCTCGATGAAGGGGCTGCTGCGGGCGTTGGATGAGGCGGTCGCGCGGTACGACGCTGAGCATCCCGACGAGGCTCTGTCATGAAACGCCGCGTGCAGCGGGTGTTTCCCTTATTTTTCCGGCGCGTTTGTTTCGGGGGATTCAGCGCGCCGGGATTGGCCCTCTCAGATCTCTTTCCTCCCCGTTCGGGGTCTGAGAGCCGGGCGGCGGTGTGGACTTCCCTCCAGCCGCAACCGCTGCCCGGGTCTGGTGTGGTTGGGGTCCCGCGTCGCGCTTGGGGCGTCGCGGGCACCCAGCTCGCATGCGGGTGCTTGTGGTGACCGGAGCGGCGGCTCGGCGCCGGTCGCGTCCGGCTGTGTCGACTGAGCCGATGTGGCAGCCGGGGTCGCACATTGATCCGGCGCTCGCTGATCGGTGGACTCCGGAGCGCGTCCGGGCGTTGCTGGTGCTGGTGGTGGATGGTGAGCCGGAGGACATGCGGATGCGGGCGATCAACGCGCTGCGGGAGTTCGGGAATCCTCATGTTTTTTCGTGTGTTCGTCACCCTCGGCCGGGTCCTGGGATGTCGTGGTCGGGGATCGTGCGTCACGTCCGGGAGCTGGGCTCGCATACCTCAGATGAGTTTGTGTTCACGCCTAACTGACTTTCGCCTTACTTAGCTGGTCATTCGTGTGCTTCGGCGCGCCTCATAGACCTCATTTTCTCCTTTTTCGTGTCCCTTGAAGGGAGCACAGTCATGCCAGGAATTCGTTGCGACGACGACCGGTCGGCGCGTAAAGCGGGCCGCGCGGCGGCGTTGCGCGCGGTGAAGCTTTACACGGTCGCGGGTGCTACCCAGTACAACGCGTTGGACGCTGCTCGTGGGTTGTTCGCTGAGAACATCGCTCACGCGTACGCCTCGGAGTTGGAGCCTGATCCAGTTGAGGTGTGGGCGTATTGGACGGTGAAGCTGTGGCTTGCTGATCCGTCGCGGAATGTCGAGGCGGCGGCATGAGCCGCGAGGTCCGTCGTGTCCCGGTCGGGTGGCAGCATCCAACGGAGCCGAATCCGTATTGGCACGCGCAGCAGGCGTGGCGAGTTCGGCATCACCGTCCAATGTCCCGGCTTCTTGACCCTGGCATGCGGTTCGTTCCGCTGCATCGGACGTCGGTCATCGCGGCGCAAGCAGAATGGGATCGCGAGCGAGACGATTGGGCGGCGGGGACTCACGGACACCTCGACTTTTTACTGAGGTACCACTCCGCTGAAGGCTATGTCGACGTCAACGGCATCCGTAAGGTAACGCCGTATTCCGTCTGTGACGAGTCGGGTGAGAAGGTCGTTCGTTCGTTCTTCCCCACATCGGCGGCGGAGATCGTCGATGTCTATCCATATGAGTATTACGCGGGCCAGCGTCCGGATGGCTCGGACCATATGCCTGATTTCGATGTGCCAGCGGATGATCTGGGCTGGTGTCTTTACCAGACAGTGAGCGAGGGCTCACCTGTTACGCCGGTGTTCGCGTCTGCTGCTGAGCTGATCGATCATTTAGCGACTGTAGGTGAGGACGGGGAGGAAGTTCCGCTGCGGAGGGCAGCTGCTGAGCAGATTGTCTCGGATGGCGGAACGGTCGGCTCGTTCGTCATGGTCGGCGGATCGTTGCTCGATTCGGCGACGGACGCTGACTTGATCGCTGAGCGTCTGGGCGGAGCGCAGTCATGAGTTTGGCTCGGCACACTCCGTTGCGTCGTGTGGGGTTCCAGTCGAGGCGCACTTCGGCGCCGGCGCCGAATCTTCGGACGTCTGATATTCCCTCTCCGGTGCGGAAGTCTCTGCGTCCGCAGTCGAAGCAGCGCGAGGCCGACAATGTTCGGCGTCGCGCTATCGAGGCGCTTCTGTTCAGTCGGCAGCCGTGGTGCGCTAACTGCGGGAAGCCGGGCGCTCTCGGCGCGGATCTGTCTGGGCATGAGCGCCGTGGACGCGCGCAGGGCGGCGACCCGACCAAGCCCGACTGCCTGCTGTGCCATGGGTGCAACACATGGTGCGAGGACAACCCAATTATGGCCGCTAAGTATGGCTGGAAGCTCTCGCGGAAGTGGTCCCGTCACTCGTGGCTCGCGGCGAACCAAGCGTGGACAGTAAGCGGCCGGATCTACACGTTCCCGACTCTGGCCGAGGCGGACGCGTGATGTCTGCGGGTGCGCCTATTGGTGCGGATGAGTCGGTGGGGACTGGTCCAGTCCCTGAGCTGTCGCTGGTGGAGTTGACGGGGGACTGCCGCGCCGGGGCTTCGTCGTCGTGGCCGAATGTGACGTTGCTTCAGGTTGGGTGCGATGGCCGGATGTGGTTGACAAATAAGGTGTGGTTCCTCGATTTCCGTGTGGTCATTGACGATTGGTGGGTTGATGATGTGGCCCGGGCGGAGGGCGTTGAGCCGCCTGTCCTGAGTATTCGTCCTTTTCCTGCTGATGCCGCGCATCGTGCGGTGGTCGGGTTGCTTGTTCATGACGAGGTGTTGGGGTCGGAGCCGTTTCGTGTCGACCCGATGTTGGCTGGTGTGTTTTCCGCTGCTGAGTATCGGGTGTTGGGCACTATGCGGCTGAATCATTGCGTCGTTGGTGTGTTGGGGGATCGGTTCGGTAATCGGGTCGGTGCGCTCGCTGAGTACCGCGGGGACGATGCGTTGCCGATTCCTGTGCCGCGTCGGGTGGTGGCGTTGCGTGAGGGCATCGGGTCGGTCGCGGGCGTGACGAATTGGCAGGCGTGGCATGTCGCGGCGCATCTCGCGAAAGCTGAGCAGTGTGCGGGTGATTCGCTGTGACTGACGTTTGGGTGCTGTTGGCGGTTGTCCACACATTGTGTAAAACACTGTGGATTCGTGTGCGGTCGTTGCCGAAGCGTCGCCATGATCGGGTGGCGGCGATCGAGGCTGAGGCGGACGCGGCGATCCGGTTCTTCCGTGAGGCGAAGGAATTGCCTCACGATTCAGCGCATTTCGCTGAGTTCAGTCGTCGGTACGCGCGGATGGTCGGTGGTCAGCGATGAGCCGACGGAGAGCGTTTCTGTTGGCGGCGGGTGTCGTGGGGTGGGTGTCGGTGGGTGCTGCTGTTGTGGTGGCGCGTGTGGTCGCTGGTGATCCTGCGGACGTGCCGGACGCTGCGGAAGGCACGGATGTGTTTGTTTCTCGGCGTGATCTGAGGTCGCTGTGACTGCTCGGAAGAAGAAGTCGGAGCAGGACAATCCGTGGCCTGGTCGTGTGGTGGTGATGTTCCGGGGCGGTGCTCGTGATGGCTGGTGTTATTTCCGGCCGGATGCTGAGCAGCTCGCGCGGGCGTCGAATGCGATGGGCCGGGAGTTCGAGTACTGCCCGATGTCGCCGAGTGAGCCTGAGTTTGTGCCGCATCCGGAGCATCCGTCGGTGATGTGCGAGGTGTGGCGTCAGGACCCGGCTGTGATTCGTAGACGTATCGATTCGTTAAGGAGATCCGCATGATCAAGCTCAGTTCGGCGTTGCCGAAGGACGACGAGCGCAACGGCCTGGAGCCGATCGGCCGTGAGGTGCTGCGTTCTCCTCGTGGCAGTCATTGGGTGGTGGCATTGGTGACAGGTAAGGCGATCACGGAAGACGTTGATACTGGTGGTCGCACCCCGACGTTGCAGATCCTGTCGATTGAGTCGGTGCTCCCGGCTGATCGTGGTGTGGCTGAGGGGATGTTGCAGCGGGCGTTGGAGGCGCGGACAGGTAAGCAGCCGTTGCCCTATGAGTCGGTCGAGCCGATTCGGCGCTCTAAGCCGACGTTGGTCACCTCGGTCACGCTCACTGCGGACGATGCGGAGCGACTGGTTTCCCTCAGTAATGACAGTGATCTGCTGATCGAAGCTGCTCGGTTGGTTGTCGCGCAGCAGCAGGGGTCAACGAAGGTGCTGAAGCGGGATCTGAATATCGGGTTCATCCGGGCGCAGAGGCTGATGGCTGATCTGGAGGCGCTGCAGGTCGTTGGGCCGGTGGATGGCACGAAGCCCCGTGAGGTGCTGGTAGCTCCGACTGATGTGGATGCCGTGATCGAGCGGATCAAAGCGCAAGCCGAAGGCGATGAGCCAGACGAGTCCGCTGATGAGCCTGACTCCCTTGAGTTCCCGGAGCCGCCGTCTGCTGATCCCGATAGGGAGTTGCTGCGCTCGGCCGCTGAGTTGGTTGTCTCATCCCAGTTCGGGTCCACGTCGATGCTGCAGCGGAAGTTGCGGGTCGGGTTCGCGAAAGCAGGGGTGTTGATGGACCGCTTAGAGGGTCTGATGATCGTCGGCCCGGCGGAGGGATCTAAGGCCCGTGATGTGCTGATCCAACCGGCGGAGTTGGCCAGCACGTTGGAGGCGCTCACGTTGGCTGGTGAGTTATGAGCGCGGTGAGTGAGGCGATGCAGGAGACAGCTGATCGCTATGACACTGGTCCGTCTCGGCGCAGGTGGTCGACGACGCAGGAGGTCGATCCGGTGATCCTCGGGAAGTTGGATGGGGCGATCGCGTCGCTGCGCAGGAATGCGATTGTGGCTCCTGATCCGTCGTTTGAGCTGCGGGACGCGATGTCGCTGAAGAAGATCCGCACGGTCCTCGGCAGGAAGCGGTGCGAGGAGATAGCGCTGGTGATTTTCCGCCACGGCGCGAGCAAGGCCATGGAGATCCTCAACGTGCCGTACGAGGTCATTCACGCTGTGCGCGCAGGGATGGATGAGTAGCTAATGACGCTCACTGTCACTGACCTTTTCGCGGGCGCGGGTGGCTCTTCGCAGGGCATGCATGCGGTCCCTGGCGTCGAGGTCCGGATCGCGGCCAATCACTGGAAGTTGGCCGTCGAGTCCCACGCCGCGAACTTCCCCGACACCGAGCATGATTGCGCTGATATCAGCCAGGTCGATGTCCGGCGTTACCCGAACACAGACATCCTTTGGGCGTCACCGGAGTGCACGAATCATTCGCAGGCGAAGGGCGTGAAACGCGCTACGCATTCGACGCCGGACATGTTCGGTGAGGTGCTGCCTGATGCTGCGGCGGAGAGATCGCGGGCGACGATGTGGGATGTTCCTCGGTTCGCTGAGCAGATCCACTATCGGGCGATCATCGTGGAGAACGTCGTTGATGCTGTGAAGTGGGTGATGTTCCCCGCGTGGCTGCATGCGATGACATTGTTGGGGTACGAGCACCAGATGGTGTCGTTGAACTCGATGCACGCGCAAGCGACTAGGGCGAACCGCGCGCCGCAGTCCCGGGATCGTCTGTATGTGGTGTTCAACCGTAGGGGTGATCGGCGTCCGGATGTCACGCCACGACCGTTGGCTTTGTGCGGGGCGTGCGGTCATGAGGGGCCGTCAGTGCAGGTGTGGAAGCGACCTGAGAATCCGGTGGGCCGTTACCGCGCCCAGTATTTCTATCAGTGTTCTCGGTGCACTCAGCGGGTCGAGCCGTTCGCGTTGCCTGCTGCTGCTGCGATTGATTGGAGCATGCCGGGGCAGCGGATCGGTGACCGTGTGAAGCCGTTGAGCCCGAAGACGATGGCGCGGATTGAGGCGGGTCTGCGGAAATATGGCTCCGATGCCTACCTCACCGTTAATCGTGGTGGCCCGTTCGCAGCGCACCGCAACATCGACGTTTCCTCTCCTGTGCCGACCATCGTCGCCTCGCCGAACCCGATCGGCCTTGTAGTTCCTGTGGAGGGCCGCGACGGCAAGCAGGCGATGCCCGCCGGCGAGCCGATGCGGACGTTGACGACGCGCGCTGAGACTGCGCTGGTCGTTCCCTATTACGGTTCGCAGACGACGGCGCGGTCTGCTGGTGAGCCGATGCCGACGATGGGGACTGTTGATACGGCGGCGTTGGTTGTGCCGTCCGGTGGGACGTGGAATGAGTCGGCGTATCCGGTGAGTGATCCGTTCCGGACGCAGACGACCCGCGAGCATGAGGGTGTTGCGTTCATCGCGGAGCTTCGTGGCGGCGGTTCGGATCATCGGCCGGTGACTGAGCCGCTGGCGACTGTCGTGGCGTCGGGTAACCATCACATGCTGGTGCGCCATAACTCCTCGAGGAGCGGCGCTGGCGCGGAGATGTGCACGCCTGCATCTGAGCCTGCGCGGACGCTCACGACGTCCGGGCATCAGTCGCTGGTGTCGATCGCGTCGCAGGTGGAGGATGCGTCGTTTCGGATGCTGGAGCCGCATGAGATTCAAGCGGCGATGGCGTTCGGCGCTGATTATCGGGTGTTGGGAAATCGACGGGAGCGTGTCCGTCAGCTCGGCAACGCTGTTACGCCTCCCGCTGCGGAGTTCCTAGTCGGTGCTGTAGCTGAGGCATTGCAGGGCGCGTCATGACTCAGTATTGGGAGGATCACGACGTCGTGCTCCATGAGGGCAGCGCGCGGGATGTTCTCGCCGAACTACCGTCAGGATCGGTGCAGTGCGTGGTCACGTCACCGCCGTATTTCGGGCTACGTGATTACGGCGTTGAAGGGCAGATCGGGTTAGAGGAA
>JGI26470J50227_1000109_pt1 | contig 38057 bp, 28 predicted proteins | sample FreactTroBogLake_FD_50227 | JGI IMG/M metagenome (IMG submission 50227)
GTTTATCCCTCTTGGGCTAGCAGAAGAAGCGGACCTTTATAACGGTACAGTTCTTGAGCGCAAATTAGTTATGAAAGGGCGCGGTAAGGCTGCGCATGAGGTAGAGCAGATTGTTGAGGTTAAGATACCTGCTGATCCTTTTTGGGCTAGTGAATCCCTGCTTGAGGCCCTAGAAATTGTCAGGGAGATTCTTTTAACTACGTGGCTATCTTGGGCTAACGGTAAGTTCGATAGAAAGTGGCTTTGGGAGTACGGCAGGCGAACAACCGGTAGTCCTTTAAAGTGCCCTAAGATCTGGATGGACGTGCAGCATGTAGCGCATCTGCTTGATGAGAATAGAGACAGCTTTAAGCTTAAGAAGCTGTTTACTGCTGAGTTTGGTTTGCCTTCTTACGATATACCTGATAAGCTAACTAAAGACCTTTCTGTTCTTGTGCCTTACTCATCTTATGATCCTATCAGCACTCTGATGCTAACGCACAAGTACTCAGCAGCTTTGGATGAGCCGGAAAACGTACGTATCAAAGCGCTCTACTACAAGGTCATCCGTCCAATGGACAGGATGTACACCGAGATGGAGCTTGAGGGGTGGCCTGTAAGTCTGGCAAAAGCAAAGGAAAAAGAAGCCATCCTAGAGCCAGCTATCACAGAGATTGTAGAGCAGATGGATAGCTATCTAGAGAGCAAAGGGATTATCGTTGACCGGGATGATACCAAGCGCTACACTAGTTCTGAGAAGCTAGCTACCTTGATCTTTGATGATTTGAACCTGCCGGTATCCTCAAACCCTAAGCTGGCTTTTACAGACGATGGCAAAAGAAGCACTGAAGTTGACGCGCTTTTGCACATACGAAAAGATCCATTCCTTAAGCTGCTATCCAAGTACAAAAAGTCTGTTAAGGCCCTAACCACCTATGTACGGCCTATGATTAAACAGGCGCAGACTCGTGGCAAGATCAGCACCAGCTACAAACTGATCCCGGTTACAGGGCGCACTTCAAGTGGCAAAGAAAATCCAAAGTCTACAAAAGGTATGAGTATGAACACGCAAAACATACCTATGATTTACGGCATAAAGGAGATTGTAGCTATGGATGAGCTTAACCCAGTTACCGGGCAAGTGCAGGTAATCGGAGATGTAGACTTTTCTCAGATTGAGCTTCGCGTAGCTGCAGAAGAAAGCAGAGACCCGCTGATGCTTTGGGCGTACTCTCACAATGTAGATCTGCACACTTACCGTGCCGTGCGGTCTATGGGCATTGACAAAGAACTGCTTAGCGGCGGTCTAGATATCGATAGCTGGCATAAAGTCTTAACAGAGGGTGAGTGGTCTAAGCTGCCGCCAGATGTGCAAAAGAATAAGCGCAAACGTGCTAAGCCTGATAACTTTGGCTACTTATACGGCATGAGCGCTGAGACTTTCGTTACATACGCCGCCAAAGGCTATGATATCGATATCTCTCTAGCCGAGGGCAAAGAATCGCGCGACCTCTATTTTCATGACCATGCTGCACTGCCTAAATGGTACGCGCGTGTTGAGGCTTTTGGGCATAAGCACGGCTATGTAGAGTCTTTGGCTGGAAGAAGGCGAAGGCTACCCGTGCTAAAGACAGTCATTACTAGCGAAACCAATAAAGAAGTGCGCAGGGCCTACAGCGATGCGTATAGGCAAGGGGTTAACTCGCCTGTGCAAGGGTTTGCATCGGACCTTAAACTAATGAGCCTGGTTGCCATTAGAAAAGAGCTAAAGGCGCGCGGCTGGTGGGGCGTTAAGTGTATGATCTTTGGCGAGGTGCATGACTCTATCGTGTTTAGAGTGGATGCTGATATAGCGCTTGAGGTGGCCGAGCTTATGGTATCCATTATGCGGCATCCACCACTGCTTGATGAGCTTGGCATCAAACTTACCGTGCCTATCGAGGCTGAGGCTTCTATCGGGCCATCACTAGGTGAGCAGCTAGAGCCTAAAATCTTTGCTAGATGGCGCGCTAAGTGGGCAGATACTGTAGACCTTAAAACCTATTATAAGTACACCAAAGCAAAAGAAAAGGATAAGACCTTAAGGTTGCAAGCATTCCTTGACGCGCAAGCTGCATAATAAAGCAGTGACCAGTCAGGAGTTTGCGTGCAAGTGGGAGAGTATTAGGCCTTCCCTTTTAGCTCATGCAAGGAAAATGGGACTTGGAATAGAAGAGGCTGAGGATGCTGTCTCCTACGTTTTTGAGAAATCGTTTGTTCGCAGGGCAGGCATAATAGAAGCCACTATGCAAAACTACTGTATGCGCGCAGTAGCTAGGCGTTCTATCGATGTTATGCGTGCGTCGTATATGGCTCCTAAGTCCTTCTCAATCTTTGACTACTCCATAAAAGATGAGTCTGCGGCTGCGGATTTTGAAAGCATGCTGCAGGATAATTCTTGGGTAAGTGTAGCCGTGCAAAGCCAACCTGCGCACTTAAGGGATGCGATTATGCTGTGCGTGGTTCACGAGTTGCCTAATAAAGAAGCCGCCGAGCGCCTAGGCATAACACGCTTTGCTCTTGATGCTAGACTGCGCAAAGCAAAACGGCTTATCAGGCGCAAGGGAGAAGGCAGAGAGGATTACCTTTGAGCAAAGAGTCTACAGTAGATCAGAACATAAGAAAGGAAGCTTTAAAGCGCGGCGCTTACCACAGAAAAAATCATGGCAATGAGTTTGTGCGAGATGTGCCTGATCACTCTATTATCTATAAAGGCCGCGCTATTGAGCTTGAAGCTAAAACGCCTATCGGCAAGTTAAGTGCGGGGCAGCGCAAGCAGCTAAGACTTATACAGGCTGCTGGCGGTATAGGCGAGGTATGCTATGATCCTCAACTTGTCAATATGATTTTTGACTGCATAGACCGGGGAGAGCCTTGGGCAAACGGCAAGTATTGAGCTAAGAGGCACTATGAGCGACATTCTCACTACCGGCATACCAACGCCTAAGCAGCCGCTAACGATATCGTTTGAGGGCAAGGAGTTTCACACAGGCTACTCCCGGCTGTCTAAATACATCACATGCCCAAAGCAATATAAGTTCGTCTATGTAGATGGACGCAGGCATGAGAGTTCTGGTCCCATGAACAGGGGAAGCGCTTACCACTCAGCGCTAGAGTTTGCTTTAGAATTTAAGCTTCAAAAAGGGCGCGAACTCTCCTTGCCTAAGCTGATCGATATGTCTAAGTTTTACTCTGAGCAGCTTAACCTAACAGAATCTGTGGTTACGCAGGTAGCTCAAGCGGCTGAGTTTTGGCACAAGCAGCTATACCCGACAATAGAGCCACTATTTGTTGAAAAGCTGTTTACGATTGTGCGCGGCGGCGTTAAGATGACTCTACGCATTGACTGCGGGACAACCACAGGCGAGACCATTGACCACAAATTTTCCTACGACCTTTGGTCTAACGCTAGGGCTAAGAACTCTACGCAGCCTATTATCTATCAATGGGCCTGGGAGGATGTTATTGAAGCGCACTACGGCGTGCCCTACAAGCGTTTTGAGTACCACATCCTGCGGACTTTTCCAGGCGTAAATGCACAGCGCTTAAAATTAGGTAAAGTTAACGCGCTTGATAGTAAGTCTTATGAGGAGCACATAAGAGAAGTAGCAGAGAGCATGTGCGCTGGCATTTACTTTAGGAGACCAGACACAGTAGAATGTGGACGCTGCAAATTCCGCAAAGAGTGCAAGCCCGTTTTCTATAGGGTTAGTGCTGAGACTTTCGGTGAGGCAGACCTAGACTAAGAGGCTACATGAACACAAGTAAATCCCCTGCCATTTTTGATCCCGTGCGGGCAAAGAAGCGCTACAAAGAAGACCATGAGTTTAAAGAGTTATCGCCTTTCCAATCAAACATGTTCTCGCTCATAAGCGCTCAGATAGCCTTTATTTGCTCAAAGGAGGCTAAGGAAAGGCTTGACATGCTCGGAGCGCGCTCATTCAAAGATACGCACCGCAAACTCATCATAAAAGGGCATAGAGGATGTGGACACACCAAAGTAGGGGAGTATCTACAGGCAGGCTACCTGAACATGTCGGCAGTGAGTGCTTTCATCTATTTTGACCTTGCGCACTGCGCAGATTCTTTAGAGAATCTACTAACGCAGGTGCACCGCTATTTTAATCAAGATTTGTCCAAGGTCGTTTTCTATCTGGACAATTTTAGCTACAGTCAAGGGGCTTGTCAAGCATTCATAGAGAATACTGACGCATTCCTTTACGTTTTGGTCGGGTAAGGACTTTTATGGACATCAACAAAGCAGAACAAGAAATGCGCACTAGCCGCAAACTCACAGGACAAGAAATAGAGGCGTTAAAGCATGTTAGCCCTAGCATCGGTACAGGGCAAAAACCAGACGTAGCTATGCCTTCACATGTAGCACCTTTAACGCCTGTCTTTGAAGGAGAGCCGCACTACCCTGCAGCAGACCAGGTTAAAACGGCAGGTACGGTGCCTGAGCCTATGAGCGTAGAGCAACGCATCAAAAGCATTGAGAGTTCAGGTGCTCCTTATGCAGCCGTGTACGCAGAGCTTTTGCGCAAAGGTGCTCTTGATGGTCCGTCCTGGTTTGTTTCGCAGATGGCGTATGAGCGCAGTTGGTATTTGTGGCAGTTTAAGCAGCTATGGGGCGCTTCAAGAGCCGAGATAGTAGACATGAGTCCTTTGACTGGGTGGTTAGATGATGTGCCTGTGATTAAAGCGCCTTATAACGGGCACACTTTAGGGCTAGTGAACTCAGCACCTGCGCCTCACGAAGCCCGAATTGAGTGGGACCGCATGTTTATTACGATGACTTACCTTGTCGGTATGCGCTCATCTGATCCAAACACTCACACAGGCTGCGTCATCACTACGCAGGATAATGTGGTGCTTAGTCTGGGCTACAACGGCTATCCAAGGGGGATTGACATGTCGCCAGGTGATCCAAGGCTTAAAGCCCCGACAAAATATGATTACATGGTGCATGCAGAGGAAAACGCCATCCTTAATGCTACACGCTCGGGCTTAAGTCTCCTTGGCGCTATCGCCTACGTGAACTGGATGCCATGCGTGCGCTGCGCCCGTGGCCTTATCCAGGCAGGTGTTAAGACAGTGATCTACCACGGTGAGGGGCAAGATAGCTACAACCGTCTGGCAGGGGGATCTAACAACTGGAGCGCTGAGCAGGAGCACACCCTAGACATGCTGGCTGAGGCAGGTGTTCATTTAAAAAGGTGGGAGGGACATATCGCAGTTCCTACGGCTATGTTTAGGGACACTCACATAGGCGATCCTAAGATGTGGCTAGAAAACAGCGTTAAGGATGACACTGAGCATCCGCACGCAGAGCACTTAGGGTAGATTTAAAAGATCTTTTGCGCTGCTGTCCTTTACGGATTGAGACCTCTTAAAGGGTCAATAGGAGTCGTCAGACCGGCAGCGCAAAGGTAAGGATTTTAAAGGTGGCATAGCTATGATAATCGTAGGAATCAACGGCGCAATCGAATCAGGCAAAGATACGCTATTTTCCTTTTTGCCTGAGCCTAAAGTTAGGCTAGCTTTTGGGGATGCGCTTAAAGAGGAGGTAGCTGCACTGCTTTCTACTGAATCTTTAGAAGAGGTTCTATCCTTTCTGATTGTAAAGCATGCTAGCGCCGATTTTATCAGAAATATCCTAGCTGAGACATGGGGCATTAAGCTTACAGCTAAAGAACTTCCTACACTGGACTACGCCATAGAGCATTTGTCCGGGGCAGCTATTAGCACTCTTTGCGCGCCGTTTAAAGCCGTTAGGTATAAGTGGGTAAACCTTAAAGAGCGCATGATAGCCGCCATGCACGACCGGCTCTTGAAGGAGACATTCAGGACGCTTATGCAGTGGTGGGGCACGGAGTATAGACGCGTGCAGACCCGTGATGATTACTGGGTCAACATCATCAGAGAGCAGGTAAATGCTTTGCAGGCAAAAGGCTTTGATGGCATTTTGTGCCTGTGTGATACACGCTTTCCTAATGAGGCGCAGTTTGTTAAGCACGAGTTAGGCGGCTTGGTAGGCAAAGTAATCAGGCCCGGTACAGGCGGCTCTAAGCATCTTAGTGATACTGCGCTTGCTAGCTGGAACTTTGACTTTACGATCTACAACGATGGCACGCTAAAGCAGTTTGAGCGTAAGGTACTTAGCATGGCAGCTAGGTGGCAAAGTTGAGATGGGCTGCTACGGAAGCTTCCAGCAAGGCTGCGAAGGAAAGATGCCGTACTCAAATGAAGAAGCCGCAGCCAGAGCCGTGCGCAGGCTAGGGGTATTATTGTACATACTGTGGTAAGATCCACGTAGGTAGAAATAGCGGTCTCGGTCCTCGCGTTGGCGGACGGACGCGAAAGCGTAGATGGTAAAGGTATGGATAAGAACGTAGTTAAAGAGCTAGCATCAAAGCTGGCGGACCTTTTCTTATCTGAGCCGTCTAAGGCTAAGAAGCTAGCTAAACATTTTGGGCTGCTAGACGCGCTGCAGGCAACACTAGGAGCATTACTTGTTATTGCACATGCTAGGGTAGATCCTAACGTCTTCATAGAGTACACCCAGCTAACGCCTAAGAACACCTACATACAGCAGACGTGGTTTCAAAAAGAGTGGCAAAGCGATCTAAGCCAGGAAGGAAACACCCTTATTGCGGCTCCGCGTGGTCACGGTAAATCTGTCCAGGTGTCTGCGAGATGCGTTTTTGAACTTGGGCATAACCATAACCTGCGAATTAAAGTCGTGTCATCTATTGATGATGCTGCAGAAGACATCTTATCTTTGATACACGATAACATTGAAAGAAACGAGCGTGTACACCAGGTGTTTCCTGACCTAACACTAGACTACGCGGCGGGTGTTACCAAAGATTCTATCACAGTTTCACGAACCATTATTCAGCGAGACGCTAGTGTGCAGGCTAAAGGTGTGCTCTCGGCTGCTGCTGGAGGACGCGCTGACATTCTAGTACTTGACGACGCCGTAGACTACGTAAACGCCGTTAAGAACCCTGCAATGAGACCTAAGGTAATCGATTCTATTCGTAGAATCTGGGTTCCTTTGATGTCAGATGTAGGGCGTATGTGGTGGCTGTGCACGCCTTACCACGTCGAAGACGCTACACATGTCTTTCGGCGCGACGGCATGTTTGACCGCGAGTGGTGGAAACCCGCTATCACATACCACCTGGTATATGATGAGAACGGAGAAACTATCACCGATCCTGAGACAGGTGAGCCTAAGTGCCGCAAAGAGATTTTGTGGCCTGAGTGGTGGACCTCTGAAAAGCTTGAGCGAAAGCGGCGTGAAATCGGTACAGTCGCCTTTACGCAGCAGTACTTGCTTAAGGTCATGTCTGATGAGGACTTAACCTTCCCTATCGATGTTCTTAGACCTTCTTTTGATTCGACTCTTTGGCGCATTGGTCAGGCAGTTGGACTAGACGATGAAAACGGGCTTATACCTGCGCACTGGCCTACTTACGGCGGCATAGACTTAGCTTCTGCTGTCGGGATTAAGGCTGCGTACTGCGTTATATGGACAATCGCCAAGTCTCCTGAAAACGGCAGGCTATACCTCAAAGAAATGATTCGCAAACGCATGAAGATGCCTGAGCTTATGCCTGCTATTCAGAGTGCTTTTGACCGTAACCACTGGCAGTACGCCTACGTTGAGAACAACGCCTTTCAAAAAGCAGTTGAAGATACGCTAGACGACTCTTATAAGCACATACCTATCAAGGGATGCCATACCGGATCTAATAAAAATGACGCTAAGGTAGGCCTTCCTGGTATGGCTACAGCCTTTAGCAAGGGGTTATTTGTCATACCGGCAAGATACGTTAAAGACCTGACTGAGGCTGATCAGTCTCCGTTTGGTATCTTTTGGAATGAGCTAACTACGCACCCAGGCGGTAGATTCTCAGATACGATCATGGCTTTGTGGTTTGCCTACCGAGCAGCCATTGAAGGTGGATCTGCGGATATCTACGATTCAATGGCTGAGGCGGCATCTGTAGCTTAGATCTTGTGCCTGTTCTTTGGTGGGGGAAAATGTTTTTGCGCGCCGCATACTCCGCACTGCCAGGTGCTTCCACCACCTCTGGTATTTTCAAGCCAGGACATCTTGTGAAACCCTAGCCAGCAGAGCAGTTTCATGCACCCTCCTGCAGAAGAAAGCTGTTATTGATGATCCATCCAGATACCTCTCCCCTCGCTTCTTCTGGTCTGAATTTTTCAAGCATTTTCCTCATAGCTGCGTGCTTAGGATGGATACCGTAGTTATGGCGCTCTTTGAATTTAGTTAGCCAGTACTCGTGCGGCTGCTCATTATAGTGGAACGTGCCTCCTTGCCCCGGCACAGCCGCGCTAAAGATGATTGTGCCTGCGCAGTCGCAAAGTGTGTCTACTAAGCGGTCTGCGTAATGCTCATGCAGGTGCTCAGCGGTTTCAAAGCAGATAGCTAGGTCAAAGCGGGGAAAGTTAAAGTCGCTAGGGTGAAAAGGAAACCTAAGGTCAAAACGCACAAACTCGCTAAACTCAAGTAGTTGCCCTCCGGCTGAGCACGCATCAACGCCAAAGACATCGCAGTTAGCTTTCTTGTAAGGCAGAAGGTAAAGGCCGGGACCGCAGCCAAGGTCAATAACGCTTGCGGGTTTTAGGTTCTTAACCCCCCATTCTCCAAGCGCTTTAGCTTGAATGCTCTCAACGTTTACGATGAACTGCATCATCTCTACGTACTCAGCATCTTCTTTGTCTTGGTAACCGTCAAAAGGAAATTTAGGTTCAAAATCGTGCATAGGCGGTGAGTATACCTAAGGGAAAAACCAAAAGGAAACAGCCTAGGGTTTGGCTCAAGTCAGAATCAAAATTCTGTCAAACCACATAGGAACTGTGCCCATTTTTCGGCTGTCTCCTTTGCAGGCTCCATACGCGGCTAGTCTTTGTGCTGAGTTCACCACCAGGTAGCGTCTACTGGCCTGTCCCTCAATATTCACGCCTACAAATACGTAGCTGGTTTTCACCTGCGATTCAAACTATACCGTAAAAAGCCGCGCGGTATGGACAGGTTTATTTACCTGCTTTGTGCTACACTTACCGTTAACCGTCATGGCAATGAGAATTTTAAACTTCATAGGAGCGCCTGAACCTGCTCCTAGCGCTGCTTGGGCTAAAGCTGTCAGCAAGACGGTAGGTTTTATATTCGGGTTTGATGGCACGCAGCCTGTACCTGATATTAGGCCTAAGCCATCCACCACAGATACAAATTTTGACTCGGAGGCTTCGGCTGATCCGGCTGTTTCTTGGAAGGTTTACACAGACCGCAAGCGCATGTGCCAAGACATTCATAACATGGACACATCCGATGAGATTGTATCTAAAGCGCTAGATATCATCGCAGAGGAGGCAACATGCTACGACGCCAAAATGAACTATCGCCAAGGTGAAAAGCCAGGGTCTGTTAAACCTACAGATAAGGGTTATGAGTTTGGTTACCGTGTTATCTCAGGTAATGATGAGGTGCAAAAGATCTTAAATGGTGTCACGCGGCGCTTAGAGCTAGACAAAGAAATCTGGCAGATTGTGCGGCGCATGGTCAAATACGGAGTGTACCTGCCTGAGATTTTGCTTGATGAGAGCCGCAGTTTCGTCATGGCTTTGAATGAAACGTCCTCGCACGAGATTTGGCCTATGACTAATTCTCACGGGCATAAAGTGCCGGGATGGGTCTATAAGCAGGACAAAGACGTGTATTCAGCTACAACTGGAAACGCAGGTAGCGGTGTGGTTACTCCTGGTGTAAAGATGGAGGAGTGGCAGATTTGCCCGTTCATTTTTGGCCCTAAGGTAGGGTTCTTTACTCAGCCTATGCTAGCACCGGCTAGATACAACTGGAAACGGCTGCAACGCCTTGAGGATAACATGGCTGTGCAGCGCCTTAAAAGTACAGACAGATATGTCCATCAAGTGCCTGTAGGTGCAAACATGAACGCTCAGGAGGTTAAGCAGACTCTTCTTAACTACAAGCAGTCCATGACTAAGCGCACGCAGGTTTCAGGCAACACGCTTAACTCCGGCTCAAACATCGTTGAGAACGACTCGCCCTACGATGGCTACACGGAATTTTTCATAGCTAAGACCGAAAATAATCCTGGAGACATCAAGATCTTAAATCCAAGCGGATCGCACCTCGGGAACCTTACAGATATCTATTATCACAGGGAAAGACTTCTTACCCGCCTTGGCGTTCCGATCAGCTACTTGCAAATCAACTCAGCGCAAAAGACGCACCTTACGGCTAAGTCTGGAATGGGGGGAGTGGAAAAGCAGTTCCTTAAATTCCTGCGCAGAGTTCAAGAGGCTTTAAGAGCCGGTCTGCACAGACTCTATGATACGCAGCTTATGCTCTCGGGCATCGTACCGACAGAAGGCCTCTACTTTATTGAGCTTCCCTTTATTGCGCTCAATGATAATCTGGATGATGCCAAAGCAATGCTTGCAAACGCGCAGGCTGCTGTCTATTTTACAGAAGCTTTTGGCGCTTTGCCTCTTAACCTGCTTTCTGAGATGTTCCTCGGCCTGACCACCGAGCAGCAATCTATCATGAGCAAGTTCATAGACACCTACGGAACTAAAATAGTTAATGCTAAGATAGCCGCATTATCTATGGCAGCTAAGCCGCCTCAGGTAGGAGGAGCTAAGCAGCGTGTTACAGGTGTTAAACCAGGGGGCAACTCCGGCAAGTCCAAGGGGCAGGTATCCACCGAGCAAAAAGGCGGCTCAGTGCAGGGCGCTGTTTACCTTGAGGATGCAGTGGACCTATTCATGACAATGAAGACGCAGATAGAATCAGCGCTGTTAGCTAATGGCGTGACGCCGGATCAGTTCTCAGATCTTAGCGCTGATGAGGTTCGCGAGGACTTAGCGCGCTTTATCATCCCTAGCGAGGATGAGGACTAAGACGCCTGTTTAGTCGTAGCTTTGAGGATGCTCAAATAGTAGATCGCGATGTTTTTCTGGGAATATGCGCGCGCATCTAGCACAAAGGCGGTCATCCTCAAAACAGCTTATAGCGTCTGTAGCACCTATGTCACCGATCACGCCGCGCAGCGATTGATAGCGTGCCATAAGGTTCTCTGCAGCAGACGTAGGTTCTTTGCCCGTAAGAGGGCTTATGCGGTTTCTTACTATGTGGACAGTCCTGCTTTTAGCAGGGGAGAAGAACTCTATGCTGTCTGTATCCATGGTTTTTCTTGGTGGGCACGTCAGGGTTTGAACCTGAGACCAATCCATTATGAGCGGATAGCTCTAACCAACTGAGCTACGTGCCCACCAATTTTAAATTTACGTTACCTAAACTACGTAAAATAACGCAAGCTGGTAAAACTACCTGCTATCATAACTTTTGAAATGGCATCAAAAATTTTAGCCAAAACAAAACTGAAGGAGTTAACCCAGCAAAAGCTGCGTGAGCTAATCACCCAGCAAGAAGCGGAAGGTGCTAACTTTTTGCTTCAGAGTCACTACCATGTGGCGGGATCTTTAGAGGAGCATTTGGGCATTGTCCGCACGGCTTTCCGCAAGTGGACTAACGAAGTGCCTGCTAACGAAGCTTACCGCTGGAGCTACATCCTTGGCATCCTAGCCGACTCAATTATCTTCTACTCAAGCGATTGGTACACAGATAGTTATAGCTACTACAAGCTGGCCTACTCTGTTGCTGCCGATGGTGCAGTCACCTTTGAAGGTATTCCGGTTGCTGTGGATGCTCAAATCGTCATTAAGGCCTTAGGCGCAGTAACAGACGCTACGGACAATGATGATGACGATGCCGACGATATGGCGCAGGGCCAGAAAACGAAAATGAACATCACACAAGACGCAGTGCCGACCGGCACACCGGTAATTGATGCGGCTAAATCCGCAGATGCTACTATTGCTGCCCCCACTGTTATTGGTGGTACGGAAAGCACCGACGCAAACACCAGTGCACCCGCTGTGCCTGACCCAACTTCTGAAGCTGACTCTGAGCAAGACGCCACACTTAAGCCACCTAAGGCTGGTAAGGGTGATGATGCAGGTGAGGGCGATAGCATCATTAAGAAAGAAGCTAATAAGACTGAGGCAGGCTTTAAGCAGTCTGAGTTTGTCAGCCTTTCAATCGATAAAGCGCGCAAGATGCACCTAGGCTGCATTACGCAGAGTGAGGAAGAGGTTGTAGACGGTAAGAAGCACCTCCACATCACTGCTATCGTAACGCGCGGCAACATCATCAACTCGCAGGGGCAGTTCTACTCTACTAATTTGTGGAAGAAACAGCTTGACAACATGAATGAGCAGGCACAGGCAGGCAAGTTCATTGGCCGGGTTGAGCACCAAGCTGAAAAGGGCCTTACTGATACCGCCCTCAAGTTCAACAAGTTTTGGTTACAAGGCGATGATGTCTACGCAGACATCACGGTTGTACCCACTATTCCTTATGGCCTTAACTTGCAGGCCATGATCGAAGCAGGCGTGCAAGTTGACTTTTCCACTGTTGGTTATGGCAGTTCTACCAAGGGTAAGAAGCTTGGGCAAGACGTGAGCATTATCAACGAAGACGAATTTGTCTGCCACCGAATTGATGCTGTCTGGCACGCATCCTCGGAAGGCAGCACGACCATTGATACGTACATCCAGTCCGCTGAAGAAAACACAAAAACCATGAACACTCAAGCCGGGTCATCCACCCAAACCACCTCTACGGCGCAGGAGCGGGTAGACGCCCTTGCTTTTGCTTCCAAACTCAACGCAGCTAAAGGCGCTCTCCTTGTGCAGGCAGCTACCAAACTCTCCCCTATCGGTCTTAAGTCCCTTGAGAAGGCCCTTGAGCAGGCAAACGATGCGGCGGATTTTTGCACCGTCGAAGATACGATGCTGCCTTTGCTTGAGCAGACTTTTGCAAAGACTGCTGATGATAAGGAACTGACGCAGAGTGCGGCTGTTTCCTACGCTCCTAAGTACTACGTTGCGCAGGCTAAAGAGGATACCGCTCCTCAGACTTGCGGCCAGCTTATTGAGCGACTGATTGCAGACGTTCCTGATACCTGGCCTCACCTGCAGGGCGCTACGCCTGGTCTTGGCTATGATAAGAACTCTGTTCTTCACAGCCAGAAAGCTGCTATGCGTCAGCTTATGCACAACATGGCGCGCAGCCGCTATCAGGGTTTTGATGGCCCTGCGGCTATCCGCTCACTGCTTGCTCTTGAGCAAGGCCGTGTGGACTATGCCAAGGATATCCTTGAGCAGAGCCTTGCAACCGGTTCTACCGTTACTGGTGGTGGTACTACCTACGCCAGCAACCCTGATCCCGGTGCTGCCCCTCTGTCCACGCCTCTCATCTTCCCCCTCGTGCGCAGAGTCTTTCCACAATATATTATGAATGACATCGCCGCGATACAGACGATGGATCGCCCTGACGGTAAGATCTTCTACCTTGACGCACGGCGCGTTGTGGACGGTACGGATGCGAATGACCCGTATCAGTACCTCAACACCTCGGCTAATCCGTTTAGCACCTCGTTTGCAGACAACAACACTGAAGGCAGCGCTCCTGCGATGATCCGATTGGAACTCCAGTCGATCACGGTTCGCGCTACCAACAAGAAACTACGTGCGCAGTGGTCCGTTGAAGAAATGCAGGACCTTCGGGCATATCACAACCTGGATGCTGCTCAGGAACTGATGGGCGCGACGGCTCGTGAAATGGCTCTTGAATGGAACCTGATCTGTCTCAATGACATGCTTGCTAATGCCACTGGCAGCACTCGCACGTTCGGCGGACAGGCCCCGGCTAATTTCACACAGAAGGATTGGGACCAGTATTTCTGGAACTACATCCAAGCAGTTGAGAACGACATCTTCAAGAAACGCAACGGTAACGCCACTCATATTGTGATGGGCACCGATGCTGCTCTTGCGGCTAGCAAGTCTCTTCTGTTCACCGTGGATGTCAACTCGGCTGATACGCGCAACATGGATATCTATCCTGGTACGACGTTCTATCCGATGATGACCACGCCGAGCGGTATGCGCCTGCGCATCATCAAGACTAACTTCTGGACTGGCCTTAACGCTAGCAAGATCCTTGTTATTCGGCGCGGCCAAGACTGGAGCGACACTCCTTACGTGTTTGCTCCTTACGCAGACTACGTGACGCCTACCTGGACTAACCCTGGTGACTTTAGCCAGCAACAGGGTATCCTCAGCCGCGCTGCACGGCAGACGGTTGTTGGTGATGCGATGGGAGTCCTCACCGTATCTCAGAATGCTACTGGCGTTCCTCTCTAAACCTAAAACGTGTAGAGAGCGTGCAGGAACGGTCAGCCTTAGCAATAAGGCTGACCGTTCCCTATTTAGGCTATACTAGACACCAAAGCTAACTATGCAGGTAGATGAGCAGGTATTAAAGGCGCTTTGGTGCACGCAAAAAGTTGTAGACCGTTTCTACTCGCGCCTAAAAGAAACAGCTACCTATCCATACTGCCATGAGTTTACAGGCAGGCTGTGCAACGGATATGGCCGTGTGGATCTGCTTATGCCTACAGCAAGTAGTTACGTCATGCGCAGGACAGTCTACGCGCATAGATTTGTGCTGGAGTTATCTGTAGGAAGGCCACTGGAGGTACATGAAATTGTTCAGCATAAGTGTGATAATCCAAAGTGCGCGCGGCTTGATCATCTAGAACTAGGCACCCTAAAATCCAATGCACAGGATATGCGCGCTAAAGGTCGTGGTAGCACATCACCCCGGCAAAGAGTGCTGGATGCCGAGCGCGCAGCTAAAATCAAATTTTTATGCAACTACTCAGGCATGTCTACTCTGCAGATAGGCGCTCTATTTGGCGTTTCCCATCAGACGGTATCTGATATAAGAAACAACGCGACATGGAAAAGAATAAAGGTGTGCAAACCAGAGATAGATAAGTTGTATAATCCTTGGGAGGATGAATAGCTTAAATGAATTTTTGATGGTGTACAACCCAGGCAAAGCGCCGCACCATATAGGGCAACTAACTTTCCCTCCCCTTAACTACAGTATGGTGCACAAGGATAGTCTGTACATGCTAGAAGGGGCGCACCTAATCGTAGAAGGCTCACCTAATTTTCCTAATCCGTGGCTAGCCTACAACCTGGCATAGTATACTTTGCGTTATGGCCGTTGCTATTGCAGATGTACAAACAGAGCTTCTAAACAAAGGGTACCCAGCGTACCTTAGCCTCGCTAATATCCAAACGGCTAGCGATTCGGCTTTGCGGGAGCTATCCAGATCTGCGCCTATCATTAACTTTGCAGGCATTACGGCGGTCAATAGCCAGCAGGACTACTACATCTTTGATCCCGCAAAGCAGGAAGGACTCTGCGTAAACGCCCTTGAAGTAAATGATGTCTATTGGAACCCAGACGGAGACTTTTCTAGCCCTGATATCTTCTCTCCAGGCTTCCAGCTTTTTTCCACAATCATTGTCTTTGGCTCAAACACCTTTGATAACCCCTCTGATATGACCGTGCTCAGAACTAAGCTTGATGCATGGTCTAGGCAGTTTGGCGCGCAAGACTGGAAGCTGTTTGGACAACCCGGAGACCCAGCAGCTTTTATACGCATTTCACCTGTCCCAACAGTAGACAACTCAACACTCTACATTAAGTGGACAACGCCCTACACGATAGCAAACATCACGAGCTTAAATCTCGGCTTTGGGCGCTACTACATGCAGTATGTTGAGCTTGAAGTAGCAAAGATCATGACGCGCAAAGCATCTGAGACCGCAGGTGTTGAGGTTGCCGGTTTAAAGAGCAGCGCCGATTCTCTAAAGTTTTGGCAGGCTGAGGTGATGCGGCTAACCAAGATCGTAGAAGGCTCACAAGGCGGTATTAACTCAGGCGTAGCCCTTCGCACCTAGGCGGCTGGCGGCTATGTTATACTAAGCTGCTATGGCGCTCACCACAACCAAAACAGTTAAAATACCGCTAGCTGTACTTGCAGTGCGAAAAGCCGCCTGGGAATTAGTGTCTCTTAGCGCCCTAGAAACTCAAAAGAGTGCTAGAGACCTTGTGCTATCTGCTGTAGGTGCCGGAACTAAATGGCCTGATCTGCCTAACCGTTCTTCGGCTCCTTATGATATCCCGGTCAATCAGTTTGGGACTCTGGCGAACTCTATCAAAATCGAGCTTATACCAGCAGATATCACAGCCATAACGTACACAGATGATCCGGTAGCAAAGCTGCTTGAGGACGGCACGCCCAAGATGGCACCTAGACCGTTCCTTACGCAAGCTAGCTATGTGGGAGAAACTATTATGCGCGAGTCAGCACCGATGCTTATTGCAATGCTAAGGAAACTATAAAATGGGCGCAGGACAACCTTATCTAGCTTCATATCTGGATGCATACCTGCTGGATCTATTCAGCAGCGATTCTGCGCTACTTGGCTATGCTCCTGGTGGCCCTTGGGCTGAGCGTCCTCCTAGCGGTGGCATCCGCCCTGTGATTAGGTGGTGGCAGCGCACAGGCGGACATGATACGATAAGGCAGGACGGGCAGGCAGGTAGAGCGCAGAGCAACCCTGAGTACGTCGTGTGTATCTCAGATCTTCAAACTGCTGAGCAGGTGGATAGGGTGTACGGTACAGCAGGCTCAAGGCAAAACCCAGAGCAGCCGTACATAGAACTGGCTAGCGCTGAGTTATACACGCTTTTGCACGGCAGGCTTAGAAGTTTCACGAACTCTGCCGGAAATAGCTATAGCTACTACTCTACTATTTTGCGTGAGTTTTTTGCTGTGCAGGAGGAGACTAGTGTAGGCGGCTACGAGGTATCTGTAGGCTGGGTTGTGCAGTTTAGGGTGAGCTAAAGCGCAGTGCCTACTATCATCGATCAATATGTACTTCAGGTGCAGGCAAACAGTTCTAACTGGCTTGTAGGCCCTGCTATTGAAGTAAATGAAGATTTAGGCATTCAGGTTTTACCTAATGGCGACGGCACGCACTACGTTAGCCTTGGCCCTCCTCCACCTGTCTACTACCCTCCGTATGCAGGCGCAAGTGTCAAACCTACTAAGCCTGTAATAACCACGATTGAGCAGTTTAACGGCTTTGCCGGTCTTTTGTGGGCTGAGCCTGGTCACTACAGCGGAACGCCAGGACCTGAAAACCCAGACACCTACAAAATCTACAGAGGCACATCTAGTGGCGCGGAAACTCTATTTGATACAGGCACCGTTACAAGAGACGCTAACGGCTACATATCAAATATAGCCTGGGCCTATGGCCCTGCTACACCAAACAGCTTCTATGTAGATGATACTGTAAGTGCCGGTACTACTTACTACTACTATGTAGTTGGCAGCAACTCTTTTGGCACGTCTCCTCCGAGTGATGAATGCTCGGTAGCAGTTACTACGCAAACGCCGAACAGTCAGTTTATCTCTCAGTCCATACCTACCTCAATGGTTGGAGGCTATACATATCCGGTAAGTGCCACTTTTAAAAATACAGGCACATCTGCATGGAGCAACGCGCTTGGCACAAAGGGAAGGGTAGCGCACGCTAATACTCCGTGGCCCTTAAGTCTAGATAATGCTACGTATAATAACGGCGACACAGCAACGTTTACAGGCAACTTCACAGCGCCTTTAACGCCAGGAACGTATGCGCTTACTATTCAACTTGGCTTTATTTTGTATGAGCTATTTGGGGATGTCTCAACTACTGTAAACGTCACGGTCTCTGCTCCTCCTAATGTTCTTGGCTTTCCTGAAGGCGTGCAGTACCAAAGAACAACCGACTCGGCTACCCCTGTCTCGCCAGTTGAGGGGTTTCTTACAGGGGACTTTGCTAGCTACCCTCCTACTCAATTTCCTGCAAGCAACCTAGTACCGGGATGCCTTGCCGTGTTTGTGGGCGCAGACGGGGACACGCCGCCAGCACTAGGAGCAACCACAACACTTATCGGCGGCAGAGATATTGTCTACACGCACGATCAGTTGCAAGCAGCTATCTCATGGAAAAGAGGGCGCAAAAGAATTTGGTTAATTATAAACGATGCTGCAGGCCAATTTTCCGACAACAGCGGGGCATTCTCTGTTATAATTACCAGGTACGCGAGTGTAAACATCATGGCAGAACCTATTCTATCTATTCTTAGGCCACAGTTCGGTGTAGAACCGACCTATGGCGGTACAGTCAGCGCCTCACGCATGCTTAACTGCGTTGAGAACTCTGGTTTTGACCTAACTCCTGAGCAGTCTAAGGAATCTGTAGGTGTTGCCGGGTTTGCTTTTGATACTGATGAGCGCCTTTCTACGGAAATGAGCAAGGGCAGTATCAAAGCTAACATGGAGTACCGTGATTTTGGCTACTTCCTTGCCAGCATTTACGGTTATTCCTCCTCGGCTGGTGTGTCCTCTTCGCTGCTATCTACCTCTTCTGGCGTATCTGCGTACAAGCACGTTTTTGAGGACCAACCGTTTACTCCTATTGCAAAGCAGTCCTACTACTTTGAGTTCATTAAGGATGCTGCGCAAAGGCCGTACAACACGCCAAAGGTCGTCTACACAGGATTTAAGCTTGCTACCCAGCGCGATAAGCAGCACACCTTAAGCGTTAACGCCCTGGCTGGTGTGATGCTGGATATGATCTCTAACAGCATATCGGCTTCTGTCGGTGCTAACGATCAGCAGACGCTCACCTTTAATGGCAGTCCTACGAGCGGCGGCAACTGGGATCTTATTCTAGACACCCAGACACTGTTCAATCTTTCCCAGACTATTACGACCGCATCCCTGCAGTCCTTGATTCAAGGTTTAGGCGGCATTTGGGCTGGCGCAACTGTCTCGGGTACACCTGGCAGCAGCTACGTTATCACCAATACCAGTGGTGTGTTTGTCCCGCTGATGGTGCCTGTCTACACTAATCCTACTACTGGAGCAAACAGACTTGTAGGCGGTACTAACCCAACGATCACCTGCGCGCACACTACCCCTGGTGGCATGGCAATCCATACTAGCAACTGGGTTTATCCTGGTCAGATGGGACTGTACTACGCAACTGACTACGCAACGCTCACCAACGCACCTACGATGATGACGGATGAGTTTGCAACAGATATCGATATTGCTGATCGGTTTGAAGCTGTCTGGCGGCAAAACCCAACCGATGTAGGCCATGCTGATGTTGTCCAGAAGAAGGCAGCGGACCTTAAAGACACCATTAACCTGACGATGGCTTACAACGCTCAGGCGGCTGCTTTGATCGGCTTTTCTAAAGCTGATACTAAGCAGTGGTTTAAGCTTAAGTGGACCGGCGCGGCTATCGGTGCTACAGGCTACAATCTGTCTATTGAGTACATCTGCTGCGGTATTCCAACCTGGAAGACCATCAAAGACTCGCAAAACAACATTCAGTCCATGGAGCTTGACATCAACGTTAAGCACGATATCACTAGTGGCTTTAGAGCTAAGTGGGTTTTGGTTAACGACGTGCCGAACTACGGCAGCTAAAATAAAAGTAGCTGCCCATTGACAAAACCCTGCTAACACCTGGTAGTATTAGCAGGGTTTTGATATTTTGATCTAGCCTTAAAAACCGGGAGAAAGCCAACAAACCAATGCCATCCTTTTATGAAATCACCCAAGCAGCGCAGCGCACAGTAGAACTTGATCTGCACGGATTCAAGATCAAGATTGTAGAGTCTTTGCATCGAAAGCCCGATGAGGAGCGTGAGGCGCGCACCCAAATGCAAAAGGCGCTTGATGAGTATGACCGCATCGTACTTGAGGCGCGCAATGCCAAAGAAGATGACGCGCTTGCTATTAGTGCTGTAGAGATGTCCACTCTTAAGACTCAGCTACTGCAAGATCAGCGACGGAGGTACTGCGTTAATCTGCACAGCCGTATCGTCTCGTGGGACCTGACAGATGGTACAAAAAAGATCAAAACTGACGCAGACTCCTTGTACAACTCGGATATTCCAACAGGCCTGCTTGAGAAGATTGTAATTGGCCTTAATAACGAACCGATAGTCCCAAACGAGAGTACCTCGCCTTAGAAAGGTGGCTGCTGTCTCAGTACAAGAAACAGCAGCTTAAAGATGTCTACCCGATAGAACCAAAACCTCCTTACAAGGAAAATCCTCCTGAACAGTGGCGGTATTGTCCTTGGTGGGCAGGCGCGTTCTTTACGGTACGAAACCTTAAAGGCGGGGGCGTACTTGATATATGCAGGCTTTGGGACTGCGAGTATTACCCCGGACTCGGCGGCATTATATCATCGTATGCTGCGGCACTTAGCCGCGCAGAATATGAGGCGCAACGTTTGTATCAGGAAACAAAGGATAACCGGTCCTAGATAAGACCTTAGTGAGGTACCCTGTAAATTATGCCGGATGTAGCTGATTATAGGTCTAAATTTAGCGGAGACGACTCCGGTTTTCAGGCGGCTGCTAACAGAGTTCTCGGCGGCCTAGAGAAGATTGATGAGGCTCTAAAGGCTACTGCTGCTAGCTTTATAGGCTTTGATGCCGCGCTGCAAGGGGCTAAAGGTTCTCTTGCTGAATTTGGCGGTGTGGCGACCGCTGCAGCTAATGAGATAAAGGCCCTCAATACTGCCCTTACCTCAACCAACCGCCGTGCTAGCGCTGCCGGTGCATCAATAGGAGACCTCAATACAGTTGTAGAGGCATTCACCGTTGCGGCTACTGCTGCGGCTACTGCGGCGTCTGCGGCTGGCGGGGCAATAAATATCGTCTCGGTAGCTGCCAGGGGAGGCACTACAGCGGTAGGAGGCTTGAACGTAGCTACGCAAGCATCTGTCATGGGCCTTAGACGCCTTGGCATGGCTCTTGGCACTTACGTTGCCGCTCCTTTGCTTGGCATAGTTGGTGCATCCGGCGTGCTGTCGGCTAACTTTGATGCAGCGCTAGCTAAGATTGAAGGTTTTACCGGGGCTAGTCACGAAGAGGTAGAAGGCCTTAGGCAAAAGTTTATTGACCTTGGCGAGACTGTCGGCATTATGCCTAAGCAGCTTGCAGATGGATATTACTATATCCGCTCCATCGGCATGCAAGGCAAAGACGCACTAGACCTTCTCACCATAGCAGCTAAAGCGTCTGCGGCTGGCCTTGGCAAAATGGAGGACATATCCTCTGCCATGACTAGCNTTAAGTACGCTTTTCCGCAGATGGCTATAAACCAGATAGGCGATCTAGTTACTAAAACGGTCGTCCTTGGTAAAACAGATCCGTCCAAGATGTTTAAGTCTTTGGGACAGGTTCTGCCTATCGCCTCCTCACTAAACTTAAAGCTTAAGGACGTTCTTGCTACCACGGCTATTATGACCCGAATGGGTATGGACCCTGCTAAAGGTTTCCAGCGCATGACAGCGTTCTTAGACTCGCTTGCTAAGCCTAGTTCATCTCAGCGTAAAGCAGCTAACATGCTGGGTATCGACTTTGGCAAGTTCAGAAAAGAACTGCAAACAAATTACCTAGGCGCTCTTGATGAGCTAGCCGAAAAGTCTAAAGGACGCATCGATCTCATCAAGGCGTTTGCCGGTCCTCGCAAAGCAGGTGATGTAGGCTTAGTTGTCGAAAATCCGGCGCTCTACGAAGAAAACAAAAAGGTCTTTACGGGGCTAGAAGACTCGGCAGGTGCAACAGAAAAGGCTTGGCAAACTGCCGCTAAGACCATACTTGTTCACTGGAAAGAGATGCTTGCGGCGGCTGAGGGCGCAGGTATAGAATTTGGCGAGTCTACAAAAGATATTCTCATCGGCGCTATTGACGCTGTAAAAGGCGCGTTTGACTGGTTTAAGAGTTTAGATCCGTCTACAAAGCGTACCATAGCGGTCGTTACGACTCTTGCCGGTGCCCTTGCAGGCGTAGCCGCTGTACTGCTGACCTTAGCGCCTGCTTTTGCTGCTCTTAGCACTCTTATGGGAGTAGGTGCTGCGGGTGGGGCGGCTGCTTTTATGACGGCATTAGGCGGTGTTGCATCTGCCGCGCTACCTGTTGTTGCCGGTGTAGCTGCAATAGCGGCATCCGTGTACTTTCTGTATAAAGCATGGCAGGCGTGTCATATCTACAGCACTCAGAGCACAGATGATGCAATCAGGAACGCAGAAGCTAATAGAGCTACGGCTGAAACGGCAAGAGATAATGCCCTTAAAACGGTGGAGCTTGCTAAGCAATACGACGCGTTAAGAGGTAAGACTAAGCTTAGCACGGATGAGCATGCTAAGATGCAAGACATCCTCAATAAGATAGCGTCTCTGTCGCCTAATCTAGTTGACGGCTTTAAGGCTAACGGTGATGCTATAGCAAGACAAGGCGACCTAGCTGAAATTGCGACAGGGCAGCTTAAGCGCATGAACGATCAACTAGATTTAGCGTCTAGGCGAACGCATCAGTGGGCACAGATTAAAGCAGACGAAAATCTTTACCAGGCGCAGCAAGATTTGCAGGCGAGTAAGGAAAGACTAAGAGAACTCCAAAGCAGCTACACAGAGCCTGTAGATACACCTAATGGCACTAAGTTTGCCTCCACTGAGTTTAAAGGTTTTGGAGGCAAAGGTGATATAGAAGCTAGGAGAAATGATGCCAAGAGTTCTTCTGAGCTTTTACGTGCGGCTGCGGATCAAGCGTCAGTAGTAAAGACACAGCAAGATACCGTAGACAAACTTACAAAACAGGTGCAGGATCTTATGAAGCCTCTGCCTACTGTGCCTGCGTTAGCTGCTTCTGAAAATGGCACAGGTAAGCATTTTGATACCTCAGACAGTCATTTAGGCGATAGCGCTAAGAAATCACATAAGAAGTCTCCTTTTGATATTGCGATGGACTCAGTAAATGAGGCTATTCACAACTTCAATATTGAAATAGAAAAAGGAGGCGATGACAGTAACTTAGCTTCGGCACTATACGAGACGCTAGCCGGTAAGTGGCGAGAATGTACGCAGGCCGCTAAAGACATGGTGATTGCTATGGCAGCGCTAGCCGATGAGCACAAAAAGCACATCGAACTGCTCAAGGCTGTTACATCAGGTGAAGAGGAGGCGAGAAAGGCGCTAGGTAAGTCTCAGCTAGATCTTACAGCAAAGACTGATACGCCTGAGGCTAGAGAGCTTAAGATACAAAACGAGCTTATCAACGAGTACACCAAAGGCGCTGCTAAGAGTATTGCAGAGTTTGATGAGTTCCTAGCAAATAGAACAAAGAAGTCTGTTGAGCTTTATAACAGCACGCATCCTACCTCTGATCCGAGCAGACATCTAGCCCCGTCTGATTCTCCTCTTAGCGGTCCTATAGGCAAAGGCGGCAGAGTAGGCACTGAGAGCGGTACATACAAGCCTTTTAACCCTTTTGGAGGCAGCGCCGATGTGGTACCTGATAAACCGGGGTTACCTAAAGCCGCGCCTGTACCTACTAAGTCTGATTTTCAAACAAGGCAAGAGCTAGAAGACTCTAAAGCTAGAGCAGCTTTGGTAGCGCAGGCACATGCACGCGCAATGGCGGCAGAAAATGAAGAATACGTTAAAACAAACAGCGCTGTGCACGCAGCTATCCAAGGGTACAGACTTCTTCTAGACACCAAAGAGAAGGTGTCTGAGGTAGATAAACTAACCCAAAGGCTTAACGATCCGCTGTCAGATATTCACAGAGCAACTGCTATGCAGCGCATCGCTATGTTCTTAGGCGCGGCGCTTGCAGACAGTGCGACGCAGGCTAATAAAGCTAATGCAGCCGTTAAGACTTTCCTTACCACACTAACCTCTAAGGAAAATGCGGTTAAGACGCAGGTGCAGCTTTTTTACGAACTTAAGGCCTCTCTAGATCCTTCGCAAAGAGTAGAGAAGCTAGCTATTCCCCGTCTTGGCAACGTTACGCTGCCTCTTGGTCAGGCGCATAAAAAGGCAGTAGACGTAGACGCGCAAAACGCAGCTAAAGCGCAGACACTTATCTACAAAGAACTGCGGGACGCTCTTGATACAGCAAGTGGCAAACTGGTATCAGATGCTGAGCGTGTTAAGCTAGCTACAGATAAGTTCTTTACAGACCACAAGAAAGAAATTGATACTGTACTGGCAGGGCTTGCAGACTGGGATGAGCAGCTAGCTTTCCTTGAATCGATTGAAGATGGTATAGCGCGCAATGATGCGATTGCTAAGCAAGCTGAGTTTGCTAAGAACTTTGCTACGTCTTTGCGCGAAGTCAACAAGGAACTCGGCGCAGCAGGGGTAAGTCAGTATAAGCCTACGCATGCACAGCGCGTGCACGATACGATGTACAACGCTGAGGGTCAGCAACAAATGAGCCAAAGTGATGCTGAGCTTTTGGTTAAGAAACAAGAATTTTTAACTAGAGTGCAGGGCATAGTAACCCAGATTGCTGATGCAGGCACGAACATAATCGGCAACGCCTTGCAGCAATTTACCGAGCACGGAACTAAAGGCTTATTCCAGTCTATAAAGCGTGATGCTACAAAGACAATCCAAGACATCCTAATTGAGCAGGCCAAAGCTAAAGTTAAGGCGGCGCTTCTCGGCAAAGTGGCTGGGCAAGACCCAACCACAGCCAACACAACTGCGCTAGTTAACCTTACGAACGCTTTCAATAATTTTGTCCAGTCTGTAGGTGGCAATCCTTTTTCTTCTGCGTCCCTTAGCGGTGGAGGCTTTGGTGCGTCAGGTATAGGTGGCGGTCTTGGCGCTAGCAGTCCTTCTTTTGGTGGCGGCTTTGGCAACGCTATATTTTCTTTGGGCGGTCTTCTTAGTCATCTTCATTTTGGGGGCGGACCAGCAGGCGCAGCAGACGCAGCTAGCGGCATGTTTCCTGGTCTTGCTCACGGCGGCATGTGGGACGGCACGCAGCCGGTAAACGTGCATGATAACGAACTGCTTCTACCTGCTAATGGAGGCAACGCTATGAAAGTAGTGAACTCGCACGATGCAACCGCAGCCGATAGAAATAGTGGAGGGCACACATTCAATACCGAGGTGCATATCCACATGCCTCCCGGCGCTGCTATGGACACCAAAACCGCTATCCAGCATGCCAATGAAGTTAATAAGCACTTAAGGCGCACGCAGGCAAGGTACAGTTAAGATATGGCACTTGATCTGGTTATACTCAACAGCACGCTTAGCGAAAACGGCTGGCATGCAAAGCGCAAGTCAAATACCAAAATCACGACTACTGGTAACTGGTCTGAGTCGCGTGTGTCAAAGTCTCCTTATCCTCGCCGGGAGTACACCATCCCGTTTAAGCACATCATAGGCTCCAACAGAGAGTACTTGCGCGAGTTCTATGACCTTCGCATTGGTCCTACGATTGCTTTCCTTATCTTTGACCGGGATGAGAACTACTTAAACGCCGTACCACTTGGCACAGGTGATGGAACCACTACAACGTTCTACATCCAGAGAACTATAACAGATGGCGTAAGGACGGTGGTAAGGCCTATCTTGCATCCGGTCGTCACAGGCACTGCTATACCGGCTGAGCTTCAAGGAATTAACCCTCCACTGCAGTCTGTAGCCTCAAACAAAGTAACCGACAACGGGACTGTAAAAACAGAAGGGGTGCACTATACGGTTAACGCTTCAACCGGGGCTGTCGTATTTGCTTCTGCTCCTGCCGCAGGTCACACGCTGCTGATATCGACTTGGTACCTAACCGCCGTTCGTTTTTCTTCTGACCAAGAATTTGATATGGCACTTAGCAGTTTGTACGGCGAGGTGGATATTACGCTGCTTGAGGTGTTTAATGAGTAGATCCGCGCCTACTGGACTTTTAGTATCTCCTACAAGGTCTACAGCTTTACTTATCATCCGAACAGACGGAACGCTGTACGGACTTACTGAGTCAACCGTGCCTTTTACTTTCAATGGGCATTCGTACTCTTCGATCTTTCCAGACTCAAGTGTTACGTACACGCCTGTGCAAGGCTTTAACGGCAGCAATATTCATCAAGAATCTGGTACCGCTGTAGATAACCTTGAAGCTACCACGCTGCTGTCTGATATTTTGAACCTGATAAAGAGCACAGACATCATCGGCACCAGGTTTGAAAACGCCCGTGTAATCGTCTTTGAAATAGACTACATGAACGCCTCAAACGGTTGCCTTATTCTATCTGCCTATCGCCTAGGCAAAGCAGCACTTGGAGACACAGATATTAAGTTTGAACTGCAAGGACTAACATCTTTTCTTAAGCAGTTCATAGGCAGGCGGTATACCCCTGTTTGCGACGTGCTTCATTTTGGCGACAAGAGATGCGATCCGCAGCAGACCATCAGAGGGGCTAGAAGCTTTTCCTTAACTGTAGGTGCTGCCCCTACTGCCACAATCACAGACTTTTTTGGTGATGGCAACGCAGCCGGTTACTACAGCTTTGGGGACGCGTCCTTCACCTCTGGGCTTAATAGCGGGCTATCAGGGCAAATCAAAGCCCACACCGTTCTTACGCCAGGTGCTTATAACAGCGGCACAACCTACGCGCTAGGGGACTACGCAACCAGTGGAGGCTCAACCTACATATCAATTCAATCAGGAAACACAGGCCACGCGCCTGCATCAAATCCTGCTTGGTGGTTAGCAGTAACAGGTAATCCCTCAAGTGTTGCCCGTATTGCATGGCGCACACCACCTCCATACTCGATAAGTGCAGGAGATACCGCCACGCTGTGCTTTGGATGCGATAGAATAAAGACAACGTGCAAGAGCGTAGTTAACACAAACAACCCGACAGGCACAAACGTTGAGAACTTTCAAGGGTTTTACCTACCAGACCCAGATGTAATGAAGATCATTGGAAAATAACGAACTAGGACACCAATTTGCACAAGCGGCGCTTAAATACCTAGGCGTTCCTTTTGCGGCGCATGGGCGCAGCATTCAAGGTGTAGACTGTGCCGGTCTGCTATTTCTGGCGCTGCCTCATGTGGGGCGCTCCATGCCTGATTATCACTACACTTTAGCACCTGGTGCGGACCTATACGGTATGCTCACAGGCAGTATAAAGGCTGTAGCAGATGAGATGCCTGAAGGGGCTGCGCTTGAGGAAGGCGATATACTCACGATGCGCTACCTAGGCATGAATAATCACTGCGGCATCTACCTTGGCAATAGTATGCTTCTCCACGCTGTTGAGGGCGGCAGGAAAGCGCCTGCCATATCTAAAGGCGTTATCAGGACTCCTATGGACTACTCAGTAAGAAGCCGCGTGCGCTCTATCTGGAGGCTCAGATGAGTTGGACTGTAGTAGGCACAGTCCTTGGCGGTGCTATCGGCTCTGCCATACCCGGCGCTGGCATGCTGGTAGGTGCTGAGTGGGGCAGTGCTATCGGTACGGTCATAGATGCTTTAACGGCTAAACCTCCTTCAGTATTTGGCGATGCGCACTACTCAAGCGTAGCTTACGGCTCTCCGATAGGAAGAGTCTTCGGCACAGGCAGAATAGACTGCGCGGCAATCTGGGTGGCTAGAAACGGTGATGGAACCTACATGTATGAGGTGGATGAGAGCACCGGTAAAAAGGGAGGTAAAAAGGGCGGTGGAGGTTCTGTACCTCACTATTTTACTAACTGGGCTATAGCAATCGCAGAGACCGGATTTACCTTCCCAGACGGCACGCAGCTTGAGCTTAAGCTGACAATGGACCGAATCTGGATGGCGGACCAGATCGTATGGCAGTCTGCTACAGCCATTGCTATCCCGGCCTGGTCGTCAAGTCATACGTTCGCCTACGGAGACTACTGCACAGACGGAGGGCTTACATACCGCTCCTTAGGTGACGACAACCTTAACAACGATCCAACAGCAAACCAGGGATCGCAGCCGCCTGCCACGAGCACTAATAACTGGTGGCAACTTGTTCAGACAAGTAGTACTAACATATCCCTAGTTGAGCATCCAGGGCCTAGCGAATCGACATTCACAATGGCTGTGGACTCCGCTATTGCGTCTCACGACGGGGTAGATAATGTTCAGGCCTGGAGAGGCTTGCACTATGCCAAGATCAAAGATCAGGACCTTTTCTACTTAGGCAACACAATACCGTCTAACGTTTCCTGCGAGTGCCACACAACGCATACGGACGGCTCGGCTCTAACGGATGGCGATTTTATCTCTATCATGTGCCGCCTTGCAGGACTTTCTGTGAATGACATCGATGTTACAGACTGCACAGACACGCTAGAAGGTGTTGTGATCCAAAGCGACGGCACGGCGCAGGAAGCCTTAACAAACTTTCTACTTGCTAAATCCTACGACCTTGTAGAGGGACCTGTCCTTAAGTTCAAGAAACGCGGCTCTGACCCAGTATTAACCATAAACGCAAATGACACGGGTAGCGCAATAGGATCTGATAGCCCTGAAACATCTGATAGTTTGCCGGTAAGCATCCTTGCCGATAGAAGAGAGTTGCATAGCACTTTGCAGCTTGGCTACCGTGACGTTAGCACAGGCTTTAGGCAAACCTTCACCCCATCTAACAGGCAAGACGCTCTGTGGTGGAATCCGGCTAAGTTTGATACCGGTCTTAGCCTGCAGCCACTAGCCGCCGCGCAAATGGCAGCTAAACTGATCGATACAGAATGGCTAGAAGCGGGCAGAGAATTTGGCCCAATCAATTTGCCGCCAACGTATGATGTGCTCTCACCTGCTGATGTAGTCCTTGCGACCTTTAACGGAGTGCTGACGCGTTTTAGAATAACTAAAACAGACTGGCAGCTAGGAATGATATCTTTGTACATGGTGCGCGATGAAGCGTATGTACTTGATCAAAGCCAGATAGTTAATGTGCCTGATACGGCAAACAGCGGCACTGCAGGGGGCAACGGTCTTATCGTAGCAACTGCCTTTTCTATCGCCTCACACCCGTATGACCTAACACCTGATCTAGCAGCATACCCAGGCGTCTACGTGTTTGCAAACGGGCAGGAAGGATGGGGAGGATGCACTATATGGTACACCTTCGACGCGCCTGTAGGCTCAGACGTTTTCACTTTTAGCGGTAGAGACTGGGTTCAGGCAGGCTTTATAAATAGCAAGAGCGCTTTTGGGCCTATCGTAACTGACGTGCTCCCGTCTGAAACCTCACCGGGTGTGTACACTCAATCTACACACTTTCAGCCTCAGGTAGGTGCTACTATGGACATCCCTTCTGTATCTGCCGCGCAGGTGGGACAAGGGTATAACGTAGGCTATATAGGCGAGGAGATTGTAGGCATCATTACGACGGCAGACCCTACAGGCACGCCAAAGACGCAGCAGATAACTAGCGTCTACAGAGGCTTAAACGGAACGCCCATGCCTGCTCATTCTTTAGGTGAGATTCTGCAGATGTGCATGGGTAACTCCACAGGAGCAGTTGGTTTTGAGGGAGTAGCCGCTACAACGCCGTTCAAGATTAAGCTAAAAAACTCAGATGTTGGCAGAACCATCTACGTGCAGGCGCTATCTACAGGGCAGACAATTAACGACTCAGTAGAGCTAAGCTGCACTGTCGTAGCTAACACATCACCCTACACACCTAACACTATCCCCCCTGCGCCGGATACCGTAGCAGTTGCGAGTAAGGCATATAACGGCTTCACCGAGACTGTCAACTACCTAGCGTCTTATAACACGCCGCCTACTACTGCACTAACCTTTAACTGGGAAACCTCAACAGATGGTGGTACAACCTGGGCTACGTCTGTAAACTCAGGAGGCAGCTTTAGCAGTCCTGGCTTTACATCAGGAACTATGCTAGCGCGCTGCCAAGCCACAAACGCAGCAGGGCAATCAGCATGGGTAAACAGCACGTCAACAACGTACTCAGTGCCTGTGATAGCGCAGGAACCAGTAGACCCAACCTCTATCCAGATAGCACCTCCGAGCTACATTAGCACGACTGAGTATCTTGTCTTCACGCCTGTTGTACCATCCACAGCCGGGGCGCAAAATTATGAGTGGCAAACCTCAACTAATGGCGGCTCTACATGGTCCTCAAGCACGTTCGGCCAGACGCTCAATAAATCCTTCACCTCAGGTTCAATAGAAGCAAGGGTGCGCGCTGTGGTTAGTGGCGGTAACGGCAACTGGATTACGTCCAGTAACACAACCTACTCAGCGCCTACTCTCATAGTAGCGCCGGTAGACCCTACATCCGTGCAAGTGTCTGTGCCTGCTTATAGCTCTACAACTGAGTCTTTGACCTTTACGCCTATTGTGCCCTCTACGGCAGGCGCTCAAAACTATGAGTGGCAAACCTCAACTGATGGCGGCTCGACATGGGGCAGCAGTACATACGGGCAGTCCTACACGCAGACATTTACCTCAGGCACTTTAGAGGTTAGGGTGAGGGCGGTAACCACAGGCGGAAACGGTTCATGGGTTGCTTCTGCAAACAAAACCTACGTAGCGCCCCCTACTAGTGGCGGCACCTGGTCTGAAGATGAAGTGCCCTCAGGCTCAGTAGATGGCGTCAATACAACATTCGTCTTTACACATACCCCTCTCATTCTGTTCCTGTATTTATACGGGCTAAAACAGCAAGAAGGGGTACACTACACCAGATCAGGAGGAACAGTGACTTTTACTACTGCGCCTGCTGTTGATGCTTCGTGGTCTAACCCGGTTACCGGAACTTATCTGTACTAAACACACCAAAATGAAGACTAAAATCTTAAGCCTCTTTATTGCTTTGCTAGTAGCATCCTTTGCTTTTGGTCAAGGCATTCTGCCTCCTAGCCAGCTAACAAGAGGGGGCGCATCAGCAGGACAAGGCCTCATCTGGAATGGCACGACTTGGGGTCCTGGCTTTATCAGCCCCTCACCTTGCCGAGTAGTGGCAACTAGCGACCTAAACGCTACCTACAGCAACGGTGTCAGCGGTGTAGGCGCAACACTGACTAATGCAGGAACGCAGGCGGCGCTAAGTATTGATAGCGTATCCCTTTCTGCAGGCGACTCTGTTGTAGTTACCGGGCAATCCACAGCGTATCAAAACGGTGTCTACAAAGTTACAGCCGCAGGCAGCGTGTCTACTAACTGGGTCCTTACCAGGCGCACTGATTTTGACCACGCAGCCAACATCATCTGCGCCACTGGTTTTGCAGTGCAGGAAGGTACCGTAAACTCCCATACTCTTTGGCTGCTAACCACGTCCACCTACACGGCAGTTACGGTAGGTACCACTAGTCTTAGTTTTGCAGGCTACGCCGCGCACGGAGATGTGACAGGCAACCTTAACGCTCTTACGGTAAGTGCAATCAACGGCGCTCCCCTCGGCACGACCACAGGCACCACGACCGGTTACGTCCTTACATGGAACGGCACGGCGTATGTTCCGATGGCTCCTACCGGGACTACTTACACAGCATCAACGGGCCTTACGCTCTCAGGGACGGCTTTTTCGATCACCAATACAGCCGTCACTGCTGCTGCCTACGGCTCAAACTCTGCTTGGCCTACATTCACAGTAAATGCGCAGGGACAGCTTACACTAGCTGCTACAGCATCGCCGTCCCTACCAGGCTCAGCTATCACATCAGGCACGGTGTCTGCTTCTTATCTGCCTAGCCTCAACATACTAAGCGGCTCAGTCAGTGCTAAAGCATTTTTTGCCGGTCCTACATCTGGCAGCCCAACCGGGGCAAGCTTTAGAGGCATTCAGGGCACGGATCTTGCCGGTATCGGAGGGGCAACTACTAACCAGGTGCTCTACTATGACGGAACGCAGGTTACCGGCGAGTCCGCAGCTACTTTGTTCGGTGGTATCGCATTAAACGGCGATGTCACATCTTCAGGACAGGTTACAACGCTTGCAACAGTAAATAGCTCACCCGGCACGTTCGGTGCAACTAACCGAACCCTTTCGGCTACTGTTAATGGTAAAGGTTTGATCACGGCGCTCTCTGCAGCGAACATCGCTATTGCTGGTTCGCAGGTAACCTCAGGTACCGTTTCTGCTTCATACCTGCCTAGTAACTCTACTTCTGGCAGCGGCATCGTTGCGACCGCTCCGAACTCTACTACTCAGTGGTACAGAGGGGATGCTACATGGGCTTCTCTGCCTGCTTTTGTAACTTCGGTGTCTGGAAGTTCTGGTGTGTCCTCAAGCGGCGGCACAACACCTAGTGTAAGCTTAGACCTGACTTACTCTCCAACATGGACAGGTCAGCATGTATGGTCTTTTTCTCCAGGTGCGTCTCAGTCCGCCTTAAGTATAACAGGTAGCTGGTATACAGCCGGTACTACCTCAACCTCGCAGGCTCAGGTGCTCATATCAGCAAATGGGGCTACAGCGCCTACGTACAACACTGCTAACGGAACCGGTCTTGCGCTAAATTCAGGCTCCAGTTTTACAGGTAACTTTTTAGACTGCCTCAAAAATGGTAGCTCTACAGCGCAGATCGATAGTAATGGCAGTTTTAAAGGCGTCAATCTTATCGGAAACCGCTCAGGCTCTATTGGCGGCACTAACTATTCTACTGCAGCTTGGGGTTTAACAGGCCCTACCTTGCAGATTAAGGCCGCTACCATAACAGACACATCCGGCTCTGGCACGGTTGCTACTGCTGCTTTTAACTCGTTTGCTGTCCCGACACTTGCCGCCACAAACACAGGTGTAACGTACACAGACGTTGCCAATGCGTACTTCACTAACCCAGCTAGCGGAACCCACGTAACCATCACTAATCCTTGGGGAATATGGAACGCAGGTAACACCCGGCTGGATGGAACTGCGCAGTTTAACAGTCTTACAACGCACGCGCCTACACTAACTGCGTCTCAATCGGCTATATCGATCACCTCTGCGCCGTACACGTCAGGTACAGCGACGACCAATTATCCTACAGTTTTGGTTGGTAACTCGGCGTCTATGCCTACTACCTGGAGCACTAACGGAACACTTATGGGTTTCGTTCCTGCGACGGGTTTTAGCGGCTATGTGATGGACGTGCATGGTGTAAACGGCGGCGGCTCAGTGTTCTCCGTAGATGCAAACGGGCAAGCAAGCGCCGTGAACGTCATTATAAGCGGCCTTACGGCATCTCAGCCGGTCTTCACTAACGGCTCTAAGAAGCTGGTTTCTGCTGGCTACTCCGTGCCATCCTCGGTAGCCAAAGGCGATATCCCTTACGGCTCAGCGACTAACACGCAGTCTGCTCTTGCTATAGGCAGTACGGGTCAGGTTCTAACTGTTGTAAGTGGTGTACCTGCATGGTCCTCAGCAAACACAGTACCTACTGAGGCTGATAATGCGCTCATCTACGGCGCTTCAGGTGCATGGGCATCTACCGGGTCAAGTCTAACTTGGAACGGCAATAATCTAGGGCTTACAATGCAATCCACCAGCGTCGAAGGCATGACGATTACCGGAATTGCTTCTCAGGCGGCAAACTACATAACCATTAAGAACTCTAGCGGTGTATCGCAGTTTAACGTAAACTCTAGCGGTGTAATCAACGGAGTAAACGGAGTCAACCTTTACTCTGCCGGAAACTCTAATTTCTACGGGTACAACACGGGGACGCCTGTATCCGCAACTCGGCTTTCCACTTTTTCGGGTGGTGGAATTTCAACCGGCTCGACCTACGCCAGTGGTGGTCAGATGATTTTCTTAGGTGACGGGAACTGGTCCTCATCCTCAACACCTACATGGTGGACTCTGCAGCTTTGCCCTAGCGGTTCAACTACCAGGCAAAACTATCTCTCAGTCTATTCTGGAGGAGAAGTTGTTGTAAATAATACGGGTGGCTCACTAGGGTCAGGTGGAACGCATGGCTTTTTGTATTTCCCCTCAACTACTGCTGCACCTACTGGTACTCCGTCGTTAACTTTTACCGGCGCTGTGCCTATTCAGGCTGATACAGGCAATAACACGATTTGGGGCTACTTCAACAGCGCTTGGAGTTCGTTTGGTCCCGGCAGGAGCATAGTATCAAAAGCGGCTTCCTATTCGATGGCCGTTACAGACGACTACATTATATTTACCTCAACAACTGCAGGGCAAACAATCACATTACCTGCTGGATCTGCAGTTGTTTCCGGTCATGATTACAGGGTCGCAATTAAAAACGCAAGTGGGGCAAGCGTTAGTAAGTCAATATCTGTCGCGTGCGCAGGCTCTGATGCTTTCAGTAATGGTAACACGAGCTACACTTTAAGCGGTGCTGGTCCTAACTGGTGCCACACGATTACTGTTAGCTGGGATGGCGCTAACTGGCAAATCATCTCTACGTACTAAGCACCAAATGCTTCGGCTATCTTGCTGCCCTCTGTCATGGGGGCAGCTTTCTTTTGCTTCAGCCTCAGTGCTGGTCGCTCAATCAAGTAATAAGACACTAAGCAAGCTATAGGAAGTACCCAAATAGCGCCTGCCATCATAAGCGGCCAGTGATAAACATAAGACCCGTAGGAGAGATCTACTTTTAGCTTTGGCGCTTTCCAAGTAGTACCGATCATAAGCACGCTTAAACAACCAATAAGGGATGACCACAAATACCACTGATGGGGACCGCCGCAGTACCAACCCATAAAAGAAGGAGAAAGATGCATATAAGCGAGGGCAACTGCTAGCAAACACGTAGGTACTAAAGATGCCCAAGCAGGAACTTTTACTTCGTAGGCTCTCCACAAAGCGCCGATAGCAAAGGAGGCAGGCAAAGGTGCTACCATATTGAATATCCCGTTTAATGGATGAAACCATAGTGCAACTAAACCGCCTGCGAAGATTAACCACAGAGCCGCCTTAGATTCGAGTTTTCCGCATAGCCATAGCACGCAAAGAAAACCGTAAGCCGCCTCTTCCCACATCAAAGACCATACAACCCCATCACCAGGCGCAGGAACGATACCTCCAGTTAGATAGGTTAAAGCAGTGCCTTTTGCAGCTTCAAGGCCCATAAGCAGCCACGTCAAGAAAGTAGCTACAGCAAGAGCAGGCAGGATGCGTAGCGCCCTTTTCTTCCAGAACTGCAGCACACCTGTTGACCTAGCAAGACTCGCCGGGATCACAAAACCTGAGATAGCTAAAAAGCACGGCACAGGGTTAAACAGTGTGGGAGGGGTATGAGTCGTTGCATGCCAGGTGACATGCATATAGACAACTTCTAAGGCTAGGAATAGCCGTAGCCAATCAAGAGCGGGGTAATGCGTTTTCATATCTCAAAAATAGTTAACCTTAAACACCAGGCTGTTTATATACAGTACCTATACCTGGTTTTTAAGGTAAACTCCCTTAGTCATGACAACCAAGACTATTCAGCTAACCATCAACGTCCCTGACCCAGGTGATACCCTCCCTGCCACAGTTTTTCCTGGGATTATCTACAACAACGCAGGGTTTCTCGCGCAGGGCAGCACGGATGATCTTGCAGCTTCCTTAGGCGTTCCGGCAAGCATCAAGGTGAATGAGGTTGACACAGTTGCGGCTGTCCCGGCTCCCCCCACGCAGTAAAAGGCGGCATCTAACTCTTAGATTAGATGCCGCCTTTTAAGCTCAAGCTACTTTTAGGCTTAGTCTCTCTTACGCCGGTTGCGCGTCTGAGGGGGATTAGCAAGCCGCTCGTTATACTCTGCGTAAAGCGGGTCAAGCTGGCTGACGATCATATCGGTGCTGTAGAACTCTTCTCCGTCTTGAACGCAGTCTTTAGGCGTAAGCTTAAGCACGCAAAGCAGGGCGTTGACAAAGCCTACAACGTAGTCATCTGTCTTTTCCTCACCACTCGCCATAGCTTTCCAGTTTTCATAGTGGGGCCACAGCAAAGCGCGAATCTCAGGTAGTTTAAGGAGTGTAGCGCGCTGGATACCAACACCTGTGTCTCTGCGCGCTTTAAGCTGGTCGCCTCCGTTGTTTTGAAGCTCTGTCGTGACGCTCTCTAGCGCCTCAGCTTGCTCCCTAAGCGGCTTAGCTGCGATCTTAGCGCCGGTCTCAATCTCAATGTCCCCGCGTTTGGCCGCTTCGATAACCTCAGGTGTAGCCTGCAGGATCGCATTGATTTTGCGGATTAGCTTAGCACTGCCACGACCGATACGCTCAGCAATCTCCTCATCTCCCAAGCCGTAGTTCTTGCAGCGCTCAACAACGCCGATAACCTCGGCTTCGTTTAAGTTAGATCTGCCAGCGCCAAGGTTAGCTGTGCAGGCCGTAAGCTGCGCATCAAGCTGAGAGCCGAGAAACTTAAAAGCCCGGATTCTTGACCACTCGCTATTTGGGTCGCCGTCGCACTTAATAAGCGCATTGACTACACGGTGGTCTCCCTCAAGTACGTGGACTTTACCGCCAGGACCCACCCAAATCTCAATAGGCGGAATCTCCATAGGACTCTTTGCGGTACTGAGGCTTTTGAGCACCGATGAGCGCAGATGATCTTTGGGATTCTGAAAAAGTGGGTCACGGGTGATGGTCTTGTTTTCAAAATCCACACCATCAAGCTCGGCCAAATTGATAAAGCCAGGGCGAAGTTCTTTTACGAGGTCTTTAGTTGGTGACTCTGTAGCCATAATTGGTTTCCAGTATAGCCGCCTTTAAAGCGCGTATTACCAGTATTTTTAACTGTTTATAGTTTTCTCTTACAAAAACAGGCCGGATTTATATGTATTTTTAATGCAAGTCATTTTCATCTGGTACGTACGTGTTCTGAGTCACAAGGCCTTTTTCTCTATCCCAGATAAAAGACTCAGATACGCGCAGGTTACCTTTATAACCTTTCCTTGCGTGCCATGCATCGGCTGCGCTAAGACTAGATAAAACTCTTGTGCGAACTCCCATCTTTTCAGTTACGCAGCTTCTGTGCGTATGGCCGCAGTGAATCTCGTGGTAGATAGTTTGCCCCCAGAGCGAATTACTCTCAGTTGCAAGGAGTAGCGGCAGATCCTCAGACTTTTCTTCGTTGCCGTGCGTGAACATGATGAGAGACGCGCCGTAGTGCCATATCTTCCTAGCTGAGGCATGGTTATGAATAACTACATCCCTATTGCCATGAAAAGAACACTCAAGGGAATCGCCTAGCATGTACACGCTATCATAGTCGTGATTACCAGGCACCATTAAAACATCTACCGGGGCAAGCTTTGCGCACCTTTGAATGCACGCCTGCAGCAGCAGCCTTGTGCGCCTGAAAGCTACAAAGCTTCTAGCGCAGTTAAGCTGCGGGGTTCTAGCTGTGGTCTCATGCGCGCTGTTATCGACGTTTAGAATATCGTTGCCTGCTACAAAACAGATGCGTTCAATTTCGCAGGTAGAGGCGGCTCTTACATGGTGCTCCACAGCGTAAGCAAACAGACGCTCGGCTATATCCAGCGTGTACGTCGCGCCTGTTTCTTCTAAAGTTGATTCTTTGCCCATGTGCAGATCGGGTATAGATATCTCAAGGGCGCAGGGGCGTCTAAAAGAAGCCGGATAAACATTAAGAGGTGCAAAAGTGGTGAGAGATTTAAGGTCTGATTTTAAGGCCTCTATCTCCTGCCTCACAGCTATGAGCGCTTTACGCCGCGCAAAGATACCTGTAACCTGATAGAGAGGAGTAACAACCACCTCACCGTCAATAACAGCGCCCATCTCCCACTGATTGAATTTAAGGCGCTCAAGCTCCCATACATCTGCATCGATTTTATAGGCAGCTAGGAACTCTTCTTCTGTGCAGATGTGCGTGCGCCTAACATAGATCGCGCGCCGGTCGCCTACAACCTCATCCTCTACATTCGGCTTTGATGTCTTGCCACTAGCTCTTGGCGTCTCGCTTTTGCCAGCAGCCTTACGGTTTTGCTTTGCCTGCGCCTTACTTCTTAGTTTGCGCTTTAGAGAGTTAAGCTTAGCCCGAACCGCATTAGCGGTCTTACCCGGCAGCAAAGAACAGGCCTCAGCATTAGAAGCACCGTTTGCCACGCAGGTAGCAATAATGTCATCCTCTTCTTTTGTCCATGTTCTTTCCCAGACCATGCCCTAAGTATGCATGAGCCAGGTATAAACACGACGGAAATTACCTTTTAGCCTAGTTCGCTCCTATGCGCT
>JGI26470J50227_1000110_pt1 | contig 37886 bp, 54 predicted proteins | sample FreactTroBogLake_FD_50227 | JGI IMG/M metagenome (IMG submission 50227)
CTCTTTATCCCAGTGCAGGAACTCACCATTAGGGTGACCCATAGGAATGACGTCAGTGCGACCTTCTGTCGCCAGTGAAATCCACAGCACATCGTTGACAACTGGTTGGATGCGATTATCGCCAACGGTTTCAACGTCAAATGCAAATGCAGGAACTTTGCTATAAAACTTAACTAGCTCTGCTAGTTGNTCTTGTGTAGTAATGATGTTCATGTTTTCCCCTCAAAATTAGTGTAAGAGAGCCTGAAACGGAGATAGCAGGCTCTCTTACGTGGAAGCGTAACTTACGCTACAGAGCGAGCAATCTCTAGCATTTCAGAGCGAGGGGTCTCATGAATTACTTCGGCTGTGAAGGGGACAGCGTTTGCTACTAACTCCTGAACCGTATCAAGGCTCAGCTTCCATTCCTCTGCCAAGTCACGACCACGAACAAAACTCAACGTGTATTGGGTTTGTGGGCCAGTGCCAAGGCGAGAAATCTCCCAGAACTCCTTATTAAGGGGTCCCTTGCGGTCGTCTTTGTGAGCGCTCACTAGTTGACGAGCTAGTGATGGTGGAGCGGTAAGAATCTGAACTGTTGGATTCTCATCGCTAAGAACGAGTACATTGAATGCGAACTTTCCACGAGGCTTGTCGCCAAGAATGTCGCACATTGGGCATTCGTCTCCGATGCAAACAAAAGACTTCTTACCCTTTGGGCGTTCAATCCAGTGTTGCTCGTATGATGCGAATGGACCACCTTCGTCAAGGAACTTAACCAACTGTGGTTGGTCAGAGAACTTGAAGTCGGTAGGAAATTCTCCTGTAGAAGGAGTGCTGAGCAGTGCGTCAACAGAATCCCAACCTTGCTGGACTGTTGTGCCTACCTTTGGTGTTGCTGTCTCACTGTCTTCAGTGAGGTATGTGTCAGCATCAACTGACGGTTTTGTAATTGGCATTTAGGTTCTTTCGGTAATGAGGCCTATTGGCTCTCGGTGGATGTGATTTCCTTCCAGCGTCGTACTAGGACATCTGTAAGGTCTTCGTTTTGAGTCCACTCAACACGAGCAGACCCAAGTAAACCTCTGCGGTTGAATTCCTCAATCGCAGACTCTATAAGCGCTCTGGTATAAACCCGATTTCCTCCTGTCTTTTGTCCTCTAAGGGACTTAGACCGAAGTCGATACGGGGCACGTGGAATATAGCCTTTGCGCTCCCACAAGCGGATAGTGACTATTTGCTTTCCCAATGCCTGTGCTAATGCACTNATTGTGAAAACCTCTACCTCTTGTCCGCCTAGTGTCTTCATGATTGGACGAGCATCCCAACCACTATCCTCAACGTTTTTGNGTTGAGAAACCTTTGGGTCTGGTTCACGACGCTTCTTCTTAGAGCCAGGTATGTACTCTAAGTCAGCAAATGCTGCTGCAATTTCGTCGTCGCCACGTAGACCAGCCATGTATTTAAATCCTTAATGCTTATCGGGGTTTGGAATTAACTTGCAAAAAGTTGTTCCATCAAAAGCAGAATGCCATGTGTGATGGACACCTTTTTGGTCTACGCAAATGTAGCCCTTCAAACTTGGTGTTGTTCCTGACGCATGTGCAGAGGACATTGACATAGCAGTTACCGCAATCACTGCAAAGAATGCTTTTTTCATTTCTTCTCCTATCGCTTATTCATTACTAGAGCCCACACTACACTTTGCGGGTACATCTCATCAATTTCTGCTTCCGTAAGAACACCCTCATACAAAGCAGCCATAAGCGCATCTTCATCAACAACAATAACTGTCTTGTACAAAGAATCTTGCAAACCATGTTCGTAAATAATGTCAGCGGCTTTATCTTCGTTAATTTTGCGAGAGACACGGCGCTGTTTCATTACAGATACGTAGCCATCAACTTCTGTTGGAAGTTCCAAAATGACATTGCCCTTGTCATCAACAAAGCCGTCTCCATCAATCTTTTCAAAAAGCTTTGCGTGCAAGTCTTTCTTTTGCTTTTCTAAGTATTCAATTTGCTTTTTAACGAAAGCATATTCTTTTGCTTGGTTAACCAAGTCATCTGCATCTGCAGTGCGTGGTTCTGTTTCTTTGACTCTTGCCACGGTACCCCTCCTACGGTTTAGTCTGTGCTATGAAGCTTAGTAAGCTTCCCACTGTTAAGTCAACTCCGCCTTTTGAGTTGATGCCCTGCCCATCCATGACGGCATCGGCAACAGCGTTCTTTTGCTGAAGCATGTCGTGTTGTCGTTCTTCGATGGAATTCTTAACAATCATGTCTTGAATAACAATCGTAGGCCAACGACTTGACGCTCTTTTAATCCTACCGTTTCGTTGAACTGCTAACCCTGCACTCCATGGCAAGTCGTAGTTCACCAAAAGATTGGCTACTGGTAAATCTACACCATACCCCCCAGCATCTGAGGAAATCAGCACACGACACGCTGGGTCTGTAAGGAATTTTGTTTTGCTGGCTTCCTTTTCCTTGGCACTCATATAGCCAGTGTAGAGGGTGCCACCGACAGCCTTTTGAATGCGTGGGAGCATGCCTACATACGATGTAAAGATAACCACTTTTGCCTCGTCATCAGTGTCAAGATGGTCGAGTACGTACTGCTTAAGCACTTCTAATTTAGGAGACTTGACAGCTTCTAAAAACCCTCGGTCTTTAAGGCTGGCAACATACGCACTTCCTTCGCCTTCTTGCTTTTCATACTTCTCTACACTTTCATGAAGAAGTTCTGGGTGGTCGCACAACATACGAAGCGCCGTAATTTTGGACATGATGGAACCTCGCAACGCATCTGCAGGACTTCCTGGCTTGTGGTCTTGTCCGTAATGCGCTGTTAATGAGAAACTACTACCTAGCAACTCTTTGGCTTCTATCAGTTCCTGGGCCAGTTCTGCGGCAATGATTCCGTACAAATGAGAACTTTTAGAATCAAACGGTACTCGCAAAGGGTCAAGGTGAATGGTGTCTGGAAGGTATGGCGCTACATCGGGGTCTGTTTGAGTTTTGCGAACGGAGCACTCTTTCATCTTTTGATGGAAGATTGGCAAGTTGCGATAACGTTGGACACCACCAAAATGATTGCGGACAATAAATGTTTGGTCAAACAAATCAAAACGCCCCAATAGGGTGGGGTCTACAAACTGCATGATGCTGTATAGCTCTTCAGGGCGGCCATTCTCAATCGGTGTTCCTGTTAATGCAAACTTTATCTTTACATTACGAGCCAATTCTTTTACTTTCTTAGACCTCTTTGAGCGGAATCCCTTGAGGGCTGTTGCTTCATCGCATACTACTGCGCCCCACTCATAGTCTTTAATCAAATCCCAATCGTTAACAATAGTTTCGTAATTGCAAATAATGTAGTTAGCTTCTTTATCCCATTCGTAATCCCGCATCCAGCGGGTGGTACGCACAGACTTAGCGCCGTCAATTACAGAGGTTTCTGCATCGGAGAACTTTTGTATTTCTTTTTGCCATTGATACTTGAGGCTGGATAAAGCAATAACCAATATGGGCTTGGTTATTTCGCCCTGCTCCTTTAGCTTTTCTAAAGCAGCAATCGTCATACAAGTTTTTCCCAGACCCATTTCATAGGCTACGAGCATCTTCTTGCGAGCAACCATGCGGTCTACTGCTTCTGGCTGATATGGCTTGAGTGTTCCCTTAAACATCCAAAGGTGTCGGCGCCGTGGCTTTACTTCCGCACAGCGCACACTCCATATCTAGCATGTACAAACTAATCTCTCCATCTTCAAACATGGCTTGGACATTCCAAAGCATGGAGCCACAAATGCACACATGCAATGGGTTGTTTTTGTCTCGTAAGTCCATCATAGGTAGGCAGCCTTGCCGAAAATCATATCTTTGGCAGTCTCAACTCCTCGTTGAATCTCAGCCTGAGTCATGTCGCCAACGTCCTTGGCGTCTATTCCTTCGTAATTAAAGAACGATAATTCAATTCCATACTTTTTTGCAGATACTCGAATGGCTTCTGACGCCTTCTTTCCTGCCTCGTCATTGTCAAAAGCAGCTAGGACTCGAGGTGCTCGGCGCATAATCTTGACTTGCTCATCGCTAGGCATGGCGCCAAATGTAGAGACGGAGTTGTATCCCAAACCTGTTAGACGAACAGAATCTAACGGTGACTCAACAACGATAAGTAATTCTTCTTGCAAATTCTGTACGTTAAAAACAGTGCGGGACTTCTTTACTCCTGCAGGTTGATTACGGAAGTACCGTCCCGTAGCACCTTTCTCTTGCCAACCCCACAACGAGAAATCTTCTGGACTACGAATAGGCAGTATCCAAGCGCTCATTTTGAAATCCCACAGCACTCCACACTTGCTTGCTGTTTCTGCAGTAATAAACCGTTTCTTTAACTCAATAGCGGGTGGCTCTCCATACACGGCAAGGCGAGCTTCTGACATGGCTATGGTCTGTTCTGGAACAACATATTGAGGTAACTCGTGCAGACGCTTCATGAGCGCATCAACGGGAACCTCTGCTTTGTCTGCAATGAACGCTTTAGCATCGTTTAAGCTAAGTCCGAGAACATCTTTGACGAGAGTGTAGATATTTCCCTTGTACCCACACGAAAAACAAATGTGGGCACCAGTCTCTGAGTTAATCCACCATGATGGGTTATGGTCATCTTTGCCCACACGCTGTTTGTGCATCGGGCATAACCCCAACACCTCAGCGCCACGTTGAGAGTACAGCTTGAGGTCTAGGTTAAGAAGAACCTTTTCAACATCCACTAGCGGTTCAACCAATCCATGCAGTGCTTGCACTTGGTCATGAAGTTCTCATCATGGAAGCAACCAGTTTCCCAGTTCCATGTCAATGCGGTTTCGCTAGGGGGGCAGTTACGGCTTGCAACAATCTTTAGCTTTCGCACTTCTTCATTTTCTTCAACAGGTTCTAGACCCAAGATAACGTCCGAATCTTGGAAGAATGAGGATGAGTAACCGATGGAGTCTGCTGTTACTTTGCCTGCTCGCATCTTCCACAACAACGTCTGAGTGGTAATGACGATAGGCAAACCTGTCTTTTGTGCAAGTCTCTTAAGGGCACGAGTAATGTTAGTAATCGCTTGTGGCGTGTTCATCTCGCCAGTAATTTCATCCAACATCAAATACACACCATCAACAAAGACAATGTCTGGCTTGGTCTGCTCTATCTTTGCAGACAATGCTGAGACGGTAATTCCGCTGACTGCATCGACAAGGTGGAATGGGTGCATAGTTTCCATGCCATTGAGCATGTCAATTAAGCGAGTCTCTTCTGTTGGGCTTAGCTTTCCACGGCGATAACGGCTGTGGGAAATGTGGGCACGCATAGCGTCATGGCGTTGCTGTTGTTCGTGGTTGTTCATCTCAAAGGACTGGAACATAGGAATCTTGCCTTGAGCGTGCACGTTGATAGCCATCTGCAACGCAATCTGCGACTTACCTGTCTTTGGCGGAGCAATAACCGTTACAAGTTGACCGCCTTGTAATCCTGCGGTGGCTTCATCAATCTTTTCAAATCCTGTAGGTATGCCAAGGAACTGTTGGTTCTGTATGGCTTGATATTCTTTGTAGCGCTCTTCAACGTTCTTGGTGAGGTCTACCTCGTTGGTGCCAATAACTCCTTGGGCGTTAACTCGAGAAACCGTGGCTTCCATCTGCAACAACGCAGCTTCATGGTCTTGTGCCTGCAGTTGCTCAATTGATGCTTCTAGTCCCTGACGAGTAAGTAAGCGACGACGAAAGGCAACCATCGTGTCGAGCAGGTATTCCATGCTGTCTTCAACATCAAGAATCTTGTAATTAGGGTAATGGTCAAGAACGGTGACGCCCGTAGGGACTTCGCTGTAATCGCTGTAATGCTTACGGACAAATGCCCACACCTTGCGGTTATCGTCATCAAGGAACCACGTATCGTTTACACCACGATGAATGGCGGGAATGATGTCCCTGTCACGAATTACCTTGCTAACTAAACGGTGTTCGTTATCTGCCGCCACTGCTCCCCCTTATATGTTGTCTAACTCTACTCCTGCTGAACCGTATCGTGCCACTTGCCCTGGAACGTCAATGACCGCCTTGAGGTTGGGTCGATAAGGAAGCATTCCTACTAACTCATCCACATCTTCGTATAGTTCCCAATAGTTAAATGGGTTGACTACTCGACGCTCTAACCGCTCAAAGGCTTTATCAAGAAGTTCTTCTGTCCAACCTTGGTCTGCAAATCCAGCAAGCTCTAACGATAAACCATACTCGTTAGACAATAGCCACAGCTTGTTTGCTGCCAGCATGTTTATCTCACCCAGAACATGCGTCACTTTGCGTGACAAAAGTTTTCTTTCTTCGACCTCTTTTAAAGACACTACGAGCGTAGTAGTGGCGATAACTTGCGGAGAGGAGACATTGGAAATGTCCCCGCCTTTCACAGTACCTCTACCTTAGCGTACTTTAGTACGTACTCTCTAAATTTCTTGGGGTCTTCAACGTCAATGTCTTCGTCTACCTCTTCACCCACGGTGATGGAGTAATGACCATGATTGAGCATCATCTTTTGACTGACGAACTTAGTATGTTTGCAAGATTGGCGCTTGTTCCATACTGGACAGTTGCATCGCAATGCTTTGGATTGCGTATCAACTTCTACCTCAAAAATGCCAGCAGCTTGCGACGAGATGAACACTTGGATAGTTCTCCAAGGGGATGCCATTTGCTTTCCTCTCATCATGCGCCTCGCAAGTCAGTACCAATGATAGGCACTCGATTAAACGCTTCGCCTGCGAAACTCGCCATGGCTTCCTTGTACTGAGCTTCCCAATCTTCTAACCGAACGTTTGTTGTCACGATGGTAGGCAATCCCTTATCGTACCGTAATCGAAGAATCTCATCGAAAGAAGTGTCATCATATTTTGAGCCGTATTCTTTACCCAAATCATCAATAACAAGTATGCGAACATTAAGCCAGTCAAACTTCGACCGCCCGTGAAGACCATCCAACTCATAAGTCATGTCTCTCTTCGTTTCGGGGTCAGCGTCGAAGGTTGACTTTTTTCTAGACAAAAATTCTGGATAGGTTAAGTAATACACCACTCGTGCACCTAGCCCGTAATCAGATTCTTTCATCTGCAAAAGCTTGGCCGCAAGAAGCTCATCTTCAGGCATGTGTCGCACAACTTCCATCGCAGCAACGACAGCGGTTGTGGTCTTGCCGATTCCTGGCGCTCCATCAAAGAGCAACCCGATACCAGTAACACCAATGTTTCCAATGCCTTTGATGATTTTGCCCTCTAGAACAGTGTCAATCCAGTTCTGCACATGAGGAGAGAACGAGCCAGTCTTTTCTGCAATATCGCTTGGCTCCATGCCTAAAAAGCGTCGAGGAATGTTCGAGGTACGTAGTAACCAGTGCTTCTTCAAAGGAGAGAGCGTGTTGATGTCATACATCAGTGGTCATCTTTCCAGCGCTTGTATTCAAACTGAAGCTTCTCCCAATCGATGTCGTTATTGCGGTCCCACATCTCGTCTTCGTCTTCCATAGGAATTTCCCAAACAGTTTGATAATCTTCAGCTCGTTTCAAAAAGAAATGAGCAATGCGACCCATGAGGTTTCCGTAATGACGGAGAAACCAATTGGGGTGTTCACGCTTTATGGGATTATCCCAATCAAACTTCATGACTTGAAGAACAACGACCCGACGATGACAGTTGCCTTGTCGTTGGCATCTGTGGCAACAGTTTCAAACTTGATGGTCTTGCGTGTGGTGCGTTCTTGCACTTGGGACTTTAGCCAGCGCTTGCATGCATTGGCGTTTGTCCATGCAGTAGTGGCTGTGTACACAACTTCCACAGTGTCTTCATTGCGAAGAGTGAACGTGGCTAACCATGCGCCACCCTTTTCGATGTTCTTACGTGCTTCTACTGAAACACTGCTGCTTACTTTCTTAGCCACTTGCTTCCTCCTTTAATCAGATGCATCGCTGATGCTGTTGCCAACACTACCAAAAGATAACCGAAGATTTCTCTCACGCTTGCGCCTCCTTGAGCTTCTTCTCATAACGTTCTAATTGAGCTCGTCCTGCTATGGTGTTCTGGAAAACCAAACCATCACTAGCAACGAGTGTGCCCATCTTAACCACAGGTTCAAGCACAGCGTTTATCTTCTTCAAACCGAGGTTCTCTCGTGCCTGATTAATCTTTGTTTTAAAAGATGCAAGATACAACTTGTACAACAACGGGGCTTCATCGCCCACGTTTTTGAAGTTGCGCTCATCCGCCATGAACAGGCGCAGCAACTCTAACTCAATCAGAGCGTTGGTGTCATATTGCTTTCTGAACTTGGAGAGTGCTCCTGCAAGCTGTCTGACGTTGACGGTTCCTGGAAGGAGCGGGTACTTGCGACCAACTCGGAAACTAAACTCAGATGCGACATCAAGTGCTGTCCACTCGTGCTCAGGTCGTTTGCCACGAGTCTTGGGGTCGGACTTTCTAATTTTGGGTTGCGGGGCGTCTCGTTCTTCCACGAGGCCAAAGCCCGCCAAATCGTCTCCATCATCTTCCCATTTTCTCATAGGGATGATTATCTCCTTTGTAAAACCTTCGGTTTTAGATTCTTTTAATTGATTACTATTATGGCTATTAGGTACTAATAGCTTATTAGCCATACTGCTACGTGACTTATAGCCATGTGAGGCGTGGACATTTTTGTCCACAATCTCAGGAACTTGTTGGACATTTTTGTCCATCATCTCGTAGATGTCCATTCCCCGATAGCCATTGGCTCGCTTGGTCGGGATGCGCTTGATGAACTGCGCCTCCTCCAAGCCTTTCAAGCCTCTCCTGACCGTCTTCTCGCTGACGTTGCCAGTCGATGTACCCAACTCGGCTAGAGAGCCCTTAAAACGGCCTTCAGAGCCCGATTTGTGGCACAAAACAGCCAGCAGACGAAACTGATAATCGGTGAGGTTGGCTAAAAAGGCCCTATGAGGAATTTCCACGGGTGGGAGCCTACTCCAAGTCTTCGGTGGGCGGGAGGTCTTTGCGGCGCTCGAACTCGTCGATATGGTTGTTAACGCTCTGGGTTAGGGCGTCTAAGACCGTGGTGACCACATAGGCGGACAGGTTATCCACAAAGGCAGCCATGCTGTCCTGTACAGCTTCAAAGAGCTCATCGGCTGTCTCATCCGAGTCATCAATCTCGATGATGTCCAAGCCATTGCTGATGTCCCATGACTCTAAACCAAAATCTTCCAGCGTGTGCAGGGTGATGTGGGCATCGGTGCTGTCGTCCCATACAAGAGCGAGCACGTCATAGGGGTGCACGTGTTGCATGACCTCACGGTTGGGATTAGAGCAGAACGTCATGTCCTCAACATTGAGTCCTGAGTTCATCACTGCTTGTGCATCATCTGAAAAGAAAAGATGAAACTTGGCGTTTCGTTCAAGGATTACTTTGAGGGCACTTTTAGCAAAGAGCGTGTAGTCCTCAAGAGGTAATAAGACTTTTGCTTTTGGGTACTTGGCAAGAAGTTGTGACAGACCATCGGATACGTCGACGTCTTGCTGATATGAGATGACGACTATCTGCTTCATTACAAGCTACGCAAACGTGGCATCTGGGCAACAGTTGGCTTATTGAGGTAGCGACTAATCATGATGGCAACCAACGTTGCTGCGGGCGATGCAACAATCAACTTAAGGTCACGCACGTGCATCAACCACAGCGCTCCAGCGCTCAATGGCAATGCAAGGTATTTGTTGAGAGTCGATACGCCAAAAAATCCAAACGTAACAAGCTCAATCAGTTCAATGACGTAAGTAACTGCTGGTGCTGATATAAGAACGGCGATGAGTAGGGATGTCATCCCAGCATCTTATACCGAAAGGTTGGTGTACTCCAAGCCAGCGTAGGATTTGATTCTCCAGAAAGTGCCCTTGGGAACCCAGTCATTAAGCGTGTTTCCCAATCTAAACATTTTGATTGGCTTGCTCAAGTAAATGACTGATGGCGAGTTGTTTGGCGTTCCCGTCCATACGGCGCCATAGGCTTCGGGCAGGTATCCGTCAAAGTACTCTGTTGCCTTGAAGGACTGTTCAAGTTGAACGGTGTCAATGTGGAATGTTCCCGCTGCCCCTGAGAAAGACACGTTGATTCCTGTAGCAGTGGAGTCGACAGGAACAATCATCGTTGCCGCATAACGACCCCATGTTGAGCTGGCAGGAATGGTAAATGTCTGAACGTCAGAACCTGCTGTTATGGTCATGGTAACCGTACCAGTGCCCTTCACTTCAGCAGAGGCGGTGTAGTACTGACCTTTGTTTATTGCCCCAGTGTTGGAGGTAAACGACCAGGCACCTGTGGCAACGAGCTTGGCACTGTTAGAGCCTGCATACACTTGCGGGTCAATATCTGTATCTTGGGTAACAGTGACTGCGCCAGTTTTTGTCCAACCATCTGTAACGTTTTGTTCAAAAGATGGATTGTTGATTAGGTTTGTTTTGTTAGGATTGGTAAAGATAGTAAGAGCACGAGCTTCGTCATACGCTGGTGTAGAGCCTTGCTGTAAGCAGACCATGTCAACGTAATAAGTCCCTGACGCAGACCATGCGAACTTTAACCCCGCATAAAATGCGCTGGTGTTATGGTTGACTGCATTTCCTACTTCAGTGTTAGCAGTAGAGCCAGAGAAAGAACTGGAAATACTAAAGGTACTTGTGGTAACCGCAGTAATAGTTGCTGATGAAGTATTTGCAGATGACGTGGCAAATCCTGTAACAGTAACGGTGTCTCCAACAACAAATTTGTGATTATCAAAGGTTGTATAAACAGTAGTTGTTCCATTACCTGTTGCCGATTGAACTGAGTCGGATACAAACAAAGGCGCCGTTGCCGTAACGGATATGCTCTTCCAAGTGTTGTTAGCTGAAGTAGAACTTCCAACAATAGGGGAACCGATGGCGTTACCTTTTCCATCATACAAAACAATTGATGGCGTTATAGTTCCAGCGCTAGTAGGAGACTTTATCTGTGCAGACAATACGTACTGTTGTCCAGGAGTAATAGGGACTCCCTTTAGAATGGGCGAATCCATTCCTAACGTCATAGAGCCAGCACCTGAAGCTACGATTTTGCACGTGTAATTTTCATCGATGGCATTTGCATTTGATGTAGGGGTCAGTTCTTCCGTAGAAGAAAGAGTGCCCGCTGTTGCTTGCCAGTTACCTATTGCTTGGTAGAACGTTGAATCTTGAACATTTAACAAAAGATTAGGGGAGACAGTTATCTGTGGGTAATAGCCCGTCAATGACTCAATGTAAGTCGTTAGTCCTGATGGTGTTCCCTTGTTGGTGTACATGTAAATTGCTTCACGAATAAGTTGCTTTTGATTTTTAACAGGGATGCCAGGCTCTGGGTCTAATCCAACATGTACTTGCTCTAACGGCAAAATTTCAGCAGGAGTAGATATGCGTGTGTGGTCAGGATTAAGCAAATCAAGACGAGTAACAAAATCTTCCATGGTAAACGTAAACCCGTCCATCATTAAATACAATGGAGAGGTTGTATCAATTTCTGCTAATGGACTTTGTTCTTTGCTGGTAAAGACACGTGGCAGCATGTTCATAAAAGTATTTTGCAAATTATGGTCAGCAGCAACAATTGCCCCCGCAGAACCTGCGTTTACCCATACTAAATCTTGTGTAAACAAAAACATGGTGTAATAAATAGGCTTACCAGAAACAATAGCAATAGAGTTAACGTTGTCTTCACCGTCTCTAAAAACTGTTCTATTCATGGCAGTGTCTTCATAGATGATTACGCCGTCTTCTGAATGTTCTGGGTAGCTGTTTTGGTTACGAACTAATCGAACCTTGGAATATGTTCCTGTTGGTATTTGCCAATAGACATACACTTCAGAAAAGTTAATAGTTGTAATGGACATCGGGCTAACTGAGTAGCCAATTTTTGCCGTTTGACCATAGGTCGATGCACCGTATACTCCAACGCCGTAGTTAGCCATGGACTATACCTTACGCTCCAATAAGAAATAATGGGTTGATAGTCGCCTCGACTGTTGCCCATGATGCAGTAGAGCCATTGTTGGTTAAATACTTTCCAGCGTTTCCTGTGAACGAAGGAAGCGCATTAATCGTCTGCCATGAGTAGTCATAATCACTAGACGAGTTTTTGGTCAATACTTGCCCTGATGCACCGCCTGCTGGGTTGATTTCCCCAAGGATGGTCCCAATTCCGTACTCGATGTTGGCAATACGGTCCTTAAGGGTATTCCAGTTAACGGTGGTTTGGTCAAAGGAGCCAATCCAACCAGAGCCTGTAGTAATGGCAGAGCCCAACGTGCTTTCAATCGCTGTAACTTCTGACTGAAGAGCGTTAACATGGTTGGCGATAATGGTTTCGGTAAAGTTAATGTGCGTGCCAAAGTCAGACTTTACCTGACCTGGGTAATAGGCGGTGACGCCATAGTATGTTGCCATCAAACTTCCCTTCTAAACCTAACGGTCTATTTTCTCGGTTTTGCCTCCCGTTTACCTGCTGAACTACCTTGGGTCTACGTCTGGAGTCGTCTCTAGTGTATGGACACGGCTTTCTAGATTTACTAACTTATTTGCCATTGCTAACAACGACGCTACTAAATCTACCTCTTGAGTTCCATCAGGCAATGTGTTCACAACAATGTATGAAGTGATACCCGTCAACGAAGTGGAATTGCTCAATGGCTTTATTTTAATTGGCTTACTGGCACCCTGATGCGTGCCAAATACTCCATGCCATACAGGATATTCAGGGTCGCCTCCGCTGTACGACACCCACACACCTTGACCTATTGAGGGAACGTCCAGATGAACACTGGATGGCTCTACAGGCCATACCCAATCCGTAATCTCATTGCCTGTTGTTTGAGGAATAGACACACGAATGCGGCGATGACTTTGAGGGTCTTTATTGTCCTGGACAACTCCTCTGTAAATACCATGTAGACGTTTTACAGGGTCAGACATTACGAACCTACGTTGATGTTTGACTCTTGGAATCTAAAGATTTCGTTAGCAGCACCAGTAAGGGTATTTAATCCTGAGCCCCCATAACGAGACAGCGCCGTAATCTGAGCGTTCTGTATCTGAGGAAGTTGGTTAAGGTAATACTCAATATTTTGTGGAGTAATTGTTTGCTGGAATGTTAAGTTGGTGTACCCAAATGTAGAAATAATTGTTGTTTTTAGTGCCAACTCAGTTTCTGCAGTTGTGTACTGAGGCTTTTTGGTATACGACACAGTAACAATTGTGTCTACATAGGTAGGTGGTTGAACAGTAATTGTTGTTCCAATAAGAGTTTTGTCTGACAAGAAAGTAGTTACTCCTGATGCCAATGAGTTGTACTCTGGTGTTGGGTTTCCGTTGCTATCAAGGCCAGGCTGTGGGTCTGGGTCGTTGACATTTCGAGTAGGAGCGATGTAAATGGTGACCGATGACCATGTTGAAGCCACAGCATTAGCGATTCCTACGCCGCTCACTGTGGTGGCAAGGTTGTTAAAGTCTTGTAAAGTAACCGCACGATTAGATGCACGTAACGTTAGAGGTGCCGAATAACGAATCTGGTCGTTAGATTCGGGGTCAGACCCGCCAACAGCCACAATGTTATTGGTAACAGAGATAATTCCTTGCAAAGCAGTTAGTTGTGATTCCGACAATCCTGGTACAGATACCAAAGTATCCAAAAGATTTGTAGACACGTTGCCAAGAACTCCCCCACCGACAATGTATGTGGCTCGAACTGAGGAGTAAATGACAGGGATTGCTCCAGCTACACCGTCACCAAAGTTAACGTAAACATTGTTATATTCATCGTAAGAAACAGTGTACACCAGGTCTAATGGACCATAGTCAATCAAGTGCTGTACTTGGGTCCACTTTGTATACACATCACCGTCTTGTACATACACGTTCACTGTTCCATCAACAACTGGGTTGTTGCCCAATACAAAACTTAAAGAAGGAGAACCATCAGAAGTACCAATTAATTCTCCATATGTTGGGTCTGCAGTTGCAGAGACTTGCTGCACTGTTTGTCCTTCTTCAGCACCGACTGTGTCCGAGCTACTTGCAGGAACAGTCGCATCAGCAACGGTAGTAAAGTAGACTGGCTGAACAACATCATTAGTTACTACTTGTCCAGAAACCACTGTTCCTGCTGGGATAGTTACATCTGAAGTCGATGAGTTGGTAAAGGTAAGCTCAACATATGACTGACGATACCCTGCTGGGATATAGCCGTATGTTTGAGCAATGTTAAGAAGGCTATTGCGCTGAGTAGCTGTGTAGATAGAGTTTTCATTTGCGTTACGGTCTACATAGTAAGCAATCAAGTCACCTAAGTAAGCAAAAGCTTCTATGAGAGCTACTGCAAAATCTGCCTCATCTGTTCCAGCCCAGTTAGGTAAGCGGTCTTTGACACGAGTAATAAGGTCGTCACGAAGAGAGTAGTAATCTCGGCTTGTGTAGTTTACTGAAATTGGAATAGACGATGGCTGTACGGTCACGATATCTCCTCATACGAAGGCTTGGTTCCTGAAATGTTGATAATTCCAAGATTGGTTGTTACTTTTAAGTTGTTAGGTAGGTCATATGTAATTTGTATTTTTATAGTGTCCGTGTATGAATCAAGTGTTACCACTACATTGTCTAAGTTTAGAGCTGGCAGTTGTTGGCGAAAAGCTGATTCAACTTCCTGTTGGACTTCAGCTGTGGCTGTGTCTGTAGACTCAAACATTGCATAAGGAATGATTGTTCCTATAGACGGGTTCATTACCCTTTCACGTATGGTTGTACCAATAATGGATAAAACTCTATCTGCCCAAATTTTGGATTGTGACTGTGTAGACGCAACTTTTCCGTAAGGGTCAATAGAAAAAGGCAATGCTATAGCGATTTCATTAGCCATTGTGACTTACCCATCTTCTTGGAACCTTGTTAAATCCCGTTAAGGATTGGCTAACCATTGCTGTAGCCGCTGCAAGTTTATAGGAGGAAGGTTTTGTTTGGGGTTTAGTTAGCTCTGAAATAACGTTTCTAATAGGTACTGCCGTTGCTCCAGAAGGACGAGTAGCTGAAGGTTGGTTCATGCCCGTTCCGTCTGTAGCGCAGGTAAACGAGGTTGTATACCGTCCATCGTAGTGCACAGTATGAACGGCAGATTTAACTACCCAAAAACCATCTGAAGAATCTCCTGTGCCCTTAACTTGAATAGTAGACCAAGGAGAAATTCGTGGGTCACCTAAGGCATCCCCACTTGCGGGTATAGCTAACCGAGATAGCTGTGCCTTTGCATCAGCCATATCTTGTGCCATTTGTGAGCTTCCAACAACTGTAGAGGTTTCTATTGTTGAGAATAAAGGAGCAGTAATTGATTGCCGAACTTGTTTTCCTACTGTGTGGGGAGACGATTGTGCCTTATACAACTTACCTGTAATGGGGTCCACACCAGCTACGTTTTTAGTAGTTCTGTTATAGGTTTCTGCTTCTACAAAGTCACCCATTTTTGGTTCAAACTTATTAAGTGTTTGACCGTTGTAATTTGTGTAAGAATTAATAAAAGGGTCTGAAAAAGAAAGAATGGGAATAGTAGACACAAATTCATCAATCATCACGTCAATTGGATGAAAGTACAGCTCAGTTCCAATAACTTTAACACCATAGCCTATACGGGCAGCAAGCTCGTTTATCTTTTCCCAATAGGAATGGCCAGCCAAAGACTGTTGACTAAACCGTGTTTTATGAGGAGTTGTTTTTACCGTAAACCCAAACTTCTTGCCTATCTCAGACACAATTTCAGGAGCTGTACGATTAGTCCAAATTTTAGATGCTCTTTCTTTCATTACGTATGAAGAAGATACGCACGTGATTGTTGCGGGACGCTCTAAGGTTTGGGCAATTGGGTACTTGACGTCTGACACATACCCAAGAAATGTTCCCGTTGTTTTATCGTTACTAAATTTAATTTGAACAGGAACACCTGTTTTTAATGACTTAACCATAAATGGGCTTAAAGCTTGGTAGTACAACTCAACAATGTCATGATGTCCCATTTGTTGGTGGACAGTAATGTATCTAGGTAAACGAGTCATTCCTGGAAAATCAGGAAACGTGATGGAGTATTTACTTCCGTAAATGGTTTGGCGTTCAGGGTCACGCATTTGGTACCCTAAGTTTTGTTCCAGGAGCAATGTTCACTGGGTCGTTAATTTCTGGGTTTACATCCAATATCTGCCACCAGTAATCGGGGCTACCCAAAAATTTGTTAGAAACATTATCTAAACGGTCACCTTGCACCCACTCGTAAATAAAAAACGAAGAAGAATACGAAGGCCATTGACGAAACACTGTAATGTGGTATTCATTTTTGCGAGCATCCCAAGCTTTAAAAACAGGGCCATCCGCATACCGACTATCAAGATAAATTGCCATAATTATCCTTACTTCACCACAGTTGTTGCTGACGTTTGAGCAGCACCAAAAACATCAGAAGAGCTAAGCCCAGCAGTTGTACTGCTGGTAGATACGGTAGTAAACATTTCTGGCCCATCAAAATACCTTGTACAAGTTATGTTGACAGTAGTAATAACGGGAACCATTCGTTCATTAAATACTAAATGCTGTAAATCTAAAGAAGAAACACGAACCAAATAGCGTAATCCATCTCCAAGATGCAATTCTACTGGAATTGGTTGTAACCAACCTTTATCCGCTGTATTGCCATTTAAAGTAGATTTGTATTGACTGCTGTAACCACCTGTTGTTCTAAACAAGTACTCCATGTCATACATAGTTCCACGTTTGTAGATTTGCTTGAGTTCTTCAACATCTACATCAGAAGGGTAAGGCGATGTAGGTATAGGGGCAGCAGTTACTCCTGGAAGGCTGTCGTATAGAGATATTGCTGAAGCTGTTTCTTGAGATAAAAAGTCTGATGGATTTTTAAATCCATTAGCATTAATATACGCCATGTCTCCAATACGGTTAAACATAAGAGAAAAAGTAATAGCGCTTTTCATCAAACCAACGCTTACGTTTTGCGCCTTATCTAACCCCATGGATTCAAATTGTGGAGAGAAGCTGTCAACAATTCCCCACGCCATAGACACAGAAGTAGGGTTATACAGAAATCGCAAACCGTAAGGATTTGGGTCGTAAATTTGGCTACTGGTACTTCCAGGAGCATTTGAGTTGGTTGGCTTTGGAGCAATGTCTGCAAAGTGTTTGCTCATACGGATAACGCCTTTTGCAGTTTTGCCATCTGACCACGGAGCAATTGAGCTGTCAAACTGAGGGCTAGTAATTAAGCCAGGAACACCTAACATTTGCGACTGGATTCCCTTACCTAGATAGGCAGAAGTTACCATCGGAGCGTTGTATTTATAGGTTATGGTAGAACCAGCACCGTTATCAGCTTTGCTGGCTCCTCCTCCTTTAGGAGAGGCGTTGCTACTAGCAGGTGGGGCAAAGATTTTTCCAGCAGCAAGTTCTTTGTTTAAGTGATTAATAGTATCTTGAATAGACCCCACAGTTACTGCTTGAGCATCATACTCTTTTTTGTAATACAAATAAGAGTTGTTATCTTGAGTGTATTGAGCATTTAGTTTTGCAATCTGTGCATCTCGTGCACTTGATTGCGGTTGCTTTAACAGCTGTGATATAGCAGCTTTGTCTGCAGCAGCCGCTTTATTTGCGTTAATCATGGCAGTATTAATAGAAGCTAATCTATCTTGAGCTTTAGTCAAGCTTTTTTGTTGAGAGGCTAAACTTGCAGTGATAGCGTCCTTAACACCCTGTGTTGCAGCAATTTGCTGTGCTATTTGTAGTGGGTCTTTTCCTTTAAGAGTGCCTTGAGGAGAAGTCTTAGGGTACTTAGGTGCAGCCATGGTTATCTACTTCCGCTCATAGTAATAGCCTGTTTATTTTCAATAATGCTTTGAATTTTGTTTGCAAGACGAACAGCTTCTTCATCAGATGCATTTTGAATAGTGATTGGCATGTTAAAGTGGTTAATTGTACTTCCCGCATTTGTGGAAGGCATAGAAGCCCCATAGCCACTTGCGCCGCCACCTGCTCCTGTAATGTGGGTTCCCCATGGAGAATGGTTTACTGCCTTTAGTACTCCAGCAGTATCATTGCCCTTCGACAACGCAGCAAGAATGTTTCCGTAACGACCATTATTGATGGTGTCTATAGTTGCTTGAAATCCCTGGTCCCAGCTCTTGTAAGACTTAACTCCCACACTATTCATATTGGTAGCACCCGCTGCTGGCTGTGTTGTGTTTAGAGGGTTGTAGTGAGCAGTGTTATGCCACTGTCCGCCTTCATACGCCATCCAGGTTGTCATGGCTTGAACGTTAGCTGTAGTTACAGGCTTTCCTAGTTTTTGAAGAAATGTTTTTGCCCAATCTTGCTCACTACCCGTTCCCAAAATAGTTCCTGAAACAACTGCCGTACTTCCAGACACAATGCCAATAGAGTTGTTACTTCCTAAATATGTTTTAGGGTCTACTGGATTGTTTTTTCCTTTACGAACTTCGTAGTGAAGGTGTGGTCCGCTAACGTTTCCTGTAGAGCCAGATTTTCCAATAGATTGACCAGCGGCAACAGTGTCCCCTACCTGCACAGACTTGGCGCTTAAGTGTGCATAAATACTCTGATAGCCATCTTCTTGTTGAATCTGTACATAAATTCCGTAATCTTTTCCAAGGCCTTCATCAATCACTGTTCCAGCACGAACAGCTATGATGTTTGTTCCTTCAGGAACAGGATAATCTAAACCTGTGTGGCTATTGCTGGATGATGTATTCCAAATACCAGAAGCATCTTTAGCACCATAACCGTATGAAGGAGCTACTCCAGGAACTGGAGAGGTAGGCATAGAGGTTGTTCCTGTAGAACTTCCGCCACCATGAGAACCAAACGAAGCACCAAAACCAGAGCTTGCTCCTCCTCCAAAACCTAAGAATCCTGCTAATGCCCCAACTCCAGCACCAATAGCAGTTCCAATTCCAGGAAGAAAAGCGGTTCCAACCATTGCGCCAGCTCCTGATGCAGCAGCTATGGAACCTGTGCGAACAATATCTCGACCAACACGAGACTTTTGTAGCCCAAGAGCGTTTCCTAACATTTTTCCGCCCTTAGCAGTGACGTAACCAGCACCACCAGCCACTGCAGCAGTTCCAGCAGCAACAGCTCCCATACTTAGTCCAGCTGCTCCTTCAACCGCTCCTGCTGATTCAACAGCAGTTTCAGCTCCGCTCAATCCTTGAAGAACTTTAATTGCTTTTAAAGCAAACATGGCATCCATGATGGACTTGACGCCTGATACTAATGCCGCACTAAAAGCGGCAACACCAGAACCAATGTTTGACCCAGCTATACCTTGCAGTTCTCCTTTTAAAGTAAAGAATGCATCTGGAAGNCCCGCCATAGCTTTGTTAAGGTTTGTTACGACAGTAGCTGCCTTGGCAAATCCATCAAGCATTGGTTGTTCTGCACGTAGCTGCAAACTTGTTTGCGACGCTGTAATTTGCTGAGATGCCGCTGCTGGGTTTGCTGACCCCGACTGTGATGCTAGGTCAGGGTTTTGACCAGACGCAATCATCTTAAACTGTTGAGCTAAGATTTGCTGTTGGTCAGATGAGAACCCCATGTTTTGCAAAGATGCGCCCGCAGTTCCGTACTGCAAGTTTGCAGACACTTGAGCTGCACTTAGCTTTTGATTTCCAAAGAAATACTTGTACAAGTCTGTAGCAATTGCGCCCTGTGAGCGAGGATTGCCTTTAGCGTCAAACTGAGCAATACCGTACTGATACAGATTGGCTCCCATAGAGCCTGTTTGAAATCCACCAATGGCTTGAGCAGCGGTGGCGTTGTTCATATTCAGGTAGCGAGCAGCACCACCTACTTCACTCATTGTCTGCAGGTAGGCGTTGCTTCCAGCAGAGTAGTTGTATCCTTGAGTAAGCTGTGCTGCAGCTGCAGCCATGTCTGTAGGACTGGTAACTCCTCGACCGAAGCTGCCATTCATGGCATTCATGGTTGAACGTTCTAACGTACTACGGTTTACTCCAGTTGTAATGGCAGCGCCATAAAACCCAGCAGCAGTAGAGGTAACTGTTCCCAAGTCTGGAGCAGCGGCGTACATGCCTGCGGGAAATGCCGCAAGAACAGAGCCAGCTCCAAGAGCCGCAGTACCGTATGCCTGACCCTTGGTCATTGTAGGCATTGTTGGCATGCGTGGAACGCTTGCGTTTGCCTGTTGTGCTGCAGATGTTGCTAAAGCACCCTGAAGTTTGTTGCCTTCTGTTCCAGCAATGGGGATGCTTGCACCATCAGTACCCAGCCCCATCGTGGTTCCACGACCAAGTTGCATTTGACCAAATGAAGAGACAACGCCCTTCATGCGTCCAAGAGCCTTGGAACCTACGGTATCGATTTTCTCCAGAAGAGTTTCGATACTTTGCAGTTCACCTTTGGCGCCGCCCAGGAGTTTAGACAGGCCTTTGATGCTGCTGGAAAAATCAGCCATCTGCTGACACACTCCTTCCGTACTGCGCCTTGGCTAGTTCTAGCCAGTTTTCACGCTCTCGTGGTGACATTTGCTTAATCTCGGTTAACGTCCATCCGCTATGTAAGTCTGAAATGGCTGCCCATTCCGCAAAGAGTCTTACATAGGATGCTAAGTTAGAGGCGAAACAGATTTCCCAAATTAATGGAAACTGTTACCTCACTTTCGCAATCAGGACACGTAACGGTTAAATCATCAAATTGTGGTCCAGGGGCTCGGTTGTTAATCTCTTCTACAATCAACTTGCGGTCCGCAATTCCCAAGTTCTGTACCTGCATTTTGCTATAAACAGGATTGCCGTTAATTTTGGTAACAGCGTTCTCTAGCAAAAGGGTATTAAGTTCTGGAACTGTTTTATCCGCATTGTTGATAAGTTCTTTCTGAGTAACTCCTGTAGGAAGCTGAACAGTGATTTCGCCAACCTTGCCTTGAACCGTAAAGACACGGTCGTTGATAGGGTCAGCAAGCACTTTGGTTTTGATGTCAGTATTGACATCAACTTCTACAGTCTTCGCTTCACCGCATCCCTGGCAAAAGATAGCCAAGTCAGTGGTGCTTCCAAAAGTAGTCTTGAGAATACCCAAGAGCAAAGCATCACGGTCTCCCGCAAGCATGCTGTCAAGAATCTTCTCTGTTACCTTTTGGTCTCCAACCTTGATGGTTCCTCGTTGAAGCATGGTCAAGAAAGCTTTGCCAATGTTGTTGGTCTTAGCAATTGCTTCTTCATCAGCTCCATTAAGTTCCCGAACCTCAGCGGTGCGGATAAGCTCCCCAGTGGGTGTGATGTACCCACCAGGAAGCTCAACCACATTATCCAAGGGAGGTTGGATAGTAGGATTAATTTCAGGAAGGTCTTCTTCCTGTGTTGCCTTTTTAAGCAGGTCGTTTGCCAATGCGGGGTTAGCCGCTGCACTAATGGTGTTCGTCATGTTATTCCTTTGTTAGATTAGAATGCTGGTGCGCTTGTAAAGACGGTTGTTCCACTTGAGGTGGAGGTTGTTCCCCAGTTAAGGTCAAAGCCTTCATGGACAAGAGACATCTGCTCTACAAAGAGAGCGTTGTCGCCAGCGTTGAGGTCAGAGTACGCAACAGAGGTAGGCCATGCGTTGTAAACCATAAAACGCATTGCTACTTCGTCTGTACCAACAGACGCAGCTGTTGGGTTTGAAGTAGCGGTTCCACCGTTGAGGACGTCTGCGCCCAATGAGGTGATTGGGTGGTTAAGTACCTGGATTTCGATATCACAACGGAAGTCGCTACCCAAAGCCAAGGTGCTGCCACCAGCTTGTACGGTTGCGAACAGTTGCTTCATCCAATCCCAGTTCTGACGGCTTCCAAGGATGACGCCACGTTGCAACATCAAAGGAGCAAAGGTGGTCTGTCCTGGAATCTGGTGAACTGTGGTGTTGTATCCACCTTCACGGTAAGGGATAGAGTCTGTTGTTACAGCCATTCCTGATACCGAGGTAAAGCCCATAGGGACGGTGGTTACAGACGTGGTTGCAGAACTTGCACTGTCGTGGAAGTTAAAGTTAACCAAGAACCGAAAGTTACGTACTGGGTCTGTGGCTAACGTTGAGCGGTTGTTCTTAATTGTTGCCATGTGTGTATATCTCCCTTAGATTAGTTCAGCGTCTTTTGGCTGAGGTCGATGACGATGAACTCTGCTGGATATTGAAGCGCCACACCAACTTGGATATTGATTTGTCCATTTTGGATAGATGCTGCAGTGTTGTTGGTTCCATCGCAAACAATGAAGTATGCCTGAGCGCTATTGGCGCCACGCAAACCACCTTGGTTACGGTACTGGTTCAAGAACACGTCGAGAACGGTACGAATGCGTTGCCACAAGATTTCGTCGTTGTTCTCAAAGATAGCAAACTCTGTCAATGAGTTGAGCTGCTTCTTGATGTAAATCAAGGAACGGCGCATGTTGACATACTTGTTTGCTGTGCCATCTTGCTTCAAAGTACGAGCGCCCATAACAGAAAGGCCAGCACCTGGAACTTGACGGATAGGGTTAACTGGAGAAGTACCAGAGTTAAGGCTGTCTAGCTCTGCAGACGAGAAAGACTTCTCGGTTGCAATGATTCCCTGCAAAGGCAAGTTAATTCCTGCAGGAGCCTTGAAAACACCCTTAGTTGCATCTGTACCCAAGTACAAACCAGCAACAGCACCCGATGGGCCAACCTTGCGAAGAGCTTGATTGCTGCGACCAATTGGGTCAGTGATGTAAAGGTGTGGGAAGTAGACAGCAGCGTTGCTTGATGAAGTCAATCCTGCTGCATAGGTAATTGCGTTTGCAGTGGTTTCATTCTCAGGGGTCTCAACGACAACAAAGCCGTCGTTAGCCTCTGCCCATGAAATAGCTGCCGAGTAGATGCCAGAAACTCCAGAGTTAATGTAAGAGTTGATATTTGGCAAGAAGAGAACAAAAGCACGGTCAAATGAGGTGAACTCCTCAAAGACAGATGTGCTTCCGCCATTGTAAGCGGTGTAGTCTGTAGATGAGATGCTTCCACCGTCAGAACCACCAGTCAATGGATATACAGTAGCAACAGGAACTCCTGATGCTGTTGCACTGATAGTGATGTTAGGGGAAACGATGTTCACAACAGTTGGAGCGTAGTCGCTTGAGGTAGCGTCATCAAAAACAACGTTTTCATAGCGCTCAAGAAGAACGTCATTGGTGACGTCCATAGCGGTTCCTGCAACGCCTTCCTTGTAAACATTGAGAGTGTAGGTGCTGCTGACAGTACCTGTCTCAACAGTGACACGAAGGTTGTTGCCATCAGCTCCACGGTTCTTAGCTGTGATGGTTGCAACAGAAGTGCTTCCTGAAGTCATGAGCTGAATGCTTGCAGCAGCTGCATCGCTGTGAAGGATGCGCTTAACAAAGAGTTCACGTCCACCATTAGAGAAGAACTGAGCTACTCCAAAGGTTGCTGGGAATGCGGCATTGTATCCACCAAAACGAGTGGCGAACTCATACCATGATGTCACACGAGTGACGGCTTCTGGGCCTTGTGCAAAAGGTGCAGCAACGGCGCCAGCAGCATTAGCAATTCCTACCGCTGTAATAGGGGCAGAAAGAAGTGTTTCGGTGATGTACACACCTGGGCGGCTATAAGCCATTTTTTCTCCTTAACTAGTTGGGGTGGGTTCCGAGTTATCTCGTTATAGTGAACGAATCAACGGCTGTAAACGGTGGCTGTGTTTGTCCTTGAACAAACGTGCCTTCCGTGCCTGTAACAACGACTTCGAGCGCCTTATATGCGGACTTGTAAAGTTCGGGCGCAATCTCGCTAGAGACTCGCACCGTGAAAGAGTTTACGAATAAACGCTTTCCTTGTTCTGTGACGTCACGCTTTGCGATGTCCAGAACGTCGATACGACGAATAGTTCCTTGAGAAGTATTGTCGTCGACCTCCAGTACGGCGAACCGCAATGGAATCTTGTTGTACATAATCTGCGCCAATAGCTCACGGTCGTGCCGTGGTTGACGGGCATATGTAGTGATTTGGTAATCGATGTTTACTGGAATAGGCCAGTGGATATACCAATCATTTGTTGCAGAGTCATAGCTAGAACCATCAGGCATGGTGTTGGGGTCAGCCATGTATACGGGCTTAACCAAACCACGCATAGACCGTTGGATATCTTCAGATATGTCAATCATGTCAATGGTGATATATGGGTAAGCCTGTTGACGAACTTCTTGGTCAGGTTGACCGAAGTACACGCCCACATTGCGAGTGGCAGTTCCTGATGCGTCTGACTTTTGGTCAGTAACGGTCATGCCCTTGAGCAAGTCACGAAGAGCCTTGTCTTCAGAAAGAAGAAATGTCATAGTGACTTCCCTAGGAGTTGGTGCATGCGACCTGTCAAGAAAGACTCTGCCTCATGGGTGCGGTTGGAGAAACGGCGAATAGCAGCTGTTGGCTGTGTGCTAGGAGTGCCATATTCCAGGTCCGCTACTTGTGCAGAATGGCCTGGATGGGAATGAACATGAAACGAGTCGCCATCATAGGAGACTCGCATGCGACGAGTAATCTCATGGGGCCAACCCGATGCACGGGTTTCAGAACGAAGATGGGCTCCCAGGACTCTGGTTGTATCTAGGCTTGCTTGATGCAGGGCGCTGTGTATGTGCTTAAGTTTGCTCACTTACGCTTACCCTTCGAAGCAACTTTACCGCCTATATAACCAGCGACTAGCATTGCGACGATGGGTTGTTTTTCTTTAGGGCGAAAGCCGAAGACACCACGAACAAATTCTTCTCGTTCGTTCTTGTCATTCATTTCCGCAACTTCTTCATACCAAGGCTTGTGAGCCATGAGCAAACCCCTTTATCGCAACCTGTGGGAACAGTAGACGTAGGTCGCAGCGACCTGGCGTTATCGATAAGGATAGAAGAAAGGCCCCTGGTTAAGGGGCCTAACTCATTACTTCTTTTTGGCTTTAATCTTTTTAGCTAAAGCCTTGTCCATCTTTTCATCCTCGGCACGAGATGGCTTCTTCTTATCCATCTTCTTGTCCTTGGCTTTGAACTCCATCATTTGCTTTGGGGTCATGTTCTTCATTACCTCAGCATCTTGAGCAGCATCCGACATCTTTTTAGCCATTACATGCCCTTCTTTCGGTTAGTAATAACCTTTGGGTTCTTGGCTGTTGACATCTTCTTGCCTTTGCGAAGAGCAGCAAAATCTGCGGAGTCAATCTTCTTTGGATTACCGCCCATAGCGGCAATCTTCTTTTGCTTAGGGGAAAGCTCTTTAGCCATTACTTGCCCTTTTTGGTTGAAGGCTTCTTCTTGCAGGCGCCCTTGCAATTAGGCTTTGAGCAACCGCATCCACATGCTTTGCACATGTTATTTTCCTTTCGATTGGCGAGACGCCCAGATGTTATCTACGGCGTTCGGATATGGACGACCCGCTTTTTCAGCACGGGCTTTAGCCGCTGCCTTCTGTCCAGAAGACAGAGGAGTGGATTTCTTTTTGGGATTCTTTTTCTCCCAGACTGGCTTACTTGCCACTTTTGTTCTTCTTAGAAATAGATGCTGCCTTTTTCTTAGCGTCAGCCTTAGAGGATGCACCCCATGCTTGCAAGGACAACAAAAGGCGAGTTGGTTCGCCATTAGGCTTGCGCTCTGGACCTGGCATGTTACCCATGCGAGCTAGGAAAGATGCACGACGAGGATTGTCGCCCTTCTTAACAGGAGGCTTTAGGTTATGTCCTTCTGCCTTTGCAGATGCACGACCCTTGGCATTGAGACCGCCTTTAGGGTTCTTACCCTCTTTGCGTTGCCATGCTGGTGACTCTGCCATTTACTTCTTCTTGCCCTTTTGTGCCATCTTTTCCATCTTTTTAACGCCGTACTTCTTCATGCCAGCAGCTGCTGCAACTGCAGCAGGGTTCTTAGCACCAGACTTCTTTGCCTCTTCTTCAACTTTCTTGAAGCGTGCTCCTGAACCTAACTTTGCTTTAGCCATTCTTCTTATGCCAATCTTTAGTGGCCTTTACGCCTTGGTCGATGGTCTTGACTTTACCTTTAGTCTTTTTGGTCAAGTCAATCTTGTCGTACTTGCCCTTATTACCTGCATGGTCAACAATCACATCGCCCTTTTTGTTCTTCTTGATTGTGTGGCCTTCGCCTTTAATCTTAATAGTTTTTGCCATTACTTTGCCTTTGGTGTCATGGGCTTATTTTCTTTAGAATGCTTTTCCTTAAGCCGTGCCAGTTCCGCTTCATGCTTCTTTTGCATAGCCTCAACCTCTAGCTTTTGAGAAGCAGATTGCTTCTTGTTCATAGCGGCAAGACCTCCTCCATTAGGATACGGAACTGGTGCGGGCTTAAGTCTGGTAAACATTACTTCTTTTTAGAAGCCTTACGAGCCTCAGAAAGAGCGATGGCTGTAGCCTGCTTCTTTGATTTCACAACGGGACCAGTCTTTGAGCCAGAATGAAGTTTTCCTTCTTTGTATTCCTTCATTACCTTTTCGACCTTGCCCTTGCTTACAGGAGCAGCTTTCTTAGCCATTGTTTAGCCTTTCTTATTCAGCGTCGTCTTCGTCATCTTCGTCGTCAAAGTCTTCGTCATCGAAGTCTTCGTCATCGAAATCATCGTCTGAGTCATCATCTGAATCGTCATCTGAGTCAGTTGAATCATCTGCAGGAGCAGCTGAATCGTCAGCTGGAGCTGCGTCAGTTGTTGCGTCTGCTGGAGCAGCAGCAGCTGGTGCTGTTGCATCTGCAGCAGGAGCTGCGGCATCTGCTGGAGCAGCTACTGGAGCGGTTGTTGCATCTGCAGCAGGAGCGGTTGTTGCGTCTGTGGTCGCAGCTGCTGTTGTATCAGCAGGTGCTACTGGAGTTACGTCTGACATGTGGTGCCTTTCAATAGGGGGTTGGGTGTACTAACAATACATTACTGAACAAAAGATTGGAACTGAACGTCGTTAACCATTTCCTCAGAATTGACCTGGTTGCAGTCAATGGTGAAGACGGCGTAGTTGTCTGCATACCGTCCACGTGTAAGTACACGAGTAGGGATGAAGATTTCGCCCTGAAATTCTATACGGTCTTTAATGTGGTTTGATGGGTTTCCCACCATAGAGGGAAGGAGTCGCTGGACGTCCACCACAGGGATAACTAAACGCAAGGTGTCCGTCACGTAAAATCCACGCTCATTCATGATGTTGGTGGAGCGTAGGAGTTGAGCCATGACGACAGGCATTTCAAAGGGGTCTTTCCAACGGCGACCCTGACCAACGGTCTGATTGGAAACGTCGTAGATATCGTCAAGGACAATGTCGGGATTATTGGTGAAATAGTCCTGGTCCCACACATACCAGTTGACGGTGGTTCCTACAGGCGCACGCAACTCATCGACGATTCCCTCGTCGATAGATTGGTGCTCAAACTCTACTTTGAAGCGACCCTGTACTTGTGTGCCACGCATGACAGCAATTGTCCCGCACAGGGTCTAGAAAATCAGGTCTATTATTCCTTGTAGTTTGACCAGAACAGCTCGTAGTAATTGACGTCAAAGTCAAAGCGCTTCATATGCTTAACAAGGGCGCCCGTGTGAGCGTGAACAGGAATACCAGCCGCCTTTGCCTTGCGGAAGAATACGATATCTTCGCTGACGTACTCTCTTCCCAGACCTTCTTTCTCTGCAAAGAGAGACTCATTAGGAAATTCCTTACGCATTTTCTCAACCACTGACTTGTGCATGAGAACAAGACCAAAACCAGCGCAATCTACCTTGATGACTTCGTTGACAGGCAGAGGATGAATATGCTGGATGGTGTGCTCGTCAATGTCGTTGAAGATGACAGGCAGTGGAAACTTTAGGGTGCCCTCATCTTGTTTGGAGACAAAGTAGATGCCTGAGACGATGGGGCGCAAAACAGGGTGCGCTGTTTCCCACAGCTTTTGCAGCACGTCAGCAGTTAGAGCGATATCGCTATCTACCCAAAGAATCCAGTCGGTTTTTAGTTGGTCATACCATCCGTCAATGAGCACCTGACGCTGGCGACCAATCTGGTTGCCGTGCACACGGACGCTGTGAGTGACGTTGATGCCCATCTTAGGTGCCTCAAGTATGGTGTAGACAAGGCCTTGTGTGAATTTGCCGTCTGTCATACCGTTATCGCACCAAGCAATTGTTAGTGTGTCTTTTTTAGATGCCATTAGCTATACGTTTTCCTTGTCCATATGTTTTGTTTGTACCAACCTGTTATTTGAGTTTTTAACTTTCTAACATTTTTTTCTGCCTCCTCCACCAACCCTGGTGTATCCACAGATTTCCAATTTTCTGTTTTAAAAGGTATGAGTTGCGCTATAGGTGTTCCTTGAGGGATTACTCCTTCAAAATCATCTCGAAGAAAGAACGGCAAAGAACCGCCTGCCTGTACAGCAAATCCTCCATCAATAATTCCACTAAGAGTAGTAAACGGCAAATCAAACCTATTAATTGGGTGTGTAAACATGCAGCTATAACCAGCTGGAACTCGTATAGATGCAGGCAACAGCCATACATATTCTTTTTGGGAATACTCTTTGGGAATAGGAAGAAAAGCAGCGTTTTGAGAAGGTTCCCTAAAACTTAACGGTGTAACACCGCCAGCGTGCCAAGTAATTCGTGAATCAAGAGCCCCCAAAGCATTGAGCTCTTTTGTAATCAAAATATCAATGGGAAGCACCACTTGGTACCCAACAGTGAACGAGTCTAAAAATGGAATACAAGCTTTAAAAGTTCGTGTGTCAGGTACAATAGTCACTTTTTTGTTTGAATACCTGGGTGTCTTTTTATACCAATCAGGAACAAGAGTCTGTGAAGGAACAACAGTAGAGTTAATGTCTCTCCAAAGATTTTCGTATTCTAATTTTTTTGTCACTACTTATATTCCTTTGGTTGTCGGAATTTGTTCTTGTATGAGTCAAAAAATGATGTACGAAGCTTAATAGTAACTGATTGTTGTTTTCTTAGGTCGTTTTCTGTTCCTATGTTCATAGACCATGATTCACGTTTAAAAGGGATAACTTGTGCCATAGGGGTACCCGCAGGAATAAGGCCTTCAAAAGACCAGTCATTAAGAACAAAAGGAAAATTAACTGGTGCTGTGTATTCATCTGTATCCACAATGCCATCAAGAATAGTAAACATAGATGGTCGGTGCATAGGTTGAGTAAACAGTACTGAATATCCTCTAGGGGTTTGGATAGCCCAAGGATTAATCCATTTAGGGTAAGAACCACCGTCTACAAGATTGTTACGGTCTGGATGAGAAGGGGCCTGGGCTACAGGATGAAAGCCAAGGGGACCAAAGGAAGGCCATTCATACCAAGGAACAACTTTACCCTCGTTATTGGGGTCAGGTTTTTGGGAAACCCACACATCGGCATAGGTATAAAGAATGTAGCCACCAGTAATAGCATCAAAGACTGGCATACAGCGCTTAATAGTGCCTGTGGTGTGTCCATCACCAGTGGGTTTCTTTTCTCCACCGATGTAAGACTCTAAGTCTTTGTACCAATCAGGTACAGAAGCTGTAGCTGGTTTTGGTTGAAACTCTTTTGGAACACCCATAGTGTCCGTAAAGGTAATGATTGCCATTTAGTAGTCCTTCGTTAGTTAGGGCTACCCTATCACACTACAATTCAAATACGGTTGTCGTAGTTACGCTTCAGGCGGTGCTAAAAAGGTGTCTTTATCTACCTGAGTTGGATTACCTAATTGTTTGGTGTGTTCATTGTAAAACCAACCAATAGGTGTGGGTGTGCTTTCCGAAGACTCAATGCAAAAGCCGTCAATAATAACTGCGTTTGCAACGTCAATATCTGGTGCGTCAATGACGTTAACAATAACCCCACTAACCACATGAGCAAAATGTGCCATTTGTTCTCCTTACCAATACACTAGAACTGCGCCGTTACCACCACTGCCGCCATTACCAGCTCCACCTCCGCCAAGACCACCGTTTTGGTCATTGGTGTTTCCAGCTATGCCTGCCCCACCATATCCAGGAGATGTGTTTCCGTTGCTAAACCCACCACCATGAGCGTTATTTCCAAACCCGTTAGAGTTACCCCCAGCTTGACTATAGCTTCCCGATTGACCGCTTGTTGCAGGTCCTCCACCGCCTCCAGCAAAATAACCATTTCCGCCAGGACTACCGTTGTAGCTGCCTGCTGCACCGCCACCGCCTGACCCAGCAGCACTATTACCAGAAGCAGCAGGAGCCCAGTTAATGCTTCCAACAAAAGGAACAGGACCACTAGCACCGCCCGTGGCACCAGCGGCGGCAACTACTCCAGGATAGGTGGGAATGTAGGTAGACCCTGCCGTAGCTCCGTTTGCAACAGTACCGCCAGCACCAACGACGACGGAAGTAAACGACGGTACCCACGCCATAAAAGCGCCACCGCCGCCAGAGCCGTTTGAATAGCCGTTTGAATACCCGCCGCCACCGCCGCCCACAGCAACAACAAATACGTAAGAAGGCTGTCCTGTAATGCTTGTTGTTGAAGTAGTGTAGGTTTGCCGCAAAGTAAGTCCATTGGGCATGACGCCAACAGGAAGAGTACTTGGAGGGGTAGACGAGGACGAGCTTGAAACAACTCCAATTTGACTAACGCTCATAAGTTATTCTCCTTACGAAAGTTCAATTCCACTGATGTGGAAATAAACTGCTGTTGTTGAGGCCGAACCTGTAATAGTTTTAGGCGTTGCATTTGCAGGAAGTACCTGACGCAAATCGATAAACGTTGAGGTATTAGCTGAAAGGGATACGGTAGACGCAACAGGAACGCCGTCAAGATTTAAAGTAAAAGTTGATGTGGATGTAGCGGAGTTGTTTACTACAACGTTAGAAACAATTGTTGTGGTAGTGGTAGTTGGAACTGTGTACAGCGTGGTGTTTGTGGTAGCCGCCGCTGAACGAGCCAATACGTTTGGTGTTGCTGCCATGTTATAGGGCTCCCATCATCGCCATAGCGATATCTCTAGGCAATGAGCCTACTGAGTTAGTTCCTGTTGCAATAAAGTCTGGACCGCTAACGGTAAGACCAGTTACTGATGTTACAGTAGCTCCCGAAGAAATGGTCGTTGAACCAAGAGTTGGGGCAGAGTATCCTGAAACAGTTGTCCACGTTACGCCTGTAGAAGAAGTAGAAGAAGCCGTCAACAATTGACCATCTGTACCTACGGCTACACGGGAGATAGTTCCTGAACCAGTACCAGCAATAAGGTCACCCTTAGCCGTGATATTGGCAGGCTTAATTAATGAGGTATCTGCACCAGCATAGATATCCCAGCCAGTTCCATTCCATCTTTTAACTGCCATTATTTATCCTTTACTCTGTTGGTTCAGTTACGACTACCCATGTCTGGGTTTCTTCGTTCCACCTGTTAGCAGTATCTAGAGGACGAACTACTGGAGCAGTCCATACGTTGTTTACAAGTGTCCATGAAGGATACGGTTGAGGTTGAGTGAAAATTTTAGTAATAGAGTTGTAGGTTCCTCCCACTGACGCTGGGTTTTCTTCACTATACTCTACGCAAGTTTTACCCGTAACAGATTCTGCATCTGCCAATGAGTCTGCAACAAGGGCGTTTATTACAACGCCATCTTCAATAACTGCAAAATTAGCCATTTAATATCTCCTTAAACAATTACGTAGAGAACGCCAGGAGCACCAGCGCCTCCCCTGCCGTTAGTGGTGTTGTTGTTTGGGCCGCCTACGCCGCCACCCCCAGAACCACGTCCAGAACCTGCGCCACCTGGACCAGAAGTTCCGTTTCCGTTACCTCCAGTACCGATTCCTGAGCCAGCACCTGAACCGTTTCCAGAACCGCCCCCTCCAGTTGTGTTGTTTCCAAAGTAAAATGAAACGCTGCTTCCAGTTGCAGATGCGTTACCGTTGTACCCTTGACCACCAGAGTTTCCCGTGTAAGCATATCCTCCAGAGCCTCCTCCTGCTGCGGTAGTTCCATCCGCTCCTCCTCCACCTGCACCACCATTAGCAGTGTAATTTGAGAAGGTAGTTGCTCCTCCGCCATTTCCAGCACCGTAGTTGGCTCCAGCGCCACCATTACCAGCGGCTCCAATAGTTACGGACATACCACTCGTAAGAAGTACTGGGCCTCCAGCAAGGTAACCTGAGCCGCCACCACCACCGATTGAGTATCCGCCGCCTCCGCCTCCGCCTCCGCCTCCGCCACCAACCAAAAGACAATAGCCAGGACCACTAAGTGTGTTAATGGTTTGGCTGTTATTGTAGGTGTATAGTGTTCCAGAATTTGAAGCAACCGCTACACCAGTTAGCGTTAAGAGGATTGTGCACGCTGCACTGTTGGTAAATTGAACAGAAGTACAAGCCGTTCCTAAATTATAAGTTGTTCCTGAAACTCCGTTGAGACTTCCAATTAAAGTAGTTCCTGTGTAAAAATCAATGTTTGCTGTTCCTCCACCTAAAAAGGTAGCGGTGTATACACCTGGTGTAAGAGCAAGTGTGCTCTTATAGTCGGTAAAAGCAGTTGTTACTGTTAATGCAGTGGCAGCAGCAGAACTTGAAGAACTTGATGCTGCAGGGTAAACGTTAGATGCCATAATTACGCTATCTCCACTCCGCTAATGTGGAAGTTAATTGTAGTTGCCGATGCATAACCAGTGATAGTTCTTGCGGGGTTATTAGGAGCAAGAGTTTGCTTCAAATCAAAAAATGCAGTTGAGTTGGCAGCAAGAGAGACGCCGCTAAGCAACACTGTACCATCAAGTGCGATAGTAAATGTAGAAGTTGAAGAAGCGGTATTGGTTACTGCAATGTTAGTGACAATCGTTGTAGTTGTTGTCGTGGGGACAGTGTAGAGGGTGGCAGAGCCTGTAGCCGCTGCTGTACGTGCCAATGTTTTTGCTGTAACTGCCATTAGAGTGACGCTCCCATAACTGTGAGGATTTGTAGGTCATCGCCCCAGCGAACGCCATCTGTTGTAGATGTGTCCACGATGAGCGACTGATAATTAGAACCAAGGGTCTGGTTTGTTTCTGCACCAGCAGAGATACCAACAAGGATATCTCCCTTTGCAGTGATGTTCGCTATTGTACTAGCAAGGTTTCTGGCACGTGACATTAGACACCTCTCAAAACAAAGACTGCCCCACTACCACCAGCACCTGAAGAAACTGCGTTACCAGAGTTACGAGCTCCAGAGCCGCCCATTCCGTAGTTTCCGCCACTGTTGCCTACTACAAAAGAATAACCGTAGTTACCAACGTTTCCTCCACCACCGCCACCGCCACTATTTCCGTTACCACCAGCGCCACCAGAACTGTTTAATGTTCCTCCAGACCCATTTCCAAAACTATTTTGTCCACTTCCACCGTTGGCTGTTAGATTGGAAAAAGTAGTTGCGTTACCTGGATTTCCAGCACTGATACTGCCTCCACTAACGCTTGTTCCTCCATTACCTATAGTGTAGGTAATAGGACTGTTTGAGACTAAAATTCCTGCAGCAACACCTCCTCCAGCACCTCCAGGACCTCCAACAGTGTTATTTCCATTTAATCCTCCAGCATAACCAGAGGCACCTCCACCAATTGCTACGGTGTACAAAACACCTGTTGTGTTGTACGTTCCATTAGTAGTTAAAATATCTACAGTTCCTGTTGGAGCAGTTGCTGGAAAATTTATTCCCGAAAGAGCAATACTTACAACAATATTGCTTCCTGTGCTAGTCCAATAGTTGATGCGTGTTGCAGCAGTGGCTAAATTGTAGGTAGTAGAACCAGAAGTAGTTACTGCGGAACCAATAAGCGTGTTTCCATTGTAAAAGTCTACATAAGCAGTAGTAGTACTAACACATGTGATGGTGTATGTTCCCGCAGCAAGAGCATCTGTTGCAGTATAAAGAGTATTAGCAGAAGTTGCGGTAAAAGTGTTAGCGATAGTGCTGGACGAAGACCCAGAAACAACAGCGGCTGCGTTAGATACTGACATTAGGCTAACTCACTTCCAAATGCATGGAATGTTAGGGCGCCTGATGTACCTGATGTTACGTTGATAACGTCCGTTGCCGCTAAGGTAAGGCCCAGAGTAAAGAATGTTGTGTTGCTTGCTGGTACAGAAACACCAGAGAGCAGAACGTTAGTTGTTGACGTTGAAGCGCCAGCCTTGCAAATCCACACCGTTGCTGTTGCAGATGAGGTTGTGGTGTTAGCCACGGCCAAGGTGCTGACGACAGTTCCTGTTGCAGCTGGCACGGTATAAAGGGCCGTTGTAGATGTAGTGGCGTTAGCCTGTCCTAGAATTTTTGGTGTAAAAGCCATTGCTTACGCTCCTATAGTCATCAATGAGAAGGCGAACGCATCCTGGTCAACACTTGACCATGAAGCGGTGGTTCCATTACTTACTAACACCGTACCAGAGGAACCAATTCCTAGACGGCTAACTGTTCCATTTCCTGTACCGATAAGAAGGTCACCAGCAGCGGTAACTGTAGAGGCTGGAATAGAACCGTTGACAGCGCTGCTAGTAAAGGCAACTACTTCAACAACATCACCAGCGGTAAGCGCTGGAGATAGACCAGTGATGGATGTTCCATTAGAAGCCGTGTAGTCAGCGTTGCGGATGAGCTTTACGCCGTTCAAGTAGACAAGCTCAAAGTTAACGGTGTACGGAGCAGTGACCGATGTTTCTCCACCAGTTGCGGTATAGGTAGTAATCGCAAAGTTAGGTGACGAACCAGTTGTGCTGTCAATCCACAAGTCACCAACCGTTGGGTATGAGGGAGCTGTGTTACCGACGAAAACACGGGTACCAACAGCGTTGTCTGTGACAACCTGTGTACCTGGTTGGTTATTTTGTGCCATTACTGTATCTGGCTTCCAAATGCCGTTGCGGTAATAGCTGAGGCTGTACCTGATTGGACATACAACGTATCTGCAGTTCCTGAGTTAGCCATGGTGATGCCCAAGGTGTAGGTCTGGGTAGTCAGAGCTGGGATGGTTTGCTGATAGACAATCGCTGTTGCAGCGGTGTTCGTTGTACCCGCCTTGTTGCAGTACACGGTAGCTGTGGCTGCAGAGGTGGTGGTGTTGCAGAGAACAATGCTAGAGATAACCGCCTGAGTAGAAGATGGGACGGTGTAGAGCAGGGTGGCTGATGTGGCAGCCTGTGTTTGCCCTAGGATGGAGTAAGTAGTTGCCAAGATGACTCCTTAGTAATGGTGCCTCAATTATCGGGGGAGATGCGCCATTTGTACGGGTAAAACTTATCTAACCCAGCACATGCCTACATCCGCTGTTTTGCGGAGCATAGCCTCTCTCCACAACCCATTTTCCCAATAGGGGGCGGCCTCTACAAGCCATTCAGCAAAGTTAAATGTTGAGATATCGTGCCAATGTGTCTCGTAGGGCTCCCGCAGATGTTGCAGAATAAACTGAGGAGCAACCTCGGTATATCCCAAACCAGCTAGGTACTGAAGCTGCTTCTGGTGTTCATCCAGCGTGACATCTGTCCACTCAAATGTTAGCACTCCATACTTTTGTGTCATGCCTTTAAATACTGACCATTCTGCTCCCTCTACATCGACCTTAATGAGGTCTGGAATTCCATAGAGCTGTACAAGGTCATCCACGTTAATGGTAGAGACTTGAGTTGTGCGAAATGGTTTTCCGTTATAGGGCATCTCTGGGCTAGTAAGCCAGTCTTTGTTTAAGGTGGAAAGACCGTCTTCTTGTGCCTCGTAAAACTCTAGGCGCTTGTTACTTTCTTCAGCTACGGCCAACTGCAACGGCACAACGTTGGGGTTGTAAATAAAGTTTTTTACTAACTCCGCATAGATGGCGGGCGCTGGTTCTAGGGCGATAACTTTGTGTCCCTTATTCAAACCAGCAAGGGTGGCGTCGCCCCTATTGGCGCCAATATCAAAAAGCATCACCACATCCTCTGCAAGTTGCTCTCTACAGAAGTTTTATATTCAGGGGCAAGAGGTAGGGTATTTAAGTGCTCAAAAAGTTCTTTGCTTTCGTCTCTGCGACCAATCCACCATGCAGACACAGCCTGCTCAAATGTCAAACAGTACTTGCCATAATAACCAATAGATGCAGGTAGTTCCTTATAGCTATCGCACGCAAGGCCCATGGTTGCCCAGGTGTAGCACTCCTGCCAGTTGCCGTTTCGCTCATGGAACTGTGACATGAGGAAGTATGCCTCTGGTCTTTGCGGCATGTACGCCACTGCTTGCAAGATGCAGTTGCTAACGGTATTGACTCGGTCGTTTTGGTCTTCAAAACATTGTGCTACTTTTAACAAAGAAGTGTACACAAGAACGCCACTGCCATACTCAGCGGTCCGCAAGTAGAACGAGACAGCCGAAGCTGTTTGGTTGAGGCGATGGTATTCAACGGCGCAGGCAAAGTTAAGCTCAGGATTAAAGGGGTCATTAGATAGCGCCACTACTAGCTCCTCAATGCTCATAGGTCAGCGCCTCCATAATCATGTCTTCAACAATCAGTTTGGGAACCTGCAGCACAAATGCCGCATTGTCCTGAAATCCAAAACTTATTAATAAGTCTTCGCCAAGCTTAGCGGCGCCCACGCAGAACTCAATGCGAGCATCTAAGAAGGTCCATGGTTCAGGAGATAGCCCAACGATATTAAGCTGGTCATCCCATAGCACCAATCTATGTTTATAGATGCCGTCTTTTTGATTGAGATAGTTTTTAAATAGGTCAACTTCGTGTGTAATGGAGATATACATGTTTCCCCAACGAATAAGATGGGAACTGCCCCGCTGGTCAGCAGGTGATGGGAATGTTGGCTTTACGAACACCTGTTCGCATGTACTGTCCTCTGGGTTAGCCTTAACCAACTCCGTAGGCATTGTCCACTTAATAAAGTGATGTGGTTTATCTACAACGGGAACCCAGTTCTTTTCACAATAAGACTGGTCAGGAGCAGGAGCAGGTATGCGTGCCCGATGGATTTCCTTGGCGCTCCAGTTATCTTTATCTAACTCTATAGTGCTGTACTCCATACGACCCACACCATTGGTAGTGGTATCACGACGAACGCCGATTAAATGGTACTGGTCATCCCACTGCACAAGACGGGCATCTTCTAAGCCAACAAACTCCCAGATAGGCTTATGCAAGGAGAGCATATCTACCTTGGTATGGTCAGTCATTACTAGGTCGCTGTTGAGACGACAGAGATAGTTCTCTGTAACAAGGCGCTGGTCTTTCTCAGGATGTAGATAAGAAAGCGGCCCCCATCGAGAGGGAAACTTTTGTGTATTTTCGGAATGATAAAGCGTGTAATTAACGTGGCGCAAGTTAACAAGGATGTCCCCATCACTGTCAATAAAGACAGAGGGATTCATTAGTCCTGTACCAGAGGTCAACCCTGTGGGGATTACAAGAGGCGCTAATTTACCACCATGTTGCACCGATTTTTGGACCAGATTCATGCGGGCAGACTACCTACATTCCTCCCAATAAAAAGGATGTAACTGTTGGGTCTGCGGCAGTAGTTCCCGTTGTTCCCTGAATACCTTGGGTACCCGTCGTTCCTTGCAAACCTGTTGTACCTTGAACTTGAATACCCTGAGTACCTTGAGCACCAGTTGCGCCTTGGCTACCAGTAGTTCCCTGTGTTCCTACAAGACCCTGTGTTCCTGTGGCACCCTGTGTTCCTGTTGTGCCTTGCGAACCTGTAAGTCCTTGTAGACCCGTTAGTCCTTGAGTTCCTGTGGTTCCCTGAGTAC